>Ga0101943_1001547_pt1 | contig 19034 bp, 15 predicted proteins | sample DewCreD2012metaG_5_FD_75244 | JGI IMG/M metagenome (GOLD analysis project Ga0101943, IMG submission 75244) | Hot spring sediment bacterial and archeal communities from British Columbia, Canada, to study Microbial Dark Matter (Phase II) - Dewar... ... | reverse complement strand
AAGCCCCCCAGCGGGGGTATCACGCAGGCCGCGACCCCGGCCGCCGCCCGCCATCCGCGCAGCGGGAAGACGGCCGGCCGGCGCGGCGCCGTGCCCGTCGCGTGAAAGCGGCGGCTACCCCGCGAGAGCCGCTCGAGGCTCATCACGGCCAGCACGAACGCCATGAGGCCGGCGGCCAGCCGTGCCGCGCCCACCGGGGATCCCAGGGTGAACCACGTGAGGTAGATCCCGGTCGCGAACGTATCGAGCTCGAAGTGCTTGACCGTGCCGAAGTCCGCCAGCACCTCCATGCCGACCAGGGCGACGCCCGCGGCGATCCCCGGCCGGGCCAGGGGCAGCGCCACGCGCCAGAAGGTGCTCCACGGCGAGTGGCCGAGCGTGCGGCTGGCTTCGAGCGCGGCCCCGGACTGCTCGAGGAACGCCGCGCGTGCCAGCATGTACACGTACGGGTAGAAGGCCAGCGTCATGACCACGATCGCGCCGCCCAGGGAGCGGATCTGCGGAAACCAGTAGTCTCCCCGGCTCCAGCCGAACCACGCCCGCATCGTGGTCTGCACCGGGCCCGCGTACTGCAGCAGGTCCGCATAGGTGTAGGCCAGCAGATAGGCGGGCACCGCCATGGGCAGCAGCAGCGTCCACTGCCACAGGCGCTGGCCGGGCACCCGGCAGACGGTGACCAGCCAGGCCGTCCCCACGCCGAGCACCAGCGTGCCGGCGCAGACCCCGAGCACCAGCCACACCGTGGTGACGACGTAGTGAGGGAGCACCAGGCGGACGAACTCGACCCACGGGCCGTCGGCGGCGACGAGCAGGCTGGCAGCGACCGTGAGGACCGGCAGGGAGAGCCCGCCGGCGACGGCCAGGCTCGCTGCCGGCAGCAGCCAGTGCAGCGAGCGCGCGGTCACGACCCCGCCGGGCAACCCTGGCCCCCCCTGCGACGCGGCCACGCGGGGCTGCCGGCTTCCCGCATCAGCGCCAGCCCGCACCCACCATGAGCTGCAGGGCGCTGGCGCCGTTGGCGGCGTAGACGCGGGCGTTCAACGGGTCCTCCTTGAGGGAGGCCGGCGCGATGGCCGCCATGGGATTGGTGATCCCCCGCACCGCCGGGAACTCGAAGTTGCCCTTCGCGAAGATCTCCTGCGCCCGGTCGGAGGCCAGGTACTCGAGGAACGCCACGGCCGCCGCACGGTGCGGTGCCGTGGCCACGACGCAGGCGCCGCTGACGTTGACGTGCACGCCGCGCTCCTCGGGCCCCTGGTTGGGGAAGAACAGCCCCACCCTGGCGGCCGCGGCGCGCTCATGGGGGCGGGCCGAGTTGAGCAGTCGCAGGTAGTAGTAGTGGTTGACCAGCGCCACGTCCCCTTCGCCGGCGGCCAACGCCAGGAGCTGGTCGGTGTCCCCGCCCTGCGGCGGCCGTGCCAGGTTCTGCACGATGCCCCGGGCCCACCGCGCGACGAACGGCGCGCCGTGCCACGCGATCATGGCACCGACCAGCGACTGGTTGTACACGTGGCGCGAGCTGCGCACCAGCACCCGGCCCCGCCAGCGCGGATCGGCCAGGTCCTCGTAGGTCGACAGCTGGTCCCGCGTCACCCGGTCCCGCGCGTAGGCGACGACCCGCATCCGCTTGGTGAACCCGTACCAGAAGCCGTCGGGGTCGCGCAGGTTGGCGGGAATGCGGGCCGCCAGGACCGGCGAGGGTACGCGCTGGCACAGACCGGCCTGCTGCGCGCGGTACAACCGGCCCGCGTCGACGGTGATCAGCACGTCCGCCGGGCTGCCGGGGCCTTCCGCCTTGATGCGCTCGATCAGCTGGTCGGCGTCGCCCTGGATGAGGTTGACGCGCACGCCGGTCTGCCGCGCGAAGTCGTCGTACAGCGCCTGGTCGGTGTCGTAGTGTCGCGCGTTGTAGAGGTTGAGGACCGGTGTCTGCGCGCCTCCCCGACCGCTTCCGGTCACCACCGCGACGACCGCCGCCACCAGCACGCCTGCGACCTTCCACCGTCGGCGCTCTGCCATCGTCATCGCACCTCCCACCCGCATCGGGCACCGTCGAGTCGACAGGCGCGCGCTGTGCGCACCCTGCCGTTCGGCCTGTCCGCGCCTCAGCGCATCAGGCGCCCGTCGGATCGACAGGCGCGCGTGAGGGACGTCGTCCCCGCGCGCCCCGCGCACTGTAGGCCCATTGCGCCAAGCCGGCGGTTAGGCTAACCTTATTCTTGAGTTTCGTCAATCCATTTCCCGCCCGATCCCGCGTCGGGCGCGGAGCGGATGGGCGTGCGGTGCGCGGCCTGAGGGACGTCCCAAGCGCAGGGCGAGCAGGCAACAACCGCTGTTAGGTGCCAGATGGCGTACCACGAGCCGGCTCGGGCTCGCGACCGACGTGGTGGAGGAGCGACAGGCGCTGTGGGCCACCAACCCGGTGAAGGAACAGCGGTCCCCTCCCACGGGCGTGGTGCCGGCCCGCAGACCAGCGCCGCGGGCTACCACCCCGCTGAAGGGACGCCAGGGGCTGCGGTCCGGCAGGCGGAGCGCAGCGGGATCGCGGCCGACCCGGCGTGGCGTGGTCGTGTCACGACAGGTGCTATGGGACACCGGACGGAGCGCGGCGGCGCCCTGGAAGGCCAGTTTCGCGCGCACCGCAGACGGCTGACCCCCCAGCGCGCTCTGATCTGCCGTCTGCTGGACGGCAACCGGGAGCACCCGACGGCCGAGGGGCTGTACCGGCGGGCTCGCCAGACGATGCCGACGCTGTCGCTGCGCACGGTGTACGCGGTGCTGCACGAGCTGGTGGCCATGGGCGCCATCCAGGCTCTCGACCTGGGCACGGGCAGCACGCGGTACGACCCCAACCCTCGCCCCCACCACCACCTGGTCTGCGTCCGATGCGGACGGGCCGCGGACGTCCACGTGCCGCTGGGGCCGATCGAGCTGCCGCCGGACCAGCGGCAGGGCTACTGGGTGAGGGGCTTCCAGGTGGTCTTCCGCGGTGTGTGTCGGGAGTGCCGTCGATGACCGTCCACGACATCGCCCGGACCGAACGTATCGAGATGTACCTGAAGGCGATCTACACCGTGGCGCACAACGCGCCGCCGGTCACGGTGTCCAAAGTGGCCGAGTACATGGGCGTCGCCCCACCGTCGGCCTACGAGATGCTGAAGCGCCTGGAGGCGCAGGGCCTGGTGCAGGCCAGCGCCGGTGCCGGCTACGGGCTCAGCGAGCGCGGCCTGGCCACGGCCCGCAAGGTCGTGCGGCGCCTCCGGCTTGCCGAACGCCTGCTCACCGACGTGCTGCGCGTGGACCTGCCCGACGTCTATGCCGAAGCATGCAAGCTCGAGCACGTGATCAGCCCGACGGTCGAGGCCCGCCTCGCAGAGGTGCTGGGACATCCGGCCACCTGCCCCCATGGGCTCCCCATTCCGGGCGAGGCGGCGTGCGAGGACGACGGCGACCTGCTCACCCTCGACAGGGTGCCGGTGTGGGGCCGGGCCACCGTCGTGAGCATTCCGGAAGAGGACCGCGCGATCGTCGCGCACCTGGCCGCGCTCGGGATCCTGCCCGGCGCGGTCGTGCAGGTGCGGGAGATCGGGCTGCTGGACGGCCCGGTCACCGTGGAGGTGCGCCACCAGATCCGGGCGCTCGGCCGGGCGCTGGCGCAGCGTGTGCGGGTGCGCCCCCAGGTCGGCGACACGGGGCCGGCGGGGGCGTGAGAGGCGCGAGAGGGCGCTGTGGCACTCCCCGTGAGTGCGGGACGGACGGGAGGGGACGGCGAGGCGCGGACCGCGGCGCCGGGCGGGACGCCGTCCCCTCGGGGCGGTGCCAGGACACGGTCGCTGCGCGACGCGCGCAGCCCGACGCGCCCGACGTCCGGGACTGCCCGGACGCTGCGGCCGCCGGCGCGGCTCAGGGCTGGATCGCGGCCAGCTCCCGCATGGCGGCCTGGATGGCGTCCTCTGGGTACGCGAAGTCCTCGAGTTCCCCTGCCAGGTGCTTCTCGTACGCGGCCAGGTCGAAGTGGCCGTGGCCGGACAGGCCGAACAGGATGACCCGGGGTCGGCCCTCGCGCTTGGCCTCCAGCGCCTCGTCGATCGCCTTGCGCACGGCGTGGGCCGATTCGGGCGCGGGGATGATGCCCTCGGCCCGGGCGAACTGCACCGCGGCATCGAAGACGGCGCGCTGCCCGTAGGCCACCGCCTCCACGTACCCGTGGTAGTAGAGCAGGCATAGCAGCGGCGCGTCGCCGTGGTAGCGCAGGCCACCCGCGTGGATCGCCGGCGGCACGAAGGTGTGGCCCAGGGTGTACATCTTGAGCAGCGGCGTGGTGGCCGCGGTGTCGCCGAAGTCGTACAGGTAGTCGCCGCGCGTGAGCGTGGGGCATGCCTGGGGCTCGACCGCCACGAACCGCACGGCCCGCCCCCGGAACTTCTCGGGCATGAACGGGAACGCCAGCCCGGCGAAGTTGCTGCCCCCGCCGACGCAGCCGATGATCACGTCGGGGGCGTCACCGGCCAACTCCATCTGCCTGCGGGCCTCGAGGCCCACCACGGTCTGGTGCATCAGCACGTGGTTGAGCACGCTGCCCAGCGAGTACTTGGTGTCGTCATGGGTGGCCGCGTCCTCGACCGCCTCGCTGATGGCGATGCCCAGGCTGCCGGGGGAGTCCGGGTCCCGGGCACGGATCGCCCGGCCGGCCTGCGTCCGGTCGGTGGGGCTGGGCAGCACCTGTGCGCCCCAGGTCTGCATCATGACCTTGCGGTACGGCTTCTGCTCGTAGGAGACCCGCACCATGTACACGGTGCACGCCAGGTCGAACAGCCGACACGCCAGCGCCAGCGCGCTGCCCCACTGGCCGGCTCCCGTCTCGGTGGTGAGGCGGCGGGTCCCCTCCTGCTTGTTGTAGAACGCCTGGGCCACGGCGGTGTTGGGCTTGTGGCTGCCGGCAGGGCTGGTGCCCTCGTACTTGTAGTAGATGCGCGCGGGCGTGTCCAGGGCGCGCTCGAGCCGCCGCGCCCGGTGCAACGGCGTCGGCCGCCACAGGCGGTAGACGTCGCGAACCGGCTCGGGGATCTCCACCTCTCGCTCGGTGCTGACCTCCTGCATGATGAGCGCCATGGGGAAGAGCGGTGCGAGGTCCGCCGGTCCGATCGGCTGCTTGGTCCCCGGATGGATGACCGGTGGCAGCGGTACCGGCAGATCCGCGGCGATGTTGTACCAGGCCTTCGGGATCTCCTGTTCGGACAGCAGGATCTTGGTAGCGTCCATCGCGTCCCCCCTCGACCCCGCACGTCGTCCGCGTGCGCGGCCGCTCAGGGCCGCGGCGGATCGTGCGGGGCGTCTGTGCTGTGCACAGTGGGGTTCGGGCCGGCTTCTTCGGCTCCTGCAGGCGGCGCATCGGGGCCGACGCGCGCGGGCACCGCGAGGCCTGCGGGGGGCTGGCCGCCTGCGGCGGCCGGCGCGGTCGGCGACGCGCCCGCAGGTACCGGCGCGCCGTGATGCTGCGGCCCGGTGACCGACGGCGCGTGCCGGGCCGCGGGCGGCGCGGCGGACGAGGACGCCTCGTACGCCTGGGACCGTGCCGCGTCAGCTTCGAGCGGCTGTCCGGGGCGCCGGACGCGCACCTGCAGGGCCCGCAGGCGATTCCACACCGCCGCGACGTCGTAGGGCCGCGGCAGCGCGTGGTCGCCTGCTCCGCGATCGCCCGCCGACAGCAGGGCCAGGCCGCCGGTCTCGAGGTCGGCGAAGACGCGCGCCAGGATGTCGGCGATGGACGCCGCGCCGTCGAGGTATCCCTTCTCCAGGGCGTAGAGGATCGCATCGCCGGCCGCGCGCGCCTGGCCGGGATCCACCAGTTGCGGCAGGCCAGCCAGGTCCACGCTCTCCCGGCCGACCGCCAGCACGGTGCGGCCGCGCATCTCGCTGACGCTCCGGCGCCCGCGCAGGCCGTTGACGCCGCGGGGCAGGGGGCACCGCGGCGCCGGCAGGGAGATCGTCACACGCCGCGACGCGCGCGGCGCCCCCAGGGCGGCGGCCTGCCGTGCCGCGGCGGTGGCCGCCTGCGGCTGGAAGGCGTCCATCACCACCACGGTGTCGGCCACGCCGAGGAAGTCGCCGAGTCCGGCGGTGGCGACCACAGACGAGATCCCCAGGTCCTCCCAGAGCGGGCGCACCACGTCCACCAGGCGGGTCAGGGGATCGCCCGCGGGCGGCACCAGGGCCTCCATGCGCGCGTCGCGGGTCAGCAGCGCCGCAGGCAGGTCGTCCTCGTCGAAGAGGAGCAGGCTGGTGCCCACCTCGAGGGCCTCGACGAGGGAGGCGACGACCGACAGCGTGCCGCTGGCGCGCTCCACGGAGAACGCGCGCACCTCCGGCCGGCCCGGCACCTCGCGGACCAACGCGCTGAGATCCACCCGCTCGACGCGGCGGCCGGGCTCCGCGCGCACCATGACCGCGTCGGGGGCCGTGGCCACCAGCTCGCGGCCGTCCCCCGGCACGTGCGGGTACACCCCGCGGGCCATCGCGGCCAGCAACGTCGACTTCCCCGAAAACGCCGCGCCGGTCACCACCGTCACGCCGCGCGGGATGCCGAGCCCCCGCACCGTCCCGCGGTGCGGCAGCGACACGGTCACCGCCAGCTCCTCGGGCGCCCGCAGCGGCTGCGCCCGGCCACCGCGCAGCGGACCGTCGCCCGGCAGCGTGTCGCGGGGCAGCACCGCGCCGTCGGCGAGGAACGCCACCAGGCCCAGCGCCGGGAGCTGCGCGCGCAGCGCCAGGTAGTCCTCGACGGTCTCCACGAACCGGCGGCCGGCATCGCCGTCCAGGCGCGCCCACACCAGCCCGGCGTCGACGACCGCGGGGAGTTCCTCGAAGAACAGGGGGATGGCGGCCCGGGCCGCCGCCTTGCGCCCCTCCGCGGGCAGCCCGATGGCCACGCGCACCTCGATCCAGTCCTCGGCGACGGTGCACGCCGCGCGCCGGAGCACGGCCTGCCCGCCGACGTCCACCGCCAGCGGCGGCGTGCGGCCGGTCCAGCGCGTGCGGACGTGCCGGCGGATCGCGTCGGCCACCGCGCGCACGAGGAAGTCCTCCAGGGCGATCCTGCGCGCCGGCGTCGACCAGAGCGCCGGCGGAATCTGCGCCTCGGCCTGGTCGATCCGCACCCGTCCCCGCGTCGGCCCGGCCATGGGCTCCGGCTGGACGGCATCGAGGTAGAGGACGAAGCGGTCGAACCGGTAGGCGCCCACCAGGTCCTGGTAGGCCTGGAACGGTTTGTTGTTGGCGACGATCAGTTTGTCGCGCAGGCGGTCCGATGGCAGCATGGTCGCTCGGGTGTCCTCCAGCGTCGTCTGCGCGGGATGCGCGTCAGGGCGAGGATAGCACAGCCCGGCCCGCGGCGGCGCGGAGCGCCACGGGCAGCCGGCGGGCCGCCGTGCGGGCGCAACACGACGCGCCCTGCGCGACCCCCAGGCGCTGGCGCGCGAGCTGCAGCGCGCGCTCCAGCTGGCTGTCGCGGCCCTGGTCCAGCTCGGCGACGCCCAACGCGATCGCCACGTGCGGCGTCACGCCGACGCCGTCCAGGCGGCGTCCGCGGCCGGTCGCCAGCCGTCGCACCGTGATCAGCAGCGCCGATCCGTCGGGCAGCTCGAAGGTCGCGCCCGCGTCCACGGCGCCGCTGGTCGGCGCGCCCACCAGCGTGGCGCGGTCGTGCTCCTGCAGGGCAGCCGCCAGCAGTTCCGCCGCGGACGCGGTGCCCTCGTCCACCAGCACCACCACCGGCACGTGGCCGGGCAGCACGGGCGCCGTCCACGTCCGGACGACCTGCGTCGCGCCACCCCGCCGAGTTTCCTGGAGCACGGGCGCGCCGGGAGGCAGCAGGGCGTTCAGCACGAGGAGCAGCTCGTGCACGTAGCCGCCGGTGTTGCCGCGCAGGTCAAGCACCAGGGCCCGCAGCCCGCCGCCTAGCAGGCGCTCCAGGTGCTGGCGGACCTCCCGCCCCACGCCGTCGGCGAAGAGGCTGTACAGCTTCAGGTAGCCCACGCCATCGCCGAGCACCCTGGCGTCGAAGACGGGCGGCACGCGGATCGGCGCGCGGACGACAGACACGGTCGCCGGCTCGGCGCTGCCCGGCCGTTCCACGACGAGGGTCACGGTGGTGCCGGCCGGTCCCCGGATCATCCCCGACACCTGGGCGATGTCCAGACCGGCAGTGGGCACGGCGTCGATGCGGACGACGCGGTCGAAGACACGGAGCCCGGCACCCTCGGCCGGCCCGCCGGGGATCACGTCGCGGATGTAGACGCGTCCCTCGCGCGCCAGCAACACCACCCCGATGCCCGAGAACTGCGCCTGGCGGCTGGCCTGGGCGCGCAGGCGTGCGTACTCCTCAGGGGGCATGAACCCCGTGTGGGAGTCGGCCAGCACCGCGGTCATGCCCCGGATGGCGGCGTGGGCCAGCGCCGTGCGCGCTAGACGTCCGCCGGCGGCGCCTGCCGCAGCGTCGAAGCGCGCCCGGAAGGCGGCTTGTGCCTGCGCGTCGGCCAGGTCGGCCGGCAGGTCCGCCACGTCCACCGCGACGCCGGCCGCGGCGAGGGCGGCGCGCATGCTACCGATGCCGCCGTTCAGCAGCGGGACGACCTCGACGCGGTCGACGTAGTGCTGGCGCAGCAGGGCCAGCGCCTGGAGCACCAACCCTGCATCGGCCTGCGCCGGCGCGGCCGCCGCAAACGTGGCCCAGGACGACGCCAGCAGCGCCGACGCCAGCAGCGCGGCCACGCCCAACCGGACCCTCCCGCGCGGCGTACGGCCCGAGATCACGGCGTCCGCCCGCTCCCCGCCCCCCCGCGCCGCGACTCAGCCGCGGGGCGCGCGCGCTCCGCCGCCACGGTCAGGGCGCGCAGCAGTTGCGTGTCGAGGCCGCGGTCCAGGTCGGCGGCGGCCAGGGCGACCGCGTGGTCGGGCCGCAGGCCCACCCCCTCCAACCGTTGCCCCAGCCCCGTGGCCAGGCGCTGGACGGTGACGCTGAGCGCGGAACCGTCGGAGAGATCCAGCACGACGCTGGCTTCGACGGCGCCGGCAGTCGGCGTGCCCACCACGGGCGCCCGCAGGTGCTCGCGCAGGGCTGCTGCCAGCAGTTCCGCAGCGGACGCCGTGGCCTCGTCCACGAGCACGACGACGGGCCATCCGGCGGGCAGCACCGGACGGCCCGCAGTGTAGACGGTCTCCGTGCGACCGCCCCGGCTCGTCTCGCGCAGGATGGGCCGTCCGGGCGGCAGCAGGGCACCCAGGGCCGCGGCGAGCTCGTGGACGTAGCCACCGGCGTTGCCGCGCAGGTCGACGACCAGCGCGCGGGCACCCTGGCGCACCAGGCCGTCGAGCGCAGCCCGAAACGCGCGGCCGGAGCGTGCCGTGAACTGGTAGAACTGCAGGTAGCCGATCCCGCCGGGGAGCACCCGCACCGCGAAGACCGCCGGGACCTGAATGGGCGCGCGCGCCAGCGTCACGGTCAGCGGCGCGGCCCGACCCGGGCGGTCGAGCACCAGGGTGACCGCCGTGCCCGCCGGCCCGCGGATCGCCCCCGCAACTTGCTCCACCTGCATGCCTCCCGTGGAGAGCGCGTCGATGCGCGCGATGCGGTCGAACCGCTGCACCCCGGCGCGCGCGGCGGGGCCGCCGGGAATGACGTCGCGGACGTAGAACCGCCCCTCGCGCGCCAGCAGCACGATGCCCGCGCCGGTGAACCCGGGCTGGCCGCGCTGGCGCAGCTGGCGTTCCCGGTTGGCCTCGGGGGTGAGGAACCCCGTATGGGAGTCCCGCAGTGCGGCCGTCATCCCGCGGATGGCCGCGTAGCTCAACGCCGTGCGCGACAGGCGGCCGGCGGCCGCGGCAGCCGCGGCGTCGAAGCGGATGCGGCACGCGGCCTCCGGCGGCCCGGCATCTGCACCCAGCGGCGGCATGGCCACGGTCACGCCCGCGGCGGCCAGGGCCGCGCGCATCCCGTCCAGCGCGCCGTTCAGCAACGGCGCGGGCGCCACGGGGTCGACGTACCTGGCGCGCAGGATCCGCAATGCCTCCAGGACGAGGCCCGCGTCGGCCGCCTGCGCGCGGGGGCGGCCCGCCGGCGCCACGAGCGCCACCGAGACCAGCGCGAGCAGCGCCAGCAGCCGGCCGCGGGCCATCAGAGCACCGGACGGAACGGCACGAGCCGGATGAGGTAGGTGTTGAGCAGGAACAGCAGGTCGGTCACCATCGCCGCGCCCATGACCAGCAGGAAGATGCCGCTGGCGGTGGTCACCGCCCGCGCGTGCCGCCGCAGCCAGCCCAGGACGTCGACGGCGGTGACGAGCAGCGCCGCGGTGACGAGGAACGGGATGCCCAACCCCATGGCGTAGGCGAAGAGGAGCAGCGCGCCCTGCGCAGCCGTCTGCGTCGCCGCGGCCAGCGTGAGCACCGCGGTCAGCACCGGGCCCACGCAGGGCGTCCAGGCGAAGCCGAAGGCCATCCCCACGGGCAGGGCGCCCAGCAGGCCCAGGGGCCGGCGCCGCAGGTGCCAGCGGCGCTCACGCGCGAAGCCCGGCACGCGGATCACGCCCAGGACCGCCAGGCCCAGCGTGATGACCACAGCCCCGCCCACCCGTGACAGCCACTGCCGGTTGCCCAGCACCAGCTCGCCCAGCAGCGAGGCCGAGGCGCCCAGGCCGGTGAAGACCGCGGCAAACCCCAGCACGAACAGCGCTGTCGCCAGCAGGACCCGGCCGGCATGCTGCCGGCGCTGCTCGAGGCTCAGCTCCGCCAGGGAGAGGCCAGAGACGAACGACAGGTAGCCGGGAATGAGCGGGACCACGCACGGGCTGAGGAACCCGAGCACGCCCGCCACGAACGCCAGCACCACGTTCACGTCCGTCACCACGGCATCCCCTCGACCGCCGGGCCCGTGCGCGCCGGCGCCGTCGTTGGCTCACCCGGTTCCAACGCCGCCGCCGGGTCCCGTCTTCCTGCCGCCGAGCCGGCCCCACAGCCCGGAGGGTCGGCGCGCCGGGTCACCCAGCGCCACGCGGTCACCGCCGTCCGCAGGCTGCCCTTGGCATCGCGCACTCCTCCGGCGAGGGCCGGTGCGGGTGACACACACGGTCACCGCCGCGGTTGCAGGCGGCTGTCGCCATCGCTCGCTCCTCCGGCGAAGACCGGTACGCGCGGCACATACGGTGTCCCCACCGGGCACCGGCTCTTTGCCGAGGTGCGCCTCCGGCGAAGACCGGTACGCGCGGCACATACGGTCACCGCCGCGTCCGCCGCGCCGCCCGGACCTCCAGGGCGATCCTGTCACCCGCGCGCACCCCGAGCTGCGCGGCCGCGTCGCCCCGGTTCACCGCGATCTCCACGGTGCGTGCGCTGCCCACCAGCGCTATCACCTCGCCCTGAGCACCGTCGGCGTAGGTGCGCGCCCGCCGCACCGGGGTACGTCCTCCACGATACACCAGCGCGACCCGATCCGGGAGGTCGTCGAGCCAGGCCCCGGGGATGTCGGTGACGAGGTTCCCGAAGGGATCGCAGTACACCACCCGGCCGCTCATGCGCGTCGGCGTTCGCGAGGGCGCCTCTAGGGGTGGCGCCACCGGCGCGGCGATGGGCGACGCAAACGCCTCCGGCGGGACACCCGAGGCCACGGCGGCCGCCGCCGGTGCGAAGACGTCCCGGCCGTGGAACGTGGCCGATGGCAGGTCGCGCACCAGCCGCGCGGTGTCGATGGCGAACGCCTGCAGTCGCCCTACTGCCGTGGCGGCGGGCACCAGCAGGCCGTTGTCGGGGCCGACGAACCACTGGCCTCCCGACGCGATCACCAGGCCGCGCCGTGCGGTGCCGACCTCCGGATCGACCACGGCCAGGTGGACCGTCCCCAGGGGAAAGGCCGGTGCCGCGGCGGCCAGCACCGCGGCGCCGCAGGCGACATCGTGCCGCGGGATGTCGTGGGTGAGATCCACCACCACGGCCCGGCTGGCCCGCACGAGGACGCCCCGCACCTCGCCAGGGTAGGGCGACGACGACCCGAAGTCCGAGAGCAGCGTGACGATCGGCACCGTCCGACCGCGTGCCAGCGCGGGCTCAGGCGGCGCACCAGTGCCGTGCCAGGTGCGCCAGCACGTCGGCGCAGGTCACGACCGACGGTACGTCCACCCACTCGGCGGCGGCGTGGGCGCCCTCGCCGTCCGGCCCGAACATCACCGTGGGGATGCCGGCGTGCCCCAGCACCGCGGCGTCGAACCACGGGTGCTCGCCCACCAGCCGCGGCGTCCGTCCGCACACCGCCCGCACGCTCTCCTCCAGCGCGCGCACCACCGGGGCATCGGGCGACACCTCGAACGGCGGCCGGCTCATGACGACCTCGACGCGGCCTCGCAGCCCGGGCGAGCGATGCCGCGCATCGTCCACGGCGGCCTCCAGTTCGGCCAGCACCTCCGCGTCCCGCTCGCCGGGCAGCAGACGGCGTTCCACCTCCAGCACGCAGCGGTCGGGATACGTGCTCCATCCCACCCCGCCCGCGATGGTCGACGCGTGGAGCGAGGGCCGGCCGAGCAGCGGGTGCGTCCGCCGCGGGAGCACCTCGCGCTCGAGCCGATCCAGCGCCACCAGCACGTGGCCCATCCGCGTGATGGCGTCATCGCCGGCGCCGTACCGGCTGCCGTGCGCGGCCCGGCCGGTGGTCTCCACCCGAGCCCAGAGGAACCCCTTGTGCGCGATGCACACCTGAAGCGCCGTGGGCTCGGTGATCACCGCGGCGTCCGCGCGCTCGCGCCGGATCAGATCGAAGGCGCCCAGGCTGGCATGCTCCTCATCGACCACGAACGCCGCCACCAGCTCGCCGGCCGCAAGCCCCGCGTCCGCCACCACCCGCATGGCCTCCACGATGGCAGCCACGCCGCCCTTCATGTCGTAGGCGCCGCGGCCGTAGAGCCGATCGCCCTCCACGCGGGCCGAGAACGGCTCGACCATGCCCGTCGTCGCCACGGTGTCGGTGTGCCCGCACAACAGCAGCCGCCGCCCGGGGCGGGCGCCGGCCAGGCGGGCCACCACGTTGGGCCGCCCCGGCGCGACCTCGTCGAGGCGCACCTCCAGGCCCGCCGCGCGGCATTCCGCGGCGAGCAGCGCCGCCACCGCCCCCTCGCCGGCGCCCCCCGGGGCCAGCGCCGGGTTCACCGACTCGGTGGCCACCAGCGCGCGCACCAGCTGCACCACCCGCGCGCGGTCGGCGCGCATCACGCCGGTGCCCGGCCCGGGGCCGTGCCCCTGGTGTCGCCGGACGCGCCCACACCGGACCGCACGGCCCGCCCCGAGCACGCGGCGCTCACGGATACCGCATCGCGTGTACGTCGCGGGGCGCTTCGGCGATCGGGGGGCGTCTGGCGCTCGCCGCCGGCGATGGCGCCGACGATACGCAGCACCTCGGTCCCGTCCGCCACGGCCTGGGGCAGCGTCGCGCACACCCCGGCCGGCGTCAGGTCGACCTCGCCGGCATAGCACCGGATGTACGGGCGCAACGCGCCTCCCCGGACCGCACCGGGCGCCGGGTAGTCGCGGATCGTCCCGCGCAGGGCGGGATACGCGCGTTCCAGCGCGTCGAGCGCATCGCCCAGCGTCATCGGGCCGGAAGGCCGGGCGACCGCCACGTGCACGACGGCCGCCGTCACCCCGCACAGTCGCCGCAGGTGGGTCGGCAGCCAGATGCGGACGGCGCCCGTCGTCATGGGGCCCGGCCGAGGGTCTGGACTTCGACGGACAGCACCGGGGGCAGGTGCGTGACGACGGCCTCCCATCGCGCTCCGGCGTCGCGCGACGCGTAGAGCTGCCCGCCGGTGGTCCCCACGTAGATGCCGCACGGGTCCAGCCGGTCCACCGCCATCGCCTCGCGCAGCACGTTCACGTAGCAGTGCCGCGCGGGCAGCCCTGCGTCCAGCGGCTCCCACACGCCGTCGCCCTGCCGGCTGCACCACACCCGCAGGGCGCCGTCGGGGGGGAAGTGCTCGCTGTCGCTGGTCATGGGCACCACGTAGATCGTCTGCGGCTCGTGGGCGTGCACCGCGATGGGGAAGCCGAAGTCCGACGGCAGGTTTCCGCTGATGCGGGTCCACGACGTGCCGGCGTCGTCGCTGCGGTAGACACCGTAGTGCTTCTGCGCGAAGAGCGTGTCCGGGCGCGACGGGTGCATGGCGATCTTGTGCACGCAGTAGCCGGCCTCGGGCTCGGGGTCGGCGAGGTAGGGCGCGCGCAGGCCGCGGTTGGCCACCGCCCACGCCTGGCCGCCGTCGTCGGAGCGGAAGACGCCTGCGGCCGAGATGGCAACGTGCAGCCGTCCGGGGCGGTCGGGGGCCAGCAGGATGGAGTGCAGCCCCATGCCGCCGGCGCCCGGCGCCCAGGCCGGCGCCGTGCGATGCCGGCGCAGCGCCGGCAGCTCCCTCCAGGTGGCCCCGCCGTCAGTCGACCGGAACAGCGCGGCGTCCTCGACGCCGGCGTAGACCACGTCCCGATCCTCCGGCGAGGGTTCCAGGTGCCAGATCCGCGTGAACCGCCAGGGCTGGGGCTTGCCGTCGAACCCCTGGTGCACCGCATCGCCGTCGGCGTACGCGAACTGGTTGCCCACAGGGCTCCAGGTACGGCCGCCGTCGTCGCTGCGCTGGACCACGGCGCCGTGCCAGGCCGTCCACAGCGCGGCGTACACCCGGTCGGGATCGGCCGGCGAGGCCTCCACGTGGAACACCTCCCACCCGCCGAACACCGGCCCGTCCACCGTCCAGGTGCGTCGGTCCGCGTCGGCGGTCAGCACGAACGCACCCTTGCGTGTCCCCACGAGCACCCGCACCGTAATCATCCCGCATCCCCCAGGGACGCGTGCGCACACGCGTCTCGATCCCGTCCCGCGTCGTCCGGCGCGGGCCGGGGGCGCCTCACCTACGTCGACAGCACCGCCGCCAGCACCTCGACTAGGTGCCGCGCGCGGCGGCCCGTGCCGTGGGCAATCTGCTGCCGGCACGAGACCCCCATCGCCACGACCTCGACGTCCGCCGGCTGACGCCTGACCGCTGGCAGCAGCCTCCGTTCGCCGATGGCGAGGGAGAGGTCGTAATGCTCGCGCTCGAAGCCGAACGACCCGGCCATGCCACAGCAGCCGGCATCCACGACGTCGACCTGGCATCCTGCGGCGCGCAGGACGCCGGCGGCGGCGTGCAGCCCGACCAGCGCCTTCTGGTGGCAGTGCCCGTGGAGCAGGACCTTGCGCGGGGCGCCGCCCGCCACCGCGGCCGGTGTACGGGTGACAGCCCCGCCGGCCACCGGGCCGGGATCCGCCCTGACGGTGCCTGGAGCCGTCCACCCGTGGGCCTGGACGTGCCGGAAGAGGAACTCGTCGATCAGCAGCGCCCCCTGCGCCACCGCCCGCGTGTCCTCGTCGGTGACCAGCTCCGGCGCCTCGTCACGGAAGGTGAGCAGGCACGACGGCTCGCACCCGACGATGGGCACGCCCGCGCGCGCGTAGGGCAGCAGCCGTCGCACGTTCTCCCGGATCTGCGTGGCGGCCCGGTCCAGGAGCCCTTTGCTGATCATCGGCCGCCCGCAACAGACGACCGGCGGCACGTGCACCGCGTAGCCCAGGTGCTCCAGCACCTGGACCGCCGCGCGGCCGACCTCGGGGCAGTGGAAGCGAAGAAAGGTGTCGGCGAAGAGCACCACCGGGGGCCGCGCCCCGGTGGCGCCGTTCCCGCCGGCGGGGCGCGAAGTCCGGCGGCGCCACCACGCGTCGAACGTCGGCCGCGCGAACGGCGGCAACGGCCGGCGGCGGTCGATGCCGACCACCCGCTCCAGCACCCAGCGCGTCGGGGCCGCCTGCGCCACCCACGTCGACAGCGGGGCGAGCGCGGCACCGGCGCGGCTCAGCCGGTGGATGTCGGCAAACAGCCGCGCGCGCAGCGGCACGCCATGGGTCGCGTGGTAGCGGGCCAGGAACTCGTACTTGAGCTTGGCCAGATCCACGTTGGCGGGACACTCGGCCTTGCAACCCTTGCACTCCAGGCACAGGTCCAGCGCCTCGTAGAGACGCGGGCCTGTCAGGTCCTGGGGTGGCAACACCCCGGAGAGCACCGCGCGCAGCAGGTTGGCGCGCCCGCGCGTGGAGTGGCGCTCCTCCCGCGTGACCATGTACGAGGGGCACATGGTGCCCTCGGTGGTCTTGCGGCAGGCTCCGACCCCGCTGCACATCTCCACGGCGCCCGCCAGCCCGCCGTCCCGGCTCCAGTCGAACCGCGTGGGCACCACCAGCGTGCGGTACGACGGCCCGTAGCGCAGGTGCTCGGTCATGGGCGGGGCGTCCACGATCTTGCCCGGGTTGAGCAGGCCGTGGGGGTCGAAGGCCTGCTTCAGCCGGCGGAACGCCCCGTAGAGGGTCGGGCCGTAGTACCGCTCGAGGAACCACGAGCGCACCAGCCCGTCGCCGTGCTCGCCGGAGAACGCGCCGCCGAACTCGAGGACCAGCGCGCCCACCTCTTCGGCGATGGCGCGCATCGTGGCCACGTCCGCCGCGTCCTTCAGGTTCAAATAGGGCCGCACGTGCAAACAGCCCACGCTGGCGTGGGCGTAGATCGCCGCCTGCACGCCGTGGCGGGCCAGGATCGCCTGCACGCGCCGGATGTAGGGCGCCAGGCGCTCGGGCGGCACGGCCGTATCCTCCACGAACGCGATGGGCTTGCGTTCCCCCTTGACGCCCTGGAGCAGGCCCTGCCCGGCTTTGCGGACCTGCCAGACGTTGTCCTGCGCCGCCGGGTCCTCGGCGCGCACCACGGCGTAGCCGGCGCCGGCCTGCTGCAGCGCGCGCTGGGCGGCGTCGAGCCGCGCGCGCAGCTCGTTGGGGTCGTCGCCGCTGAACTCCACGACCAGCAGCGCGGCCGGGTCGCCCTGCACGAAGGTCATGCGCCGCGCGTACTCCAGCTGCGCGCGGGTCATCTCCAGCACGTGGCGGTCGAGCAGCTCCACCGCCGACGGCCCGTGGGGGAGGAGCAGCTGCGTGGCCTCCAGGGCCTCGAGCAGATCGCGGAAGTGCACGACCCCCACCACGGCGTGCTGGGGCCGCGGCACCACCCGCACCGTGGCCTCGGTGACGACGCCCAGGGTGCCTTCGGAGCCGACCAGCAACCGGCTCAGGTTGAACGGGCGTGCGCGCAGCTCGGGCAGGTTGTAGCCGGCCACGCGGCGCAGCAGGCGCGGGTAGCGCCGGTCGATCTCCTCGGCGTGGACCTCGAGCACCTCCAGGACCGTGCGGTAGAGCTCGCCCTCGCGGGAGGGGGCCTGCCGCCTGGCGTCCAGCGCCGCATCGTCCAGGGGGCCGGTGGTGAGCTCGCTGCCGTCCCACAGCAGCACCCGCAGCCCCACCACGTGGTCCACCATCTTGCCGTAGACGATGGACCGGGCGCCCGCCGAGTTGTTGCCGATCATGCCGCCCAGTGTGGCGCGGTTGCTGGTGGCGGTGTCCGGCCCCAGGCGCAGGCGGTATGGCGCCAGCGCCGCGTTCAGGTGGTCCTGCACGACCCCGGGCTGCACGCGCGCGACCCCGGCCGCGGGATCGATGGCGAGGATGCGATCCATGTACTTCGAGCAGTCGATGACCACCGCCCGGCCGATGGCCTGCCCCGCCAGGCTGGTCCCCGCGCCCCGGGGCAGCACCGGCACGCCCTCCTCGGCGCACAACCGCAGCGTGGCGGCCACGTCGTCCGCATCGCGGGGGATCACGACGCCCAGCGGCAGGATCTGGTAGATGCTGGCGTCGGTGCTGTAGAGGACACGGGAGATCCCGTCGAAGCGCACCTCGCCGCGGACGGCGGCGGCCAGGTGGCGGGTCAGGCGCTCGAGCCGGTCAGACGGCGTGCTACGCATGGGCGTGACCGCAGCCGCGATTCGGTGCCACCGCCACGATTCCTGCATTGCCTCTACGGGCGTGCGTGTTGACCCCGTGCCCGGGCCGTGGTAGGGTACGCGTGGCAGGTCCGGCGTGTCCCACGTTCCTCAGGCGTGTTCCCCACGGGTCGCAGGAAGTGATCCCGACGGCATCTGTACACTACAGGAAAGGCAGGCATGGCACGATGGCCAGAGGCACGGTCAAGTGGTTCAGCGCGGAGAAGGGCTACGGCTTCATCGCCGTCGAGGGCGGCAAGGACGTCTTCGTTCACTACTCCGCCATCGTTGGCGAGGGCTTCAAGACCCTCGAAGAGGGCCAGCGCGTCCAGTTCGACATCGTCGACGGGCGCAAAGGGCCGCAGGCAGCCAACGTCACGGTCCTCTAACACCTGCACCCCGCACCGCGCAGCGCCGCGCCGTATGCCGGGAGCTGCGCGTTGCGGCTGGCCGCGCGACCCGACGGGGCGCCCGTCGACGCCGCCGCTGCGGACGCGGGGGTGTCGCAGGCGCAGCGTCCGGCTCCACGGCGGCGCACCGCGACAGGCACGGCGGGCTCCGGCACGGTCCGAAGCGTTCCGGAGCCCGTTCGTTGCCGCGCGGGGCGACGCCCTGGTAAGATCTACCTGCAACGCACCCGGCACCGCGAGGCGGGAGGGCGCATGCTCGCCGTCGACCTGCTCGACCTCGGTTTTCGGATCTTCCTCTTGCTGATCCTGGCCCGCGTGGTGCTGTCGTGGGTGCCCAATCTGGCCGTGCGCTTCCCGGCCGTAGCGCACGTCGTCTGGCGCCTCACGAACCCGGTGCTGGACCCGGTGCGGCGCGTCATGCCACCGGTGGCCGGGCTGGACCTCTCGCCCCTGGTCGCCATCCTGCTGTTGCAGCTGCTGGTGGTGCTGCTCAGGGAGGCGCTGTTGAGCCTGCTGTGAGATCCGCCGCGGAGGGAGTCCGATGGTGCAGGCGTACGTGCTGATCCGCATCCTTCCCGGCAAGCTGGCCGAGGCCCTGGCCCAGATCCAGAAGACCCCGGGCGTGAAGATGGCCCATGCCGTCACCGGCCCCACCGACATCATCGCCTTCGTGGAAACCGAGAGCATGGATACCCTGGG
>Ga0101943_1001544_pt1 | contig 19089 bp, 14 predicted proteins | sample DewCreD2012metaG_5_FD_75244 | JGI IMG/M metagenome (GOLD analysis project Ga0101943, IMG submission 75244) | Hot spring sediment bacterial and archeal communities from British Columbia, Canada, to study Microbial Dark Matter (Phase II) - Dewar... ... | reverse complement strand
TCAGTTCTTCCAATCCAAGGGGCATCTGCGCCTGCCGAGCTTTAGCGTGGTGCCCCAGGACGACCCCACCCTGCTCTTCATCAACGCGGGCATGACCCCCCTCAAGCCCTACTTTCTGGGCAAAAAGCCGGTCTTCCCCGGCCACGAGGGCGAGTGGTACCGGGTGACCACCTGCCAGAAGAGCGTGCGCACCGGCGATATCGAGAACGTAGGGCGCACCAACCGCCACCAGACCGTTTTCGAGATGCTGGGCAACTTCAGCTTTGGCGACTACTTCAAAAAAGAGGCCATCGAGTGGGCCTGGGAGTTCCTGACCGACCCCAAGTGGCTGGGTCTGGATCCGGCGCGCATTTACGTGACCATCTACAAAGACGATGACGAGGCCTTTGAGCACTGGACGCGGGTGGGCGTGCCCCCGGAAAAGATCCACCGCTTCGATGCCGACGAGAACTTCTGGCCGCAGAACGCCCCCACCAAAGGCCCCAACGGGCCGTGCGGGCCGTGCAGCGAGATCTACTACGACCGGGGGCCGGCCTTCGGCTCGGACACCTGGGCCGACTACTACGAGACCCGCGAGTCCAACCGTTTTGTGGAGCTCTGGAACCTGGTGTTTCCGCAGTACGACCGCAAGGACGGCGGTGTGCTGGAGCCCCTCCCCAAGCCCAACATTGATACCGGTATGGGCCTTGCGCGCGTGGCCATGGTGCTGCAAGGCGTGACCGACTTCTACGAGACCGACGAGTTCCAGCCCCTTATTGCCAAAATTGTGGAGCTGACCGGTGTGAGCTATGAGGGCCCCAGCTCGGTGGCCCACCGGGTGATTGCCGAGCACGCCCGCGCCGTGACCTTCATCCTTTCGGATGGGGTGCACTTCTCCAACACCGGGCGCGGCTACGTGGTGCGCCGCCTGCTGCGCCGGGCGGTGCGCTTTGGCTACCTGCTGGGCCTGCGCGAGCCCTTCATGTACAAACTGGCCGAGGTGGTGGCCCAGGTGATGGGCGGGGTCTACCCCGAGCTAAAGGAGAACCTCGAGGGCGTGCAAAAGCAAATCAAGATTGAAGAAGAGCAGTTCTTGCGCACGCTCGAGAGCGGCATCAAGCGCCTGGATGCCATGCTGGCTGGCCTCAAGCCGGGCGATACCCTGGCGGGCCGGGATGCCTTTACCCTTTACGACACCTACGGTTTCCCGCTTGATCTGACCATCGAAATCGCCGGGGAGCATGGGGTGCAGGTGGACACCGAGGGCTTCGAGCGGGCCCTGGAAGAGCAGCAGGAGCGGGCTCGAGCCGCCGCTGCTTTCAGCAAGGAGCTCTTTAAGCGATCCAACGAGGCCCTGGCGGCCCTGGCCGCCGACTACGGGGGTACGCAGTTTGTGGGCTACGAGAGCCTCGAGGCCCAGGCCCAGGTCAAGCTGCTCCTGGTGGGCGAGCAGACCATCGAGGAAGCGCCGGTCGGCACCGAGGTGCAGGTGGTGCTGGACAGAACCCCCTTCTACGCCGAAGGGGGCGGCCAGGTGGGAGATGCGGGCGTGCTGGAATGGGAAGGGGGCTGGGCCAGGGTCTCGACCACCCAGAAAAACCCCGACGGCATCTTTTTGCACATCGCGCGGGTGGAGGAAGGCACCCTCAAAGCGGGCTCGACGGTGCGGGCTTTGGTGGATATGCACCGACGTGACGCCGAGAAAAACCATACCGCCACCCACCTGCTGCACGCTGCCTTGCGGGCGGTGCTGGGCTCCCATGTGCAGCAAAAAGGCAGCTATGTGGGGCCGGATCGGCTGCGCTTCGACTTCAGCCAGTTTGAGCCGATTGCCCCCAGGGATTTGGCCCGGATTGAGCTGTTGGTGAACCGCTGGATTCAGGCCGACTTCCCGGTGAGCTATACCTACAAGCCCTTGGAGGAGGCCCGCAAAGAAGGGGCCATGGCCCTGTTTGGTGAAAAGTATGGCGACGTGGTGCGGGTGGTCAGTGTGGAAGGGGCCATCGACAACGTGACCTCCAAGGAGCTCTGCGGTGGCTGCCACGTGCGGCGCACTGGCGAAATCGGGGCCTTTGTGATCGTGGCCGAGGAGTCGGTGGCGGCGGGGGTGCGGCGCATTGAGGCCCTGACCGGAACCGGGGCTACGCAGTACGTACGCGAGATGCTGGATCGGCTGGGCGGCCTCTCCCGCGAACTGGGTACGACCCCTGAGCACCTGCTCGAGCGGGTGAACAAGCTCCAGGACGAACTCAAGGCCCGCGAGAAAGAGATCGAAAAGCTGAAGCTGGATCTGGCTCGAGCCCAGCTCGGGGGCAGCGCGGCAGGCATCTCGCTCAAGGAAGCAAACGGCTACAGGTATCTGGCAGTCAAGCTCGAGGGTCTCGAGGCCGGGGCCCTGCGGGGCGCAGCCGACGAGCTGCTGGACAAACACCAGGCCGACCTGGTGGCGGTGGGGTCGGGGCAGAACCTGGTGGTCAAGGTGAGCAAAAAGGCCCTGGACAGGGGGCTGGATGCCGGTGCGGTGATGAAGAAACTATCGGCTGTCGCAGGTGGACGCGGCGGCGGCAAGGGGGCCCTGGCCCAGGGCGGGGGTTTCGACCTGGACAAAGCCTTGGGGGCGCTCGAGCAGGTGTTGGAATAGTGTTTGGCCTCATGTGTGCCCGAGAGCTGGAGGAGATAATAGGGTAGATGCGGGTAGTGGCGCTGGACGTGGGAGAGGCCCGGATTGGCCTGGCGGTTGGCGAAACCGGTTCACCCTGGGCTTTTGGTCGGGGCTACCTGGTGCGCAAAAACCTCGAGGCCGACCTCGAGGCCCTGGCTGCATTTGCCCAACGCGAGCAGGCCGAGCGCTTTGTGGTAGGGCTGCCCCTGCGCACTGACGGCCGACCCAGCGCCCAGGCTGAGCGTGTGCAGGCCCTGGTAGAGGCCATGCGCCAGAGGGGTATGCAGGTTCTTCTGCTGGACGAGCGCTACACTACCAAACTGGGGCAAAACCGCCTCAAAAATGCTCCCAAGCGCATTCGACAGGAGAAAGGTAAGCTGGACGAAGCCGCAGCCATCGCGCTGCTGGAATCCTATTTGGCGGGTGTATAAGCCAAGCCGTACCGAGCCGTGGAGCCTTTTAGCATGGACGATTCGAACAAGCCAACCCCTCCCGATGAGCCTGCTGCGGCCCTCGACGACCCCCAAGAAAGGGGTAAGTCGCCCACCCGCTGGATTCTGCGGGGGGTGCTGTTCATGTTTGCCCTGGTGGCGGCGGTTTTGGGCTATGCCCTGTATTTGATGGGCCCCACCGGCACCACGGCCGAAATCCGCATTCCCAAAGGCAGCGGGGCCGCAGCGGTCGGTCGCATCCTCGAGCAGGCCGGACTGGTGCGTTCGGGCTCTATGTTTGCCCTGTATCTGCGCTTTTCCGGCCAGGATAAAGAACTCAAGCCTGGCTACTACAAGCTCGAGGGCAAGGGGTTGCGGGCCATTGCCCTGGCCATCACCGACGAGTCCCGCCCCCTCACCGTGCGCATCACCTTCCCGGAAGGCTGGCGGGCGGTGGATATGGCCCAGCGCCTGAGTGAAAACAACCTGGACGGGCCCCGGTTCCTCGAGCTCGCCAACAACCCCCCGCCCGAACTACGCCCAAAAGAGGCCCAGGGATCCACCCTCGAGGGCTACCTTTTCCCCGCTACCTACGACTTCCCCCTCGACTACACCGCCGAAGACGTCATTCGCACCATGACCCGCCGTATGGAGCAGGAGTTTACCCCAGCAGCCCAAAGCCGCCTGCAGCAACTAGGCCTGAACAGCATCCACGACTGGGTTACGCTGGCCTCCATCGTGCAAGCCGAAGCTGCCAATGCCAGCGAAAAGCCCTTGATTGCAGGGGTTTTCCTCAACCGCCTGGAAATTGGCATGCCTCTCCAGGCCGACCCCACCGTGGCCTACGGCCTGGGCAAGCGCCTGCCCGAGCTAAACCGGAGTGCGGGCGACTTTGAGATAGATACCCCCTACAACACCTATACCCGGCGCGGCCTGCCTCCGGGCGCCATCGGCAACCCCGGCGCCGAAGCCCTGCGCGCCGTGCTCAACCCCATCCGCACCAACGACAAGGGCCAGAAGTACCTTTACTTCCTACACGCCCAGGGGCGCTTGTTTCTGAATGTAAGCTTCGACGGGCATCTGCGCGATACCGCCAAGTATTACCGTTGAACGGACGGTATTTTCGCGCAGGTTGACATCGGGCCACTTTGCCTTATGCACCCTTCCGACCAAGCCCCGCCTGATACAGCACCACCCCTAGCGCCACCGCCGCGTTCAGGCTCTCGGCCCCTTCGGCCAGGGGGATTCTGGCCAGCTCGTCGCAGTGCTCTGCCACCAGGCGGCGCATACCCTCACCCTCGGAGCCAACCACAACAGCCAGCGGGCGTTGGTAGTCGAGCTCGGCTATGGTTTTGCTGGCCTTGCCGCTGGTGCCATAGACCCAGACCCCTTGCTGTTTGAGCTGCTCGAGGTAGCGGGCGATGTTCTTGACCTGCACCAAAGGGATCTTGCTGGCCGTACCCGCCGAAGCCTTCATCACCAGCGCAGATAGGGGTGCGCTGCGGCGTTCCTCGGTCACCACCCCATGCGCTCCCAAGGCAAAAGCACTGCGGATAATGGCCCCGTAGTTGCGTGGGTCGGTGATACCATCCAGCACCACCAGCAAAACCTGCTCGCCGCGCTTTTTCGCCACGAGGAAGGGGGCTTGGGGGTCGGCGTAGGTGGCCTCTTCAATTTCGGCTACCAGACCCTGGTGCTGGGTGGTGCGCACCATCTGATCGAGCTCGATGCGGGGCACCAGTTTGTACGAAGCCCCCAGCTTGTCAAGCTCCTTCAAGAGCCAGGTTTCCACGCCCTTGGCTACCCAAACCTGCCCCACCTGGCCTTCGCGCAGGGCTTCCAAAACCGGATTACGCCCATAGATCAGCATGGAAATAGTCTAATACCAGGCTTGCATAGACAGCTTTCCGGTTCTTTAGGGCGATACGCAAAAAGAACTCGGCAACCCACAAAAGACAACAAAACTATTCCAAACTTGCTTTTTCTGCCAGGACAGGTAAAAAAATGGAGTGAACCGCGATAACAGCTAACAAAAAAACCCTCCCCAAGGTGGGGAGGGTCGTACACCAAACAGGGCTAGCGGTTGGCCGGGGTGGAGGGGTTGCTTTGATTATTGCCGGGCTGGGTGGAGTTGGTGCTGGGTTCTTCTTTCTTGGGTTCTTCCTTGGGGGTTAGGGCTGAAAGCACCTTTTGCAGGTTGTTTTCCACCTTGGCGGCCTTACGCACCTCTTCCACCCATTTCTGAGCGGCCTCGGCCCGGCGGCTGGCCAGTACCTGCTGGCGGGCTTCTTCCTTGACCTCCTCGAAGGGGCGCAGGACTTCGGCCTTGCGGTCGTTGACGATGAGCACCTGGTGGCTTTCGTCCTCGAGCTTCACCACCTCGCTCACCTCACCCAGTGGCCCTTTGGGGAAAGTGCCGCGAGTCAGGAAGACCAACCGGTTGGGTACCGGCGGCATAGTACCGGGGTTGACCACGCCAAAGTCCTGTACGGTGCCGCTGTTGGCCTTAGCCAGGTCTTCAAGCTTGCCGCCTTTGAGGGCAGCAGCCCGGAAAGCATCGGCTTTGGCTTTATCTTCCTTTTTGAAGTTCACCGCCTGCACTTTGGCCGAGGCCGGGATGGTGAAGTTGGCCAGGTTGGAGTCGTAGTACTTGCGTACTTCAGCATCCGTTACGGTGATGTCGCGGGTTTTCCACTGCTGAGCCTGGGTGACAATGTCGGATTTTGAGCCAAAGAAAGGCTGGCCCAGCTTTTGAGCAGCCTGATAGACGGCCTCCCGGTTAATAAACTGCTCCAGCGTCTGGGGCATAAAGAACTGCACGGCCAGCTCACCCAGACCCTGCTGTACTAGCTGGGGAACCTGGGGGTTGGCAAAGACCGACTGGGTTACTTCCGCCAGCTTGATTTCGGCCTCGTTGACCTTAGCCACCACGGGGTTCTCGTACTTGAGGGTAGAGCCCTCGGCAAACTTGACGTTGGCTTTGGCGCGCAGCTCCTCGAGGTAGGCTTCCAGCGCCCCCTGGCCCTTGATACGCTTAGCGTCTTCCTTGACCCGGTCTTTGACCTCTTCAAACTTCACGTCGCCTGCTGGAAGGTACTTTTCTACCTTCACGATGTAGAAGCGGCCCCCGGCTTCGATGGGCTTGCTGATCTGTCCGTCGCGCAGCTTGAAGACCGCATCGGCCACAGCATTGGGGAAGACCACCCGGGTCACCGGGCCGGGCTCGCTCTTGCCTGCCTCGGCCCCCAAAGCCCCACCTTGCTCGGCGTTGAGCTTGGAGTTGGCTTTGGCGATGGCGGCAAAATCGGCCCCTGCCGCGGTCACCTCGGCGTAAATTTTGTCGGCGGTGGCCTTGTCATCCACCACAATCTGACGGGCCTGTACCCGCTCTTCGTTTTTGTACTGCTCGCGGTTGAGCTCGAAATACAGGCGCATCTCCTCTTCGGTCGGCTCGGCTTTTTTCTGTATTTCCTCAACGCGCTTATTGATGCGAATCTGGTCGCGCAGCTCGTTGCGCAGTTGTGAATCGGTATAGCCTACCTGGGTCAGGAAGCGGTCGTAGTCTTCCTTTTTTTGCAGGCCAAAGCGCTCTTTGATGGTATCGAGCTCTTTTTTGAGCTCCCCGCTCGAGACCCGAATGCGGGCAGTATCCTGCAAAAGCGCTGTGGTCACGATAAGCTTATCGATGAAGTTGATCTCGGCCAGCCGTTTCAGGAGCCCCTGGGGATTGGTGCTCAAAATGGGGTCGGCTTGCTGGGCTCTGGCGAGCTCGAGCTCGTACACCGGACGACCGTTCACGGTGAATTCGATTTTGCCCTGGGTGCTGCGCTGGCCCTGGGGGGTGAACAACAGCACCGAACCCACCACAAACGCCAGGGCCAGAACCCCAAAAATAACCGCAATTACCCTTCTGTTGATTCCAAACACTTGACTGCCTCCTCTATGCGGTGCTACCCTTCTCTGTGCTTATGCACCCGTAGCTCAGTGGATAGAGCGTTCGCCTCCGGAGCGAAAGGTCACAGGTTCGAGTCCTGTCGGGTGCGCCAACCTTCTGAGGTCGGGCCTAGCCCGGCCTTTTTTCCGGTAGCATCGCCCACCGAACTCTTTGTACCCCGATAAGGTAAGACCAGGGTTAAGCATCAGCGAACCTACGCCAAGGGCCGATTGTAGCATATTAGGCGGATGGTTTATGCGCCTCGATAGCTTTGCCCGGCCCAGCAGCCTACAGGAGGCCGCGGCGCTGCAACGTGCGCTGGCCCAGGCCGTGGTGCTGGTGGGGAACCCCTGTAAAGCCCGATATATCGGGGCCCTGGATGCTTCCCACCCGACCCGTTTTTCCAGGCAAAAAGGTCCCTCGGTGGCGGTGGCGGTCTTGTGGGACAGGCAGGCACAGAGGGCGCTCGAGGTCGCCACGGCCCAGATGGACGAGGCCGAGCTATTTCCTTACATCCCCGGCTATCTGTCGTTCCGCGAAGCCCCCCTGTACCTGGCGGCCCTGGCCCGGTTATCCCGCCTGCCCGAGGTGCTTTTGGTAGACGGGCAGGGCATCGCGCATCCCCGGCGGCTGGGCATAGCCGCCCACCTGGGGGTGCACCTGAACCTCCCAACCATCGGAGTTGCCAAGACCCTGCTCTTCGGCCGGCCAGAAAGCCCACTACCCCTGGAGGCGGGTTCGGCGGTGCGCTTGCTGGATGGGGAGACGCAGATTGGCTGGCTTTTCCGTAGCCGCAGCGGGGTGCGCCCACTGGTGGTCTCGCCGGGCCACCGGGTGGGCATGGAAGAGAGCCTGGCTTTTATGCGCTCGCTGATGGGGAAGACCCGTCTGCCCGAGCCCCTGCGCCAGGCCCACCTGCACGCTGGGTTGCAGCGGCGGCTGGTTAATGTGAGATGAGCTTACATTGGGCCACACCCCCTAAGCTATGGTTTTTTACGTACTTTATTTCGTCAAGCAAGATGAGAAAAACCTAAGGAGGCCCGTATGAGTAAAGTTTCTCGTCGCCAAGCCCTCAAGCTGCTGGGTACTACCGGTGCGGTGGCTGCTGCCGGTACGATACCCACCATGGCTCAACAGGCGCCTGCGATGCCCAATGGGGCCGGCTTTTACCGGTTCAAACTGGGGGATTTTACCCTAACGGTTTTGAGCGACGGCCAGACCCCGCCCGGCAATGCCTTCCCCAACTGGGGCGCGAATCCCGGCAGGCAGGCCGAGTTTGAAGCAGCCCTGCGGGAGCACTTCCTCGAGCCCACCCAGTTCATCAACAACTTCAACCCCATGGTCATCGACACCGGGCGGGCCAAGATTCTCATCGATACCGGCCGGGGCCAGGCCGGGCAACTGCTGAACAACCTGGCCAACGCCGGCTTGCGGCCTGCCGATATCAATATCGTCTTCATCACCCACGGCCACGGCGACCATATTGGCGGCCTGGTGCGGGATGGGCAGCCGGTGTTTGCCAACGCCCAGCACGTCATCGGCGAGACCGAGCTACAGTTCTGGCTCTCCCAGGCCACCCCGCCCGCCAACCTGGTGGCCCTGCGCGACCGCTTTACCCGGGTGCGTCCTGGGGCCGAGATTGCCCCCGGTGTCACCGCGGTGGATACTGCGGGCCACACCGTGGGGCACCTGGCCGTACAGGTAACCTCGGGTGGGCGGACGCTGTGGCACCTGGGGGATGCGGGCGGGCATTACATTCTGTCCTTCCGTTTTCCCGATCACTACCTGGGCTTCGATAACAACCCCCAGCAGGCCGTGGCCACCCGGGCCCGGCTGTGGCAGGCCGCGGCGGCGGAGCGGATTATGGTGGTGGGCTACCACTTCGCCTGGCCGGCGGTGGGCTACGTGCGCCGCGCGGGCAACGCCTACGAGTTCGTGCCGGCCTTCTTCACTTTCTAGGCCGGTTCTTGGATCTCAGCCCCCTCGTGGTAAAGGCCTCGAGGGGGCTTTATACTTTTGTTACAACCCGAAGCGAGAGGAGACGCCCATGCAGTCCACCATGATGGATTTTCCCCTGACCCTGCCGCACCTTTTGGAGCGGGCCGGCAAGCTGTTTCCAAAGGAAGAAATTGTGACCCGGCTGCCCGACAAGTCGCTGCACCGCTACACCTTTGGCGATTTTTACCAGCGTTCGCGTAGGCTGGCCTCGGCCCTGCAAAAGGCCGGGCTGCAAAAGGGCGACCGCGTAGCCACCCTCTCCTGGAACACCTACGCCCACCTCGAGGCCTACTTTGGCATCCCGGCGGCCGGGGGGGTGCTGCACCCGCTGAACCTGCGGCTGCACCCCTCCGACATCGCCTATATCATCAACCACGCCCAGGACAGGTTTTTGATTGTAGACGATGTGCTCTTGAAGCTGTATGAAGCGGTAAAAGAGCATGTGAACCTGGAGAAGGTGATTGTGGTGCCCCTCTCAGGCCAGCCGGTGCCGGAGGGCTTCATGAGCTACGAGGACTTCCTGGCCACCGGCGACCCCGACTTCAGCTACCCCGCCCTCGAGGAGCGCGACGCCGCCGGGATGTGCTACACCTCCGGCACCACCGGCAAGCCCAAGGGGGTGGTCTACTCGCACCGCTCCATTGCCCTGCACAGCCTGGCCTCGGCCCTGCCGGATGCCCTGAACCTGGGCGGCCACGATGTGCTGCTGCCGGTGGTGCCCATGTTCCACGTGCTGGCCTGGGGGCTGCCCTTTACCGGGGTGATGGTGGGCAGCAAGATGGTGCTGCCAGGGCCCCACCTCGACCCGGTGAGCCTGCTGGATCTGTTCGAGTCGGAACAGGTGACCAAGACCGCTGGGGTGCCGACCATCTGGCTGGGGGTGCTGCAAGCCCTCGAGAAAGAACCCACCCGCTGGAAGCTCAAACCGATGGAGATGGTGGTGGGGGGGAGCGCGGCCCCCGAGGCCATGATCCGGGCCTACGACCGCCTGGGCCACACCGTGCTGCACGCCTGGGGCATGACCGAGATGAGCCCCTTGGGCACCGTGAGCCGGCTTAAGCGCCACCTGCGGGGCGACCCGGCGCTCGAGTACCGCTACCGGGCCCAGCAAGGCCTGCCCACCCCCTGGGTGGAGATCCGGGCGGTGGGTGAGCAGGGGGTGGTGCCCTGGGACGGGCAGTCGCTGGGCGAGCTGCAGGTGCGGGGGCCCTGGGTGGCCGCGAGCTACTACAACCTGGAAGAGGAGTCCGACAAGTGGACCCCCGACGGCTGGTTCCGCACCGGCGACGTGGTGGCGATAGACCTCGAGGGCTACATCCGCATTGCCGATCGCACCAAAGACCTGATCAAGTCCGGCGGCGAATGGATCAGCTCGATTGACCTGGAGAACGCCCTGATGGCCCATCCGGCCGTCAAGGAAGCCGCGGTGATCGCCATTCCCGACCCCAAGTGGGACGAGCGCCCGCTGGCCGCGGTGGTGCTCAAGGAGGGGGCCAGTGCCACCCCGGAGGAGCTGGCCCGGTTTTTGGAGCCCCGCTTTGCCAAGTGGTGGCTGCCGGATGCCTATGTCTTCCTGGACGAGATTCCCCGCACCAGCACCGGCAAGTTCCTGAAGTCCAAGCTGCGGGAGCAGTTCAGGGATTACAAGTCCAGGGCGGCTTCATCCTAGAGGGTCTTTCGGGAAAACTTTCTGGCAGCGGGAAGCAAAAAGCCGTAATGGTCAAGGGGTGCTGGACAGGGTTATAGTCTGGCTATGTCGCAAGCCATAGACCGCTACCTGCAAGAGCACCTCGAGGCCTACCTGCAAGAAACCATCCGCCTCTGCGCCCAGCCCAGCGTCTCGGCCACCGGCGAGGGGGTGCTGGAGTGCGCCAGCTTGGTAGAACACATCCTGCAACAGCACGGCTTTGAGACCTGGAAGATCGAGGGCTACGGCAACCCGGTGGTGGTGGGCCGGGCCGCGGGAAAATCGGAGCGCACCCTGCTCTTTTACAACCACTACGACGTGCAGCCCCCCGAGCCGCTGGAGCTGTGGGACTCGCCCCCTTTTGAACCGCAAATCCGCGAGGGCAAGCTCTTTGCCCGCGGGGCCAAGGACGACAAGGGCGAGTTTATGGCCCGCCTGGCCGCCGTGGAGGCGGTGCGGGCCGCGCATGGAGGCGAGCTGCCCTGCGGGGTGCTCTTTGTGGTGGAGGGCAACGAGGAGGTGGGCAGCCCCGGCATCGCCCGGTTCGTGCAGGATCACCTGGACTTGCTCAAATGCGACGGGGCCATCTGGGAGGAGGGGGGCATTGACTTTGAAGAACGGCCCGGCACCTCGCTGGGCCGGCGGGGGATTCTGGCCCTGGAGCTGGAGGTCGAGACCCTCTCGCGCGACGCCCACTCCGGCAACGCCCACATCCTGCCCAGCGCGGCCTGGCGGATGGTGCGGGTGCTGGCCTCTTTGAAGGACGAGAACGAGCGCATCCTGATTCCCGGCTTCTACGACCATGTGCGGCCTGTTTCGGAACAGGACCTCGAGCTCTTGCGCAATCTGCCCGACCTCGAGGCCTACCTGCGCCAGAGCTTTGGGGTGCGGGGCTTTGTGAACAACCTGAGCGGCTTCGAGCTGCGCAAGGCCGTCTTCAACCCCACCTGCAACATCCAGGGCATCACCACCGGCTACCAGGGCCCGGGCACCAAGACCGTGATTCCGGCCCGGGCCAAGGCCAAGCTCGACTTCCGCCTGGTGCCCGACCAGGATCCCACCGACATCCTGCAAAAGCTGCGGGCCCACCTCGACGCCGAGGGCTTCACCGATGTGCAGATCACCTACGCCGACTACATGTTCCCGGCCCGCTCCGACCCCCAGCACCCTTTGGTAGAGCTGGCGGCCCGCACAGCCCAGGAGGTCTACCAGAAGCCCTACCAACGCATCCCCCTCACCGGGGGCAGCTCGCCGGTGTACGCCTTTGCCGGGCCCCTGAACATCCCGGTCATCGACGCGGGGGTGGGCTACGGCATCACCAACCGCACCCACGCCCCCAACGAGAACATCCGCATCCAGGACTTCCACAACGCCGCCCGGCATATCGCCCGCATTCTGGACGGCTTTGCAGGCATCTTTTAGGCCGGCATACAATAGGCCTGTGATCCACATCCTCGACCTTCACGACCGCGCCCCCAGGGTAATTGCTTCGTTCCTGCTGGAAACCAGCCAGGGGCCGGTGCTCTTCGAGACCGGGCCGGAGTCGCGCTTCTCGGTGCTGCTGGATGGCCTCAACGCGCTGGGCTACGCCGCCTCCGACGTTAAGCACGTCTTCGTGACCCACATCCACCTCGACCATGCGGGCGCCGCCTGGCGCATGGCCGAGCGGGGGGCGACCATCTACGTCCACCCCAAGGGGGCGCCGCACCTGGTAGACCCCAGCAAACTCTGGGCCTCGGCCAGCCGCATCTACGGCAACCGGATGGAAGAACTCTGGGGCCAGATGGGCCACGTACCCGAGGGCCAGATCGAGATCGTCCAGGACGGGCAGGTGATCCGGATTGGCGAGGCCCAGATCGAGGCCCTCGAGACCCCCGGCCACGCCTACCACCACCACGCCTACCGGATTGGCGAGGTGCTGATTGGCGGTGATGTAACCGGGGTCAAAATTGGGCGCGGCCCGGTGCTGCCCCCCTGCCCCCCGCCGGAAATTCACATCGAAGCCTGGCGCGCGTCCATCGCCCGGATACGGGCCTTGAAGCTGAGCAAGATTTACCTGACCCACTTTGGCGAGACCGAGGAGGTCGGGCCACACCTGGATGCGCTGGAGGCCCGGCTGCTGGAGTGGGCCGACTGGATCAAGCAACAGCTCAAGGCCGGCCTGACCCGTGAACAGATGGTGCAGGCCTTCGAGGCCTACGTGACCAACACCCTACGAGCCGCGGGGCTTTCCGAGGAAGAAATACAGGAGTACGAGTTTGCCGACCCCGCCTGGATGAGCGTGGATGGGCTGGTGCGCTACTGGAACAAGCACCACCCGGAAGAGGTGATGAGCTAGTGGCTGGTTGCGGATGAACCTTATGAGGCGCGGGGGCTGTTAGCACAGCTTTCAAAACAAAAACCACAAGACCTTCCCGGGTTTGCTCCTGAATTGACTGTATAAGCTCCCTTCACCAAACCTACACATCTTGTTCTTTGCGCTTACATCAGCCTTGTCAAAGATGACCCGAGTGGAGGTGGTGCTTTGAATAAATTTCTTCCATCTATCGCAATCCTGCTGGCCCTAGCACCTCCGGCCCTGACCCAGAGCCTCGAGCTTCCCCAGGCTCTCCAGGCTTTGCCTAACACCCTGGACTGGAAAAGTGCCGACCTTAACTACGAGAGCGCGGTGCGGCAGCTCGAGGCTGCCCTGGCCGCCCAGGGCTTCAAGCTATCGGGCGGGGCCGACTACACCCTGCGCGAAGGCAGCGGCAGCGGCCTGACCGTTTCCGGCACTGCCAGCCTGGGGGTGCTGCCCTGGTCGAGCAGCGCCGATGCCGTGCGCAGCGCTGAACGGGCCCTGGAGCGGGCCGCCCTGACCCGGCGCGAGGCCCGGAATAACCTGTACATCGCCCTGCACACCCAGTACTTCAACTTACGGCAGGCCCAGACCGACCTGGCCCTGGCCCAGGCCACCCTGGCCCTGCGCGAGCGCCAGCTACAGATTGTGACCGCCCAGAACCAGGCCGGCAGCGCCACCCTAAGCGAACTGCTCACCGCCCAGCAGAACCTGGACGCAGCCCGCTCGAGCCTGCTGAGCGCCCAGGGAGCCCTCGAGCTGGCCCGGCTCACCCTGGCGGGCACCCTGGGCCTGAACCCCCAGCAGCTCGGCAGCCCCACCACCCCCCCCGAGGAACCCAGCCTGCCCGGCGAAAGCCTGGAGGCTTTGTTGCAGAGGGCTCTGGCAGCCCGCTCGGATGTGCTGCGGGCCCTGTCCCAGCTCCGCGACGCCGAGGAAAACCTGGCCAGCGCCGAGCGCGACCGGCTGATTCCCAACGCTTCGATGAGCGCGGCTTACAGCAGCAGCGGCAACTCGGTCTCGGCGGGCCTCAACTTCAAGAGCGGCGTGGCCTCGCTTTCGGCGGCGCTGCCTGTGTTGCAGGGCACCGGAAGCGGTTTGCAGGCCCAGGGCTATAGCCTGGGGCTCTCGCTGAGCGTACCCATCTTCGACCCTGTGAGCGACAGCCGCATCCGCACCGCCCAGACCGCCCTGCAAGCGGCCCGGCAGGCCCTGGAAACTGCCCGCAAGGCCGCCGAACTGGATGTGCGGCAAAAATACCAGAACCTGCAGACCGCCCAGGCCGCTATTGCTGCGGCCAGGGCCGCCTTGAATACGGCCAACCAGAACCTGCGCACCGCCCAGGCCCGGCTCCAGGCCGGCACCGGCACCAGCGTGGAGGTGCAGGCGGCCCAGGTGAGCCAGCTTCAGGCCCAGCGCAACCTCGAGGCCGCCCTGATCCAGGCCCAACTGGCCGCCCTGGCCCTGCAAAACGCCCTGGGCGCCGACTTCACCGCAACCCTTGGAGGAAGATAGATGATTCGCTTCGCAAAACGCTTTTTTTGGCTGCTGCCAGTGCTGGTTTTTTCGGCTGGGCTGGCCCAGAACAGCCTGAACCTGGTACAGGCCCTTGCGCAGGCCTATAGCCGGGGCCCCTCGCTGCAAAGCGCCCAGGCCACCCTGCAAAACGCCACCCTCCAGCTCAACGCCCTCAAGGCCGACCCCAGCACCCTGATTGTGGCCCTCACCCAGGCCGAGCAGAACGCCAAGCTGGCCCAGGTCAACCTCGAGGCCACCCGGCTCTCGGTGATGCAGAGCGTGGTGAACGCCTATACGAACCTCTACGAAGCCCAGCAGAACGTGGCCCTGTTCCAGGCCCAGGTGGCCCTGAACCAGCGCAACCTGGAGGTGGCCAAGGCCCGCCAGGCCGCGGGCAACGCCACCGCGCTGGACGTGGCCCGGGCCCAGACCACCCTGGACAGCTCGAGGCAGTCGCTCACCAACGCCCAGGCGCAAATACCGGTGCTGGCCGCTCAGCTCGCTGCGCTCCTGGGCCTGAGCGACCTGGGCAATGTGACGGTGGCGGCCCCCCCGAACCCGCCCGCTCTGGAAGCCAACCTCGAGGCCCTGCGCAACGGCCTGTTTGAGCGCCTCCCCAGCGTGCTGCAAGCCCAGCAGGCGGTGGAGCTTGCCCAGCTCAACGTTAAACTGGCCGACAACGACTACACCCCGGCGGTTCAGCTCAACACCGCCAAAACCAGCCTGGAAAACAACCTGCGCACCCTGCAAACCGCCCAGCAAAACGCCCAGACCAGCCTGACCAACGCCTACCAGGCTGCCCAGAGCGCCTACAAAAGCATCGCCCTGGCCCAGGCCAACCTGGCCAACGCCCAAAAGGTGGTGGAGCAGAGCCAGGCCGCCCTGCGGGCCGGCACCATCTCGGCCTTGCAGCTCCAAACCGATCAGGTCTCGCTTAAAAGCGCTGAGTACGCCCTGGTGCAGGCCATCGGCAGCTACTGGAGGGCCCTGGCGGCCTTCTCGGTGGCCGCCGGCCAGGACTTCACCGGCCTGGTGCGGGCGGCCAGTGCGCCCTAGCCCTTTGGAGTCCTAATCGAGGAGACGCAGGGATGATAGACGGCCTCGAGCGAATCCAAGCCCGCAACCGACTGCTGCTGGAAGAGATGCGCCAGGAGGCCCCGCGGTTTATCGGGCTGCTCGAGGCCCAGGTCACCACCCCGCGCACCCTTGATATGCAAAATGCATCAAGCTTAGAGCAACCTTGGCCGAAGCATGGTTGGACGAGCGTGTCGGGCTATTTGTTCTGCTGCTCCGTGAACCCCTTTAGCGAAGTAGCACTACAAGGTAAGGAAATAGCGTACCGCCCAGGTTTGCCCCGGAGTGCGCGGCCGCTGCGGCAAAATACCCGTACCTGCGGTACAGCAACCCGGCAAGCACACCAAAGAGCAGGGCGAATAGAAAACCAGGCCAACCTTTCAGTACATGCATCAGACCAAAAAACAGGCTGCTTATTGCCAATGCAACTGGGAAACCCATACGGTTCGTTAGGTTTTTGAGCATTATTTCGCGATTGAAGTATTCTTCAAATAACGGCACGTAGATCATCAGCCGCAAAAGCGGCCAAGGCTCGAGCCGGGCCTCCAGCATTCTTCGGTGTTCTGCTTCTGGAATAGTGAAATCGATGGTTAGAAGGTGGGGTATGGTGTAGGCGAGACCCAGCAGGAATGCCAGCGCTAGCTCCCTGGGCCGGGCTTGATGGAAAAAGAGAGACCGACGGTTAAGCAGTCGCTGTACTACCGTTATGACAATAACGGCCAGAAACAGATCGTTGCTTGTAACAGTCATACGATTGGAGCGGTTCGGCGGGCACGTGCTGTCCCGCCGAACCACCAGCGGCTTAGTAACCCATGCGCTCGCCAGCTCGATAAAGGTTGTGGGCCATTTGTTCCTGCGAGATCATGTAGGAGCTGCCCGGAGTTGCCCTGAACGTATACAGGCTATAGTCAACATCATGCAATCCAGTATGTGGTGAAGTCAGATTGCAGCAGCGGATGGTAATCGAACCATCGCCCCAAACAAACGAATGTGTAGGGGGTGTATCCACCCTGACACTCGAGCGCGCGCCGTCAGCGGTCTCGAACCAGGTATACCTGTTGCCTGTCTCGGGGTTCACCGTACTGTTCCACGAACCACCCTGGCCACCGTGGATTTGTTCGAGGTTCGTCGGTGGAATCTCAATCAACCTCATCTTTTTACCCTCCTCTTTCACGCTTTATCCTGCTTGCTCGTTCTTCCTCAGCCAAAAAGTCACTGCTGTGGTGCTACAGTACCCGCCCGTGCGGGCGGCATTGCCCCCTTCCTGTACAACATGAGGCTAGTAAACCTCCAAAGAAAATGGAAGTGAAAAGTTACCGGTTTTGGAACCTGGGATTTTAATATTTCGTCAAGTTCCCGTGCAGGTAAGTGCTGGCCCTCAGGCTTTTATCACGAAGAGCACAACAACCTGTAGAGTCTGTTGGGGGAAGTAGCGAATGAAGCGCAGCGGGGATAGGTTGTTGAGATGTAAAAGGTTGAGGAGCACATCGTGGAAATACATCAGCCCAGCCGCCCCCTTGCGGCTGCGACAAGCATCTTCACCAAATCTTCGCATGGCATACACCAAACATTGGATATCCTGGGAGAAACTCAAAGGGTGAATATGACTCAAGCCCGTTCTCGCAACCGCATACCCTGGCGCTGGCTGGCTGTGGTTTTAGTGCTGGCCGGCCTGGGGGGTGCGGCCTACTGGTTTTTGCGGCCCAAGCCCACCAGCACTGCGCCTACACTCGAGACCGCCACCGTGCAGCAGGGGGTGTTCCGGGTCTCGGTCTCGGGGCCGGGCACCCTCGAGGCCGTCCAGAGCCTCTCGGTTAAACCTGCCGTGAACGGCACGGTGCTCAAGCTGCCCACCGTGGGCGACCGGGTGCAAAAGGGCCAGCTCATCGTGGAGCTTGACCCCACCGAGTATGCCCGCGCCCTGGAGAACGCCCGGCTGGCCTTGCAGAAGGCCCAGGCGACCCTCGACAAGCTCCGTGCCGACCAGCAAAGCGCCCTGGCTTCAGCCCAGCAAAGCGTTTCCAGCGCCGAAGTGGCTTACGACAGCGCCCGGCGCGACCTCGAGGCCGCCCGCACCAACCTCGAGGCCACCCAGAAGCTCTTCGAGCTGGGGGGGGCCAGCGCCCAGAGCCTGCAAAGCGCGCGCGATACCTATGCCAAAGCCCAGGCCAGCCTGGAGATGGCCCGGGTTAACCTGAACACCGCGCGCCAGGCCCTGGCCCTGCGGAAAAGCTCCGACGCACAGGAACTGAGAAACGCCCAGATTGCCGTGGATCAGGCCCGCCTCGATGTCAAAAACGCCGAGGAAAACCTGGCCAGCACCAAAATCTACGCCCCCTTCGACGGGGTGGTCTCGGAGGTCAACGCCCAGGTGGGGAGCATCGGGGTGGGGGCCACGGTCAGCAACAGCACCGCCCTGCTCACCCTGATTGACGACAGCAGCGTGAACCTGCCGGTGCAGATTGACGAGAGCGAGATCGCCAAGGTCAAGGTGGGCCAGAAGGTGGAGGTGACCCTCGATGCCTTCAACAATGAGACCTTCGAGGGGGTGGTGACGGCCATCTCTCCCAGCGCCACCATTCAGCAGAACATCGCGGTGTTTTACGTGACGGTGCGGATCGCCAACCCCGAGCGCAAGCTGCGGCCCGGCATGACCGCCGAGGGCGAGATTATCGCGGAGGAAATTCCCAACGCCCTGACCATCCCCAAGCGGGCGGTGCAGACCGTGCGCAACCGGGCCTATGTGGACGTGCTGCAGCCCGACGGCAGCAAGGAGACCGTGCGGGTGGTGCTGGGGCCCGACGATGGGGTGAACCAGGTGGTGCTGGAGGGCCTCGAGCCGCGCCAGACCGTGGTGCTGCCCAGCCGCGTCCAGTCCACTTCCAGCAGCTCCAGCAACCAGGGCGGGCTGCGCCTGCCCCTGGGGGCCCCTCCAGGAGGTGGGCGGTGACGGTGGTCTCCCTGCAGCAGGTGCGCAAGGTGTACAAGAGCGGGGCGCTCGAGTTTGAGGCCCTCAAGGGGGTTTCGCTGGAGATTCGCCAGGGCGAGATGGTGGCCCTGATGGGGCCCTCGGGCTCGGGCAAAACCACCCTGATGCAGATCATCGGCCTGCTCGACCGCCCCACCGAGGGGCGCTATATCCTGGCCGGGCGGGACGTCACCACCCTGACCGAAAACGAGCGGGCCGAGGTGCGCAACCAGGAGATCGGCTTTGTTTTTCAGGCTTTTCACCTGTTGCCGCGTCTGAGCGTGCTGGAGAATGTGGAGGTGCCCCTCACCTACGCCGGTTATGGCCCCCAGGAGCGGCGGGAGCGGGCCCTCGAGGTGCTGCAAAAGGTGGGACTGGGCAACAAGCTCAAGAACCTGCCCTCCCAGCTTTCGGGCGGCCAGAAGCAGCGGGTGGCCATCGCCCGGGCCCTGACCATGCGCCCCTCCATCCTGCTGGCCGACGAGCCGACCGGCAACCTC
>Ga0101943_1001540_pt1 | contig 19159 bp, 18 predicted proteins | sample DewCreD2012metaG_5_FD_75244 | JGI IMG/M metagenome (GOLD analysis project Ga0101943, IMG submission 75244) | Hot spring sediment bacterial and archeal communities from British Columbia, Canada, to study Microbial Dark Matter (Phase II) - Dewar... ... | reverse complement strand
GCTCTCCGAGGAGGACGTCCGGCTCCTCACCGGCCGCAACGTCGCGCACCTCGCGACGCTCACGCCGGATGGGTCCCCCCACGTGTCGCCGGTCTGGGTGGACGTCCGAGAGGGCCGGATCCTCGTGAACACCGCGGCCGGGCGGGTGAAGGAGCGGAACGTCCGGCGGGACCCGCGGGTGGCGTTGTCGGTCCACGACCGGGAGCGGCCGAACGTGGCGCTCGTGGTGCGGGGCCGGGTGGCCCGCCTCACCGAGGAGGGCGGGCTCGCCCACATCGACCGGCTCTCGCGCCGGTACGACGGGGTGCCCTGGACGCCGGTCCCGGGCCAGCGCCGGGTGATCATCGAGATCGTTCCGGAGCGGGTGAGCCGTCACGCCTAGGCCGGATGCCGGGCCGCGGGTGCGCCGAACGGCGCTGGTCGGCTCCCCCGTCCTGGGGTAGCCTTCCGGGAGCCCGATGCTTGCCGATGCACCCCTCGCCACCCGGATGCGGCCCCGCTCGTTCGACGAGTTCGTGGGCCACCGGCACATCCTCGGCCCCGGGAAGCCCCTCACGAAGCTGATCGAGGGCGGCCACCTCCCCTCGATGATCATCTGGGGCCCGCCGGGGACGGGCAAGACGACCCTCGCCCACCTCCTGGCCCGGGCGGTCCACGCCGACCTCCAGCAGCTCTCGGCGGTGACCTCCGGGGTCTCCGACGCCCGGCGCGTGATGGAGCACGCGAAGACCACGCTGTTCCGGACCGTGCTCTTCGTGGACGAGGTCCACCGCTGGAACAAGGCCCAGCAGGAGATCCTGCTCCCCGCGATCGAGGACGGCACGATCACGCTGATCGGCGCGACCACCGAGAACCCCTACCACGCGCTGGTCTCGCCGCTGCTCTCGCGCTCGCTCATGATCCGGCTGGAGCCCCTCGAGCCCGAGGAGATCCGGAAGCTCCTCGAGCGGGCGCTCTCCGACGCCGAGCGGGGGCTCGGGGGGCTCGGGGTGACCGTCACCGACCGGGCCCTCGACTACCTCGTCGGGGTCTCGGGCGGCGACGCCCGGGTCGCGCTCACGGGCCTGGAGGCCGCGGTGCTCCTCGCCGAGGAGGGCGAGACCGTGGTCGACCTGGACCGGGCCCGCGACGCGGTGCAGGGGACGGCGGTCGTCTACGACCGAGCCGGCGACGCCCACTACGACGTGATCTCGGCCTTCATCAAGAGCGTGCGGGGCTCCGACCCCGACGCGGCGCTGTTCTGGCTGGCCCGGATGCTCGAGGGCGGGGAGGACCCCAGGTTCATCGCCCGCCGCCTCGTGATCCTGGCCTCCGAGGACGTGGGGCTCGCCGACCCCGAGGCCCTCCCGGTGGCCGTGGCCGCCGCGCAGGCCGTGGAGCTCGTGGGGATGCCCGAGGCCCGGCTGAACCTGGCCCACGCCACCCTGTACCTCGCGAAGGCGCCGAAGTCCAACTCGGTGCTCACCGCGCTGGGGCGGGCCGCGGCGGACGCCCGGTCCGCCGACCCCGTGCCGCTCCACCTGCGGGACGCGCACTACGGCGGGGCGCGCGCCCTCGGCCACGGCGAGGGCTACGAGTACCCCCACGACTTCCCCGAGCACCGGGTCGAGCAGGCCTACCGGCCGCAGCGGTTCGAGGGGAAGCGGTACTACGAGCCCTCGGGCCAGGGGGAGGACGTCTAGGGTCGCGGGCGTCCGGCCTCCGTCCCGCGGGGCGCGGGTATGCTACGGCGACCGACCGAAGCGAGGAGGAACCATGACCCTGCTTGCGTCCGCCGGCGACGTCGCGCTCATCGTGCTCGCGGCGTTCTGGGGCCTGCTGGTCCTCTTCCTCTGCGTGGTGCTCCTCAACACGTTCCGGGTGCTCGAGAGCACCAAGATGCTGATCGACGGGATCCGGGAGGAGACCGTGCCGCTCCTCGCCGAGGTGAAGGAGTCGGTGCGGAGCGTGAACCGGGAGCTGGACCGGGTGGACGGGGTGCTGGATGCGGCGGGGAACGTCGCCCGGAGGGCGGAGCGGGTCTCGCGCCTCGTCGAGGACGCCGTCTCGAGCCCCCTGGTGAAGCTGATCGGGTTGGGCGCGGGGGTCCGGGGCGCGGTACGGCGGTTCCGGGGCGGGAAGGGCGGCGGGTAACCGCCGGGCGCTCCGGGCGGTCGGAGGGGACGGATGCGGCGGCTGTGCTGGCTCGCGGCGGGGCTCGGCGCCGGCGCGGCGGGGGCGGTGCTCGCCTCCCGGTGGGCGCGGCGGCAGGCCGAGCGGGTGGCCCCCGCGAGGCTCGCCCGGGAGGCGGGGGGCGTCCTCGTCGACCTCGGGAGGCGGGCCGCCGAGTCGCTGGAGGAGGGGCGGCGGGCGATGCGCGAGGCCGAGGAGGAGGCCCGCCGCCGGCTCGAGGAGGAGCGGGGGACGGCCCGCGGGTGAGGGGCGGCGAGGCCCCGCCGATAGACTGTCCGCCGTGGAGGCCTCCCGGATCCGCGAGACGTTCCTCTCGTTCTTCGAGGCGCGCGGGCACCGCCGCGTCGCGTCCTCGTCGCTGATCGCGCCCCCCGAGACCGGGCTCCTGCTCACCAACGCGGGGATGAACCAGTTCATCCCGTACTTCCTGGGCAAGGCCGAGCCGCCGTTCCGGCGGGCGACCACGGCCCAGAAGTGCTTCCGGACCGCCGACATCGACAACGTCGGCCACACCGCCCGCCACCTCACGTTCTTCGAGATGCTCGGGAACTTCTCCTTCGCCGACTACTTCAAGGAGGAGGCGATCGCCTGGGCCTACGAGCTCGTCACCGAGGGCTACGGGATCGAGCACGACCGGCTGTGGGTCACGGTCTTCGAGACCGACGACGAGGCGGCGGCGATCTGGAACGAGCGGGTGGGGATCGCCCCCGACCGGATCGTCCGCCGGGGACGGGCCGACAACTACTGGTGGACCCACGCGGCCGGCCCCGCCGGGCCCTGCTCCGAGATCTACGTGGACCGCGGCCCCCGGTACGGGCCGGACGGCGGCCCCGCCGTGGACGAGGAGCGGTTCCTCGAGATCTGGAACCTGGTCTTCATGCAGGACCAGGTGGACGAGCGGGGCGAGATCGTGGGGGAGCTGCCGGGGAAGAACATCGACACCGGCTCGGGCCTGGAGCGGGTGGCGGTGGTGCTCCAGCGCCGGGACGGGGTCTTCGACACCGACCTCCTCCGGCCGCTCGTCGCGGTGGCGGAGTCGCTCTCGGGCCGGCGCTACGGGGAGGACGAGCGGGCCGACGTCTCGCTCCGGGTGCTGGCCGAGCACGGCCGGGCCACCACGTTCCTCATCGCCGACGGGGTCCAGCCCTCGAACGAGGGCCGGGGCTACGTGCTCCGTCGGATGCTGCGGCGCCTGGTCTCGCACGCCCGCCGCCTGGGGATCGAGCGACCGGTGATGGAGCGGCTCGCGGAGACCACGATCGAGCTGATGGGCGACGCCTACCCGGAGCTGCGGGAGAACCGGGCCTTCGTGCTCCAGGTGGCGACCTCCGAGGAGGAGCGGTTCGCGGCGACGCTCCGCCAGGGGATGGTCCTGTTCGAGCAGGAGGTGGAGCGGGCGGCGGCGTCGGCCGAGCGACGCCTGCCCGGCGACGTCGCCTTCAAGCTCCACGACACCTTCGGGTTCCCGCGGGAGCTCACCCGCGAGCTCGCGGAGGACGCGGGCCTCACCGTGGACTGGGACCGGTTCGACGAGCTGATGGAGGAGCAGCGCCGCCGGGCCCGGGAGGCGGCGCGGAAGGTGGCGGTGGGGGTCGACGTGCGGGCCGTCCCCCCGACCGAGTTCGTCGGGTACGAGCGCCTCGAGGAGGAGGGCCGGATCGTGGCGCTCCTCGACCCCGAGGGGCGCGAGCTCGAGGTGGCCGAGGAGGGCGCCGAGGTCCGGGCCTTCCTCGACCGGACCCCGTTCTACGCGGAGGCCGGCGGGCAGGTCGGGGATCAGGGTGAGATCCGGACGCCCGGGGGCCGGATCCGCGTGGAGGACGCGCAGTGGGCCGGGCCCCACGCGATCGCGCACGTCGGCCGGGTGGAGGCGGGAGAGGTGAGGGTCGGCGAGACGGCCCACGCCGAGGTGGACCGGGAGCGGCGGGAGGCCACGATGCGTGCCCACACCGCCACCCACGTGGTGCACTGGACCCTCCGCCACGTGCTCGGCGAGCACGCCCGCCAGGCCGGGTCCCTCGTGGCGCCCGGCCGGCTCCGGTTCGACTTCCCCCACCCCTCGCCGGTGCCGCGGGAGGAGCTGGAGCGGGCCGAGGAGCTCGCGAACCTCCGCCTGGCGGAGGACGCCGAGGTCCGCGTGCTCCACACGACCTTCGACCAGGCCAAGGCCATGGGCGCGATCGCGCTCTTCGGCGAGAAGTACGGCGACCGGGTGCGGGTCGTGGAGATCGGGGACTGGTCCCGGGAGCTGTGCGGAGGGACCCACGTGCCCCGCACGGGGAAGGTGGCCGTGATCCGGTTCCTCGGCGAGGCCTCGATCGGCGCCGGGATGCGCCGGATCGAGGCCCTGGTGGGGCCCGACGCGATCCGCCACGTCGAGCTGGAGCGACGGCTCCTGGACGAGGTCGTGGAGGCCCTGGGCGCGGGCGACCCCCAGGCCGCGCCGGAGCGGGCCCGGCAGCTCGTGGCGCGCCTCAAGCAGCTCGAGTCGGAGCTCGGGAGGCTCTCGCGGGAGGCGCTCCGGGCCCGGGCCGAGGAGGTCGCGGGACGGGCGAACGTGGTGGCCGGCGCCCGTCTCGTGGCCGCCCTCGAGGATGGGGACGCCGACCAGCTCCGGGAGCTCGCCCAGCTCGCCGTCTCGAGGCTCGAGGGGGACGGGGGCGCCGCCGTGGTGCTCGGGAGCGCGCGGGACGGGCGGGCGCTCGTGGTGGCGGCCTGCAGCAAGCGGCTCGTGGCGCGGGGGGTGACCGCGCCCCTCCTGCTGGAACCCGCGGCCCGGGCCGTGGGCGGGGGCTCGGGCGGCAAGCCGGGCCTGGGGTTCGCGGGGGGCCCCAAGGGCGAGGCGGTGGAGGAGGCGATCGGGCTGATCGCGGCGCGCCTCCAGGAGCTGCTCGCGGCGGGGCGGTAGCCCGGTGGGCCATGGGCCACCGGGGGCAGGACCGGGGCTCCGGGGAGCGGTCGGGGCGCGGCGGCCGCGAGCCCGGGGGCGCCGCCTCCGGCGGGCGCCCCGGCCCGGCCTTGGGGCTGGACCTCGGCGAGGCCAGGATCGGCGTCGCGATCTCCGACGACGCGCGGCGCGTGGCGGTGCCCCTGGGGACCATCAGGGCCGGGGCCCCCGGCGACCTCCGCGCGGTGGCCGAGCTGGTCGCGGAGCGGGGGGTGACGCTGGTCGTCGTGGGCCACCCGGTCTCGATGTCGGGCGCGGCCGGGGAGGCGGCGCGGCGGGCGGAGCGGTTCGCCGAGGCGCTCCGGGCGGTCCTCGACGTGCCGGTGGTCCTCCGGGACGAGCGTCTGTCGACCGCCGAGGCCGAACGGGCCCTCCGGCGGGCCGGGGCCGACGCCAGGGCCCGCCGCCGGTCCCAGGACGCCTCCTCCGCCGCCGTGATCCTCCAGGCCCACCTGGACGCGACGCGCGGAGGATGAGGGCAGGACGGATATCCTCGGGCGGATGCGGGAGATCCGAGGATCCGCGCCGGGGACCGCCCACGGAGGGGCGCCCGGGACCGCCCCGGCCAGCGGGAGGGACGAGGTGGGGCCCCGGCGGCGGAGGGGCGGGGTGGCGGGGCTCCTCGCGTTCCTCCTCGCCGTGGGCGGTGGCGGGGGGGGACTCCTGGGCTACGTCCGCTGGTGCGAGGGGGCGTCCGGCGAGCGCCGCCCGCTCACGGTCGTCGTGCCGGAGGGGGCCTCCGGGGGTGAGGTCGTGGACCTCCTCCACGAGCGGGGCGTGCTCCGCTGCGGCGGGCTGGTCGGCCGCCTGCTCCTCGCCCAGGCGGGCGACGCCGGGGCGATCCGGGCCGGGGAGCACGAGCTCACCACCAACATGCCGTTCGGGGAGGCCCTGGCCGCTCTCACCGCGCCGCCCCCGCCGGCGCCGACGGTGCGGCTCACGATCCCCGAGGGGTTCCGGCTCACGCAGATCGCGGACAGGGTGGAGGAGGTGCTCGGGATCCCCGCCCGGCGGTTCCTGGCGCTCGCCGAGAGCGGCCGGTTCGCGCTCCCGCCCTACCTCCCGCGGGGCAAGGCGACCGTGGAGGGGTTCCTGTTCCCCGAGACGTACGAGTTCCTCCAGGAGGGGACGGGCGCCGCCGAGGTGATCCGCCGGCTCCTGCACCAGTTCCGGGACGAGGTGGCCTCGCTCCCCTGGGGGAACGCCGAACGTCTCGGCCTCACGCCCTACGAGGTGGTGGTGGTGGCCTCGATGGTCGAGGAGGAGGCGAAGCTGGCCCGGGAGCGGCCGCTGATCGCGGCGGTGATCCTGAACCGGCTCGCGCGGGGGATGCCGCTCGGGATCGACGCGACGGTCGCCTACATCGACCCCGACCCCTCGGACGGCCTCACGGCCTCGGACCTCGAGATCCGGAGCCCCTACAACACGCGCCTGTTCACTGGCCTGCCGCCCACGCCGATCGCGAGCCCCGGGCTCTCCTCGATCCGGGCCGCGCTCGAGCCCGCGAGGACCGACGACCTCTACTACGTGCTCTGCGGGGCCGACGGCCACCACGAGTTCAGCGCGAGCTACGAGGCGTTCCTGGCCGACAAGGCCCGGTGCCTGGGATGAGGGAGGGCCCGCCGAGCGCGACGGAGGGCGGTGCGCCCGCGGTCCCCATCCGCGGCTCCACCACGGTGGTGGGCGTGATCGGCTGGCCGGTCCGCTACAGCCTATCGCCCCAGATCCACAACGCGGGCTTCGCGGCCCTCGGGCTGGACTGGGCCTACGTCCCGCTCCCGGTCCCGCCGGGGAAGCTCCGGGCGGCGGTCGAGGGGCTCGTCGCGATGGGGTTCGCGGGCGCGAACGTCACGATCCCCCACAAGTCGGGGGCGGCGGAGCTCTGCGACGAGCTGTCGGAGGAGGCGGCGCGGGTCGCCGCGGTGAACACCCTGGCGGTGGGGGAGGAGGGTCGGGTGCGGGGCCACGACACCGACGTCGAGGGGTTCGACCGGTTCCTCCGCGGCGAGGCCGGGTGCGACCCGGCCGGCCGTACGGCGCTGGTCTTCGGGGCGGGGGGCGCGGCGCGGGCGTGCGCGCTGGCCCTGGCCCGGGCGGGGCTCGCACGGCTCCTCGTGGCGGTGCGCGAGCCGGCGCGGGCCGAGCCCCTCGTCCGGGCCCTCGGGGACCTTCCGACCGAGGTCGAGGTGATGCGGTTCGGGGCAGCCGAGGGGGCGGAGCTCGGCGAGGGCGGGATCGTGGTGAACGCGACGCCCGTCGGGGCCGCCGGTGAGCGGCTCCCGCTTCCCCGGTTGGGGCCGGGGACGGTCGTCGTCGACCTCCTCTACCGGCCGGATCCGACCCCGCTGGTCGAGGCGGCCCGCGCCGCCGGGGCGGAGGCCCACGGGGGGCTGGGGATGCTGCTCCACCAGGCGGCGTGCTCGTTCGAGCTGTGGACGGGTCGGGCCGCGCCCCTCGAGGCGATGCGGGCCGCCGCCGAACGGGCGCTGGGGGCGGCCCGGGGCCGCTGACCGGGACGCGACCCGCGCCGCGGGCCACCACGGCGGCGTAGGTCTCAAGTCGGATCCCCGCCCCTCCGATGGTTGTGGCGGAGCGTGGAAGACTTCTCGGCACTCGCGTCGCGCATCGCGGTCGGCGTGGGGGAGGTCCGTGGCTGCCTGATCCTGTCCCGGGACGGGCTGGTCCTGGGCTCCTTCCCCCCGGGCGAGGAGCACCTCGTCAAGCCGGCCTGGGTCCGCTTCGCGGCGATGGGGGACCCCGAGAAGGGGTTCGTGGAGTTCGCCGACGAGCTGTGGGTGTACGTCCGGCGAGGGCCGTACGCCGCCTTCGCGGTGGCGGGGACCGGGATCCGTCCCGGCCTCCTCATGGAGCACCTGGAGCAGGCCCTCCTGGCCGCGGAGGAGGCCAGGTCCAAGCGGGAGGCGCTCCGGATCCCCGACGTGCCGCCGGCCCCCTCCGGCCGCCCCCGGACCTCGCTCCACAAGGAGGTCCGGTCCGTCGCGCCGGCGCCGGCGCACGCCCCCGCGGCGGGGCAGGAGGAGGGCCGGGCGCGACCCACCGCCCCCGCACCCGAGCGCACGGGCCCGGGTGCGCCCGGGGCCGCCCCGCCCCCGGGCCCGCGGGCGGAGGCGCCGTCCGGGGCCACCGAAGCCCCCGCGGGGAGCCCCTCCCGCCCCGAGGACGGCCCGCCCGGCGCGAGCGCCCCGGCGGCCGCCGACGGGCCGGGCGGGCCGCGGACGGCCGAGGAGGAGGCCGAGGTGGACCGGGTCCTGCTCGCCCAGGAGTTCTCGCGGCTCCTTCAGGAGTCCCGGCTCGATGACGAAGCATGAGGGGACGCGGGCGGAGGGCCGTAGGGCATGGTGACGACCAGGCGGAAGCCGAAGCAGCTCGGGCAGATCCTGATCGAGCAGGGGCTCATCACCGAGGAGCAGCTCCAGGCCGCCCTCGAGGTGCACCACCGCACCCCGAAGTCGCTCGGGCGCGTGCTGATCGACATGGGCCTGATCAGGGAGGCCGACCTGGTCCGGGCCCTCGCCGAGCAGGTGGGCCTGGAGTTCGTGGACCTCTCCGAGGCCCAGGTCGACCCGGCCGCCGCCGCCCTCCTCCCCGAGACCCTGGCCCGCCGCTACCGCGCCCTCCCCATCGGGGAGCGGGACGGGAAGCTGCTGGTCGCGATGTCCGACCCGGCGAACGTGTACGCCCTCGACGACATCCGGGCCATCACGAACCGGGACGTCCAGCCGGTGGTGGCCACGGCGAGCGACGTGGAGCAGGCGATCTCACGCTTCAGCCAGCTCGAGGGCCAGGTGGAGCAGCTCGCGAGCGAGGCCGCCAGCGCCCTGGAGGCCGAGGGCGAGGAGGACCTGGAGGCCGCGGTCGAGGACGCGCCGATCGTGAAGCTCGTGAACGCGATCATGACCCAAGCCGTCGCCGATCGGGCCTCCGACGTGCACATCGAGCCCCACGAGAAGGACCTGCGGGTGCGGTTCCGCGTGGACGGCGTGCTCCACGAGGCGATGCCCCGGGCCCCGAAGGCGATCCAGAACGGGCTGATCTCGCGGCTCAAGGTGATGGCGGACCTCAACATCGCCGAGAAGCGGGTGCCCCAGGACGGCCGGATCAGCATGAAGGTGGGGGGGCGGCAGCTCGACCTCCGGGTCGCGACGCTGCCCACGGTGTGGGGGGAGAAGGTCGTGATCCGGGTCCTGGACAAGAGCCAGGCCCTGATCAAGCTGGAGGAGCTCGGGTTCCTCGACGACGCCTACAAGCGCTACGAGGAGGCGTTCCGGAAGCCCTACGGCGCGATCCTCGTGACCGGCCCCACCGGGTCGGGGAAGTCGACCACGCTCTACGCCACCCTCAACATCCTCAACAGCGTCGACCGGAACATCATCACGGTGGAGGACCCGGTCGAGTACCGGCTCCCGGGGGTGAACCAGATCCAGGTGAACCCCAAGGCGGGGCTCACGTTCGCCTCCGCCCTCCGCTCGATCCTCCGCGCCGACCCCGACATCGTGCTGATCGGGGAGATCCGCGACAAGGAGACGGCGATGATCGCGGTGGAGGCGGCCCTCACCGGGCACCTGGTGCTGTCCACCCTCCACACCAACGACGCGCCCTCCGCGATCACCCGGCTGATCGAGATGGACGTGGAGACGTTCCTCGTGGCCTCGGCGATCGACTGCGTCGTGGCCCAGCGCCTGGCCCGCAAGCTCTGCGAGCGGTGCAAGGAGGCCTACCGCCCGGAGCCCGCGGAGCTCCTCGAGGCCGGCTACCCCGAGTGGCGGGTCCCCGAGATCGTCGAGCTCTTCCGCCCCGTCGGGTGCGGGAGCTGCGCCAAGACCGGCTACCGGGGCCGGATCGGCCTGTACGAAGTGATGCCGATGAGCGAGGAGATCGAGCGGCTCACGGTGGAACGGGCGTCGTCCGACGAGATCAAGGCCGTCGCGATCCAGCAGGGGATGCAGACGCTCAAGGAGGACGGGTTGGAGAAGGCCCGGATGGGCCTCACGTCGATCGAGGAAGTGGCGAGGGTGGTGAAGTGAGGATGAGCACGACGACGAGCGAGATGATGTTCGGCGAGGAGCAGCGGCTCACGGTCAACGTCCCCGAGCTGCTCGAGCTGGTGCTGGAGAAGGGGGCGTCCGACCTCCACCTCACGGCGGGGGTGCCGCCGGTGATCCGGCTCCACGGGGAGCTGGTCCGCCTGGATGAGTACCCGGTGCTCGGCCCCCGGACGCTCCAGGGGATGATCTACGCGATCCTCCCCCAGAAGATGCGGGAGCGCCTGGAGCAGAACCTGGAGCTCGACATGTCCTACTCGCTCCCCGGCAAGGCCCGGTTCCGGGTCAACGTGTACTTCCAGCGGGACACGATCGGGGCCGCCTTCCGGCTGATCCCCTTCGAGATCAAGGGGGTCGAGGAGCTGGGGCTGCCGCCGGTCGTGGCCGACCTGGCGCGGTTCCCCCGCGGGTTCGTGGTGGTCACGGGCCCCACCGGCTCGGGGAAGTCCACGACGCTCGCGGCGATGGTCGACGTGGTGAACCGGGAGCGGGCCGCTCACATCATGACCGTGGAGGACCCCATCGAGTTCCTCCACAAGCACAAGCGGTGCATCGTGAACCAGCGGGAGGTGGGATCCGACACCCACAGCTTCGCCCAGGCCCTCAAGCACGTCCTCCGCCAGGACCCGGACGTGATCCTGGTGGGGGAGATGCGCGACCTGGAGACGATCTCGACCGCGATCACCGCCGCCGAGACCGGGCACCTGGTGTTCGCTACGCTCCACACCCAGGACGCGCCCCAGACCATCGACCGGATCATCGACGTGTTCCCCCCGCACCAGCAGCAGCAGGTGCGGGTGCAGCTCTCGACGACGATCCAGGGGATCGTGACCCAGCAGCTCCTCCAGACCGCGGACGGGATGGGGCGGGTCGTGGCCTGCGAGGTGCTCGTGGCGACCCCCGCCGTCCGGAACCTGATCCGGGAGGGGAAGACCCACCAGATCTACTCGGTGATGCAGGCCGGGGGGCGGTTCGGGATGCAGACGATGGACATGGCCCTGGCCCAGCTCGTGAAGCAGGGGAGGATCACCCAGCAGCTCGCCTACGAGCGCTGCCACGACCCCGAGGAGCTCCAGCGGCTCCTGGGCGGCTCGGGGCACACCTACACCACCGGCCTGCCGCTCGACGGCGGGTGGGCGGAGGCGGCGACGAGCCCGTTCGGAGGCGGCTATGCCTGAGACCTACACCTACAAGGTCCGCGACCGGGCCGGGAACCTCCTCACCGGCCAGCTGATGGCCGACAGCGAGCGGCTCGTCCTCGAGCGCCTGCGCGAGATGGGGATGACCCCCATCGAGGTGGGGCGGGCGAACCGCGGCCTGAACATGGAGATCAACCTCCGGCCCGGCCACGTGAAGCTCAAGCACCTGGCGGTCTTCTCCCGGCAGTTCGCCACGATGGTGAACTCGGGGCTCCCGATCCTCCGGGCGCTCGCGATCCTCGCCGAGCAGACCGAGAGCCGGGAGCTCAAGAAGATCCTGACCCAGGTGCGGCTGGACGTGGAGCAGGGCGCGTCGCTCTCGGCGGCGATGGCCAAGCACCCCAAGGCCTTCAGCGACCTCTACACCTCGATGGTGAAGTCGGGGGAGACGGGCGGGGTGCTCGACGCCGTGCTGCTGCGCCTCGCGGCCCAGCTCGAGAGGGAGGTCGAGCTGCGGCGGAAGATCAGGTCCGCGATGACCTACCCGGTCGTGGTCGTGGTGCTGGTCTCGCTGATCCTCGCCGCGATGCTCCTGTTCATCGTGCCGCAGTTCGAGCAGATCTACGCGTCGCTCGGCAGCGAGCTGCCGCTGCCCACCCGGCTGCTCCTCGGGGTGTCGAAGGCGGTGCGGACCTACTGGTACCTCGTGCTCGCGGGCGGGGCGGCGGGATGGTTCCTGTTCCGCCGGTACGCGCGGACCGACCCGGGGAGGGCCCAGGTCGATGCGGCGAAGCTCCGGATCCCGATCTTCGGGCCGCTCTTCCACAAGACCGCGCTGGCCCGGTTCTCGAACACGCTGGGGATGCTGCTCCGGTCCGGCGTCCCGATCCTGCAGGCCCTCGACATCGTCGCCGAGACGGTGAACAACCGGACGATCAGCAAGGCGGTGGCCGACGTCCAGTCCTCGGTGCGGGAGGGGGAGTCGATCGCCAAGCCCCTCGGCAAGCACGCGGTCTTCCCGCCGATGGTGGTGCAGATGCTCGCGGTGGGGGAGGAGACCGGGCAGGTCGACGCGATGCTCGAGAAGGTGGCCACCTTCTACGAGCAGGAGGTCGAGGCCTCGGTCGACGCGCTCACCTCTCTGATCGAGCCGCTCCTGATCGCGATCATCGGCGGGGCGGTGGGGGCCGCGGTCATCGCCCTCTACATGCCGATGTTCAACATCATCAACCTGATCCAGTAGGCGGACCTTGGGGCCGTCGCCCCGGCTGGGTCGCGCGGTCATCCCGGCCCCGCTCGAGCGCCCTCAGCGATCTCGCCCGCACCTTCCCAGCTCGGGGGTGCCGGGCCGGGGCGGTAGGGGGTCCCGTCGGGGCGGTACCAGCGGAGCGCGCCGTCGGGGCCCCGATGCGCGCGCCAGTCGAACTCGTGGAGGAGCTTGTGGTGGAAGGCGCACTGGAGCGTGGTGTCCTCCAACGTGGTCTCCCCGCCCTGGCTCCACCACCGGAGGTGGTGGACGACGGTGAAGGCCCGCGAGCCGCAGCCGGGGAACGTGCAGCCCTTGTCCCGCTGGCGGATCAGCCGGACCATCCAGGCCGGGGGGTTCCGGCGGAGGCTCCCCACCGAGACCACGTTCCCCTCTTCGTCCTCCTCCACCACCTGGACCCGGGCGTGGCAGGCGAGGCGGCGGGCGGTGTCGCGGTGGATCGCCGGGCCCCACTCGAGCTCGGCCTTGGCCCGCCGGCCCTCCCGGACGTGGACCACGACCGTGGCCCGGTCGGGCTCGGGGTCCTCCGCGAGGCGGGCCCGGGCCAGCGCGACGAGGGCGTCGGCCCGTCGGGCCTCGGTGAAGTACGGGTCCTCCTCGTCGGGGAGGACGGGGATCTGGGCGGCGACGCGCTCGATCGCCTTCACCACGACGGCGCCGTCGGCGGCGGGGAGGTCGGCGCGGAGCCCGAGCCGGTACCCGTCCTCCGACCACCACCAGTCGAGCCGCCGCCCGGTCTCCGCCGCCCGGACCTCGGGCCGGGAGCGGCCCGCCTCGAGGTCGGCGCGGAAGCGGACCTCGCCCACCGAGACCCGCTTGGCCCACCCGATCAGGCGCTCCTGGTCCTCCTCACGGCAGAACCGGGCGAGCTCGACGACCTTGTCCACGCAGAGCTCGCCCCGCTCGAAGGCCCGGGCGAGGAGGGGGAGGCGTTCGAGGGCCCGGGCCGCCGCCACCCAGCGCTTCGCCTTCCAGAACGAGAGCCCGTAGCGGATCTGGAGGAGGTGGGCGAGGTCCCGCGCCCCCTCCTCCACCCAGCACCCCGTCTCCTCGGCCCGGACGAGGAGGCGGAAGAGCTCCCGCTGGGCACGGCAGACCGCCGCGTTGGCCCGGTCGAGCTCTCCGAGCACCTGTCTCCCCCTCCTCGCGGAACGCAGCCACCCGCCGGCGGGTGAGGGGGAAGAGAGCCCCGCCGACTCGCCGCCACTGTACACGAACAGGTGTTCGGTCGTCGAGCACCCGCGGCCGCATCGCCGGGCGAGGATGGGCGCGCCGGGGCGGACCGGTCGAGGCTCCCGGGGATCCGAGCGCCAAGATCGCCGGAGATGCTGGGCCGCGTCACCGGGGCCCGCTACCATGCGGCGGACCGGACGTCGGGGGAGGGAGGACGATGCCGAGGAGCCGCCACCGCGGGAGGTCGAGCCGGAAGGGGCCGGGGCGGGCCGGCAAGGGCGCGCCCGTGGTTTCGATCGAGGGCGAGCGCCTGTTCCGCTCGGCGATCGCGGCCCTCGCCCAGGTCGCAGGGAAAGGGGACCCGCTCCTCGTGGAGCTCATGGTGAGCGACCTCCTCGGGACGGCACTCGCGGCCACCGACCCCTGCGACCCCGACGAGGACCGGGTGGTGGAGGAGCTGGCCGGGCTCCTCGCCCGGAGGGCCGCCCGGGAGCGGACGCCCGAGGCCCTGGTCCTGCTCCGGGCCCTGGCGGCGGCGGGGCCGCGGAAGGCCGCGGCGGGCGCGCGGGAGGCGGCGCGGGTCCTCGCCGCCTCGGGCGTCGTGCCGCCCCCGGGGATGGACGGGATCGGCGGGGCGGCGTTCGAAGGCGCCTGGCGCGTCACCCACCCCTTCGGCGACCAGGACGCGGTGCTCGTGGCCTTCCGCCACCCCGGTCGCCCGCCGCACCTCGTGAGCGTCCTCGTCGACCGGAACCTGGGCGGGATCGCGAAGGACATCGGGGTCACGGACCGGCCGGCGGAGGTCCTCGAGGCCTGGCGGCGCCACCCCGAGTTCGCCGTGGAGCCGATCGACGTCGCCGAGGCCGCCGGCCGGATCCGGGCCGCGGTGGGGGTCTGGCGGCTCTACCATGAGCCGCCCGCCGGCGACGACGTCCCCGCCCGCATCCCGTTCGTCCTGGGACGCCTGCGGGGGGTCCCGGACACCTGGCGCCCCCAGCCGGAGCGCGGGTGGTCGGAGGAGGAGCGCGAGGAGCTCGTCGAAGCCTTCCTGGCCTCACCCGAGGCGCGCCGCTCCCGACAGGCCCCCGACGTCCTCCAGGAGGTGGCGGAGGCGGGGGTCGACTACCTGTGCGACGAGGGGGCCGGCGACCCGCTCCGCTGGAACCCGGTGGCGGTCGAGCTGTTCCTCCTCGACTGGTGCCCGAGGAAGCTCGCCGCCCGCGACGAGGTCGTCGAGGGCTTCCCCGCCGCCCTCCGGGCGCTCGTCCGGTTCACGGGCCGGCGGGCCGGGCTCGCCGCGCACCTGATCGCGGAGACCACCCGGGCCGTGGACCGGTTCCGGTGGGAGTTCGCCGAGGCGATGCGGGACCCCCGGAGGTTCGGGCCGGCGAAGGCGATGATCCTCGCGATGCTCGCCGAGGGCGTGGACGTCGGGGACCCCGAGGCCGTGCAGCGCTGGGTGGACGACTTCAACGCCCGCCCGTTCGAGGAGCGGGCCCGCCTCCTCCCCGTGCCCTGACGGCCACCGGGGGCGCTGCGGCTTACGATGGCCGTGCGGTGGGAGCGGATGGCACGCTGGAGCGGCTCCTGGAGCGGGCCCGGGAGGACCCGGCGGTCCTCGCCGTCGTCCTCTTCGGCAGCGCGGCCCGCGGGGAACTGATGCCGGCCTCGGATCTACCTCGAGGAGGTTCTCGCTGGACCGTGACCGGGTCCTCGCCAAGCTGGACCAGCTCCGGGGCTACCTCGAAGAGCTGCGCTCGCTCGTGCCCGGGAGCTTCGAGGGGTACGTCCGACCGCCTGTCCGTCGGGCCTGCGAGCGCCCGCTCCAGATCGTGGTCGAGGCGGCGGTCGACACCTGTGCGCTGATGGTCGCCGGCCTCCGGCTCGGGCTTCCCGCCGAGGAGGACGACCTGTTCTCCAAGCTCGCCGACGCGGGGGTCTCGACGGCGGACATGGCCGAGCGGCTGCGGGAGATGAAGGGGCTCCGGAACCTCCTCGCGCACGACTACCCGCGGGTGGACGACCGGATCGTGTTCGAGACGCTCCGGTCGGGGCTCGGCGACCTCGAGGCCTTCATGGAGCAGGTGGCCCGGTACCCCAGGGAGCGGGCGTCCGGGTAGTCCTTCCGGGCTACCCGGAAATCCCCCGCGCCCCCTCCTTCAGCGCCGGGCACCGCCCGCCGATGACTCCTCCGACGCACGCGCCAGGGTGGCGCCTGCGAGAGGAAGGAGGAGGTGACTCCATGCTCAAGCGCCTCATGGAGAGGCGGCGCGAGGAGGAGGGGTTCACCCTCATCGAGCTGATGGTGGTCGTCCTGATCGTCGGCATCCTGATCGCCATCGCGCTCCCGACGTTCCTCGGCGCCCGCCAGCGGGCCCAGGACCGGGCGGCCCAGTCCGACCTGCGGAACGCGCTCGCCGCGGCCAAGACGATGTACACGGATCGCGACACGTACACCCCTCCGACAGGGACCACCATCGATGCTGCGCTGGCGGCCATCGAGCCCTCGTTGACCTTCGTCACGGCGGCTTCTGCCGGCCCCGACTTCCCTGTCAGCGTCGGCGTGGGCAACGTTACGGGAACCGACGGACAGGTCTTCGGTGCCGCGAGGTTGTCCGCGGCGGGCACTTGCTTCGCTGTCAAGGACATCGCGACCGGCGCCAACGCGGGTACGTGGTACAACCGCCTGGCAGGCGCCTGTCAGGCGGATACCTCGACGACCGTGACCGGTGGTTGGTCGCGGAACGGTTGGTAAGTTCCAGGCCCGGCTTCGAGGGGGGCGTCCCTAGAGGTCGCCCCCCTCGCGCACTCCGCCTATCGAGACGGTCGGTCATGAGGCTCCATGTTGGGACGGTCGCCTCTAAGCTCGAAGGGCCTCTGCCGACCGATCTCGGCTTCACGCTGGCGGAGGTGCTGATCGCCGTTCTCATCGTCGGCATCCTCATGGCGATCGCGCTGCCGACCTACCTCGGGGCGAGGGAGCGGGCGAGCGACCGCGCCGCCCAGAGCGACCTCCGGACGGCGCTCGTCGGCGCCCTGACCCACTACGCGGAGGCACGGACCTACTCGACCTTCGGTGTGGCAGAGGGGGAGGCCGAGATCCCGAACCTCGAGTGGGTGACGGGCGACCCGGCCGCCGGGCAGGTCTCGATCGCGGCGGCGAGCGGGCCGGACCTCGTCCTCGTGGGACGATCGCGGAGCGGGACCTACTTCTGCCTCGCCCAGCTCGCGAACAGCCCGGCCACGGACCGTGGGAAGGGCGCCGCGTTCGCCGACGTCGACTCCTCGGCGGAATGCACCGGCGGATGGTGAAGGAGGGGCCGACGGGCTGTCCGACCCCCTTCACCTCTCGCCCGAGCCTGCCGATAACCCCCCACGAGGACGTGATGACGCTGCGCAGCTGGTCCGCGGTGCTCCGCGCTCGGCTCGGCCACGACGAGCGCGGCTTCACCATGGTCGAGGCCTTGGCCTCGCTCACCATCCTCGCGGTGGGTGTGTTCGCCGTGGCCACGGCCATGGGCTTCGGCCTCAAGACGAGCGGGATGTCGCGACAGCGCCTGGCCGCCCGCGCCGCCGCCGAGCAGCAGATGGAGCTGGCCCGGGCCCTGAACTACGAGTCCGTGGTCCTCGACGATGCCGACCCGCTGCCGCATTCGAGCGATCCCACGCACCCCGACCACTGGGTCGACGCGGCGGCCCAGACCTTCGACCCGGACGCCGACGGGCCGATGGCGCCCGAGCCGATCGCCCGGGTCCCGGGGGCGAGCCCAGCCCTCCACCACGTCCAGTCGCCCTTCTACTCCGGCAACACGCGCTTCGAGGTCTACATCTACGTGACGTGGGTCGATCTCGAGCGGGACGGCACCGGGGCGATGGACGCGGACGATGGCAACGGCGACGGTGTCTCCGACGCGGGGGGCCATGACGCGAAGCGGGTGACCGTGGCCATCCGGTGGCAGGAGCAGGGCGGGCGCTGGCGGGTCGAACGGATGGGCTCGCTCTTCTCGGACGGGAAGATCCCCTACCACGGCACCACCGGCTCGGCGGCGCCCCCCACGTCGTCCCCGAGCCCGTCGCCCTCGCCCACCCCTTCCCCGACCGGCACTGGGCCTACGGGCACGCTCACGATCGCGAACGGCGCCCAGTACACGACGTCCACGATCGTCACCATCACGCTCTGCTCGAACGATGCGACGGAGTACCAGCTCTCGAACGACGGCGCGACCTGGGGGGCGAAGCAGGGCTACAGCGGGAGCTGCACCAGCACGATCTACACTCTGCCGCCCGGCGACGGGGAGAAGACGGTCTGGGGTCGGTTCTGGCGGAACGATACCGTCGGACCGGCCACCTCGGACACGATCGTGCTGGACACCACGCCCCCCAACGCGCCGAGCGGTCTCACGGCCACCCGCTCCTCGAACAAGAAGACGGTGACCCTCTCCTGGTCCGCGCCGAGCCCGCCGAGCGGCGACCAGGCCGGGTACCGCGTGTATCGCAGGGCCACCACGGGCTCCACCTGGGTACCGGTGTCGTGCGGCGGAACGGGGACGACCTGCACGGACGACGTGAGCGGCCAGAGCGGGTACCAGCGCACGAACTACGAGTACTACGTGGTGGCCTACGACCTGGCGGGGAACGAGAGTGCGCAGAGCAACCACGTCACGGTCTGAGGGCGGTTTCACGCTCGTCGAGCTGATGGTGACCTTCGTCATCCTGGGGCTCGTCGCCACCGCGGTGGTGAGCCTCGCCATGCGGGCCTTCGTGGACACCGCCACGATCGCGGAACGTCGGGATGTGTTCGCCGACGGGCGGATCGTGCTCGATCGCCTGTCCAAGCAGCTCCGTCAGGCGGAGTCCGTCGACCAGGCGGCGAGCACCGCGAGCGTGATCAGGTTCTCGAGCTACCTCGACGGCACGCCCACCGTCTTCGTGTGGAGGGCCGTCGGTTCGGCGCCTCCGTACCGGCTCGAGGAGTCGCGGAACGGGGGAACGAGCTTCACCACGGTCGCCTCGTCGCTCGCTTCCCCGGACGTGTTCACGTACACGACCCACGCGGGGGTGCTGGACCAGGTCACGGTCCGGCTCGAGCTGCGGACGCGGACCTCGACCGTGCCGCTCACCACCGACGTGTTCCTGCGGAACGCGACCGACTGAACGAGATCGACCGGAGGAGCTGATCCCATGCTCATCGGACGGATCAAGCGATCGGAAGAGGGGTACGCGCTCGTCGTCACGATGCTGCTCCTCGCCGTGATGATGGTGCTGATGGTGGTGTCGCTCGAGGCCGGGAACTCGGCCCTCCGGCGCTCGCAGGAGGGCGTGCGCTGGACGAAGACCCTCGCGGTCGCCGAGGCCGGCGTGAACGATGCGATCGCCAACCTCGGGATCGATCGCGGGT
>Ga0101943_1001537_pt1 | contig 19181 bp, 16 predicted proteins | sample DewCreD2012metaG_5_FD_75244 | JGI IMG/M metagenome (GOLD analysis project Ga0101943, IMG submission 75244) | Hot spring sediment bacterial and archeal communities from British Columbia, Canada, to study Microbial Dark Matter (Phase II) - Dewar... ... | reverse complement strand
TCGGCGTCGTGTTCCGGCCACAGCTCGGCGAGGGTGGCCCGGATGCCGCCCATCCAGTCGATGAGCGTGCCGTAGCAGTCGAACGTGGCCCAGCGCTCGGCCATGACGCGGCAAGCCTACCCGACGGGGTTCGGCGGGATGGTGCCGCCCGCAGGGGGCTGCGGCGCGCGCACCGCCCGACGCGAGACCGCGAGGCCCGCCCCCCGGACGGCCTGGTCCCGCTGCGGGCGCTTCGGGATGTCGGCGAGGAAGGCCTCGACCTCCTCCCGCTCCATCGTCTCGCGCTCGACGAGGATGGCGGCGAGCTCGTCGAGCTTGGCCCGGTGCTGCCGCAGGATCTCGAGGGCCTCGTCGTGGGCCTCGTCGATCAGCCGGCGGACCTCCTGGTCGATCTCGAACGCGACCTGGTCGGAGTAGTCGGGCTGGGCGGCGATGTCCCGGCCGAGGAACACCTCGTGCTGCTTCTGCCCGAGGGTGAGCGGACCGAGCACGTCCGACATGCCGTACTCGGTCACCATCTGCCGCGCGATCTTCGTCGCGCGCTCGATGTCGTTCGCCGCGCCGGTCGTGATGTCGCCGACCACGAGCTCCTCGGCCACGCGGCCGCCGAGGAGCATCGCGAGCTCGTCGGCGAGCTCCTCCCGCGTCGCGAGGAACTTGTCCTGCTCGGGCAGGGTGAGCGTGTATCCGAGCGCCCGCCCGCGCGGGATCACGCTGATCTTGTGCACCGGGTCGGTGTTCGGGAGCACGTGCGCGACGAGCGCGTGCCCGCCCTCGTGGTAGGCGATCATCCGCTTCTCGCGCTCGCTCATCACGCGGCTCCTGCGCTCGGGGCCCGCCATCACGCGGTCGATCGCCTCCTCGACCTCCCGCATGCCGATCGCCGGCTTGCCCCAGCGGGCGGCGAGCAGGGCGGCCTCGTTGATCACGTTCGCGAGGTCGGCGCCGGTGAAGCCGGGGGTGCGCCGCGCGACGACGTCGAGGTCCACGCCCTCGTCCCACGGCTTGCCGCGGGCGTGGACCCGCAGGATCGCCTTGCGGCCCTCGAGGTCGGGGCGGTCGACCGTGATGTGTCGGTCGAAGCGGCCGGGGCGGAGCAGGGCCGGGTCGAGGATGTCGGGGCGGTTCGTCGCCGCCATGAGGATGACGGCCGTGCGCTGGTCGAACCCGTCCATCTCGACGAGGAGCTGGTTCAGGGTCTGCTCGCGCTCGTCGTGGCCGCCGCCGAGCCCGGCGCCGCGGTGCCGGCCGACCGCGTCGATCTCGTCGATGAACACGATCGCCGGGGCGTTCTGCTTGGCCTGCTCGAACAGGTCCCGCACGCGCGCGGCGCCGACGCCCACGAACATCTCGACGAAGTCCGAGCCGCTGATCGAGTAGAACGGCACGCCGGCCTCGCCGGCGACCGCCCGCGCGAGGAGCGTCTTGCCGGTCCCCGGCGGGCCGAACAGCAGGACCCCGCGGGGGATCTTCGCGCCCATCGCCTGGAACTTGGCCGGGTGCTGGAGGTACTCCTTGACCTCCTGCAGCTCCTCGATGGCCTCGTCCACCCCGGCGACGTCGGCGAAGGTGGTCTTCGGCTGGTCCTTGGCGACCTGCTTGGCCCGGGCCTTCGCGAACTGCATCACGCGGCCGCTGCCGCCCTGCGACTGGTTCATGATCCACAGGAACGCCCCGACGATGATGATCACCGGGATCAGCTGGAACAGGAAGCCGACGAGGGCCGAGCCCCGCTGCGGGTCGGCGTCGACCTCGACGCCCTGATCGAGCATCTGCGTGACCAGCGTCTCCTGCATGTCGGCCGGGTAGGAGGCCGAGTACCGGCTCCCGTCCCGCAGCTCGCCCTCGATCCGCTGGTCCCCCTCGAGGAACGTCGCCGAGCGCACCCGCCCGGCCGTGAGCGTGGCCTGGAACTCGCTGAACGTGAGCTCGGCGCTCGTCGCCTTGCGGCCGGCGACGCTCACGAAGAGCCATACCCCGAGGAGCACGACGAGGAGGTACACCACCGGCCCGCGCATCAGCCGGCGGAGCGGGGTCTCGGGTGGGCTCAGCGGGGCTCCTTTCGGTGCGGCTCGGCGCGGCGGAGATGCCGCAGGCCCGGGGTGCGTTCACACGCACCGGGCCCGGGGCGATGCTAGCACAGGGAGGCGCGGCGGCCCTCCCCCGAACGGCGGAGGAGGTCAGCGGATACCCGTGTCGATCAGGAGGTCGACCCGCGCGAAGGAGCCCGGCCGCACCTCCACCTCGACCGGCTTCGCGAACAGCCCGGCGACCCCGGGCTCGACCTCGAGCGTGTAGCGGCCGGGCGGGAGCGCGATCTGGAACCCCCCGCCGGCGCCGCTCGAGGCCCTCGCCACGACCTCGCCGTCCCGCAGGACCGAGATCCGGGCGCCGGGCACGGGCTCGTCGGGGCACGGCGAGCCCTCCTGCTCCACCGGGCACATCGGACCGCGGAGCACCGTCCCGCGGACGCCCTGCGCGCCGCCGCCCGCCCCGCCCCGAGCGCAGGCGGACGCGACGAGCGCGAGGACGACGAGCAGCGCACCGATCCGACGCACACCGTTCGGACGCCCCCGCGGCGCGCCGCGTTCCCTCAGCCGAGGTCCCGGTAGGCCTCCGGCCGCAGCGTGGCGACGTACCGGAGGTTGCGGTACTTCTCGGCGAAGTCCAGGCCGTAGCCGACGACGAACTCCGGCGGGATCTCGAACCCGCAGTAGCGGACGTCGATCTCGACCCGCTGGATCCCGGTCTTCTTCAGCAGCGCGCAGACCTCGAGGCTCGCCGGCCGGCGCCCGCGCAGGTTCTTCAGCAGGTAGTTGAGGGTGAGCCCCGAGTCGATGATGTCCTCGACGAGGAGCACGTCGCGTCCCTCGATGTCGTGGTCGAGGTCCTTCAGGATGCGGACCACGCCGGAGGTCTTCGTGGCCGCCCCGTAGGAGGCGACGGCCATGAAGTCCATGTCCACCGGAAGGTGGATGTAGCGGCAGAGGTCCGCCATCAGCATGAACGCGCCCTTCAGGACGCCGACCAGGAGCAGGTCGCGGCCGGCGTAGTCGCGCGTGATCTCCTCGCCGATGCGCTGCAGCGCCTCCTGGATCTCGCGTTCGGTGATCAGGATCCGGTCGATGTCGCGCTCGAGCGGCGACGACGGATGAGCTCGTACCCCCTCGAGTCCAGACAACGCGCCCCGGCTTTCCATCTCGCCCCCCTTTCAACCCCGGCCCTCGGGGGAAGCGCGAGAGAGGATGGAAACATACTCCTTCCCCCGCTCGGCCCTCAAGCCGTGCGAGAGGTCGCGCCGCCTCCCCGGCCGACCCCGGGCGAGATCCAGGACCGCCTCCACGTCCTCCCGCGTCCATGCGGCGCCGCAGCGCAGCAGCGCGAGGCGGACGACGCGGCCGGCGATGGCCTTCGGCAGCCCGGCGAGGCGCACCGCGTCGAGGTCCACCCCCGCCGGGGCCTCCTCGACCACGTCCTCGAACGCCTCGAGGGCGCGGCGGGCGAGCTCGTCGGCGTCCTCGCGCAGGAGCGCCGCCGTCTGGGCGATCGGCTCGCGCACGGGACGCCGCAGGGCGCGCTCGAGCGCCGGGATCCCCCGCAGCCGCAGGGCGTTGCGCAGGAAGCGGGGGTCACGGTTGCTCGGGTCCTCGCGCGGGCGGAGCCGCAGGGCTCGGCAGCAGGCCTCCACCTCCTCCCGGGTGACCTCGAGCAGCGGGCGCACGTACGGACCCGCGACCGGGCGCATCCCGGCGACGGCCTCGAGGCCCTTGCCGGAGAGGAGGGCGAGGAGCACCGTCTCGGCCTGGTCGTCGAGGGTGTGCGCGAGCGCCACCCGCCGGGCGTCGAGCTCGCGACGGGCCTCCTCGAAGGCCCGGTAGCGCTGCGCCCGGGCCCAGGCCTCCACCGACTCTCCCCGCGAGGGCCGCTCCGTCACCCGGTGGACGAGCACCGGCACCTTCAGGCGTGCGCCGAGGCGGCGCACGTAGACGGCGTCCGCACCGGAGTCGGGCCGCAGCCCGTGGTCGACGTGCACGACCGCGAGCCGGATCCGCAGCAGGCGGCGCAAGGCGTGCAGGCCGTGCAGGAGGCACACCGAGTCCGGCCCCCCCGAGACCCCGACGAGCACGAGGTCGCCCGGGAGGAACAGCTCGTGCTCGCGGCAGGTCGCGGCGACCTTCCCGAGCACCCGCTGCAGGGCAGGCGGCCGAGCCATCACGTCCCCGCGACGCGCGAGATCCAGCGCTCGGGCCGCGCGATCTCCTCCGGCCGGGGGAGGTGCTCGGGGCGGTCCCAGATCCGGTTCAGGCCCTCCGGCCCGAGCGATCCCACGACCGAGCGCACGAACGCCTCGCCCGCGTCGTACTGGAGCACCTTCTGGTCGAAGCCGATCGCGCGCTGGAGCGCCCGCTCGGCCCCGCCCGCCTCGCGGCGGCGGCGCAGGCTCCGCCGCAGGCGCTCGACGTCCCGGATGTGGGCCCGGCCGAGCTCGTTCATCACCCAGGAGGCGTGCCCCTCCAGGAGCGACATGAGCGCCTGCATCGCCCGGAAGAGCTCGCGCTGCTCGGGGGTGAGCAGCAGCATGATCCCGCTCGCCCCGCGGGGGGCGGCGCCGCTGCGGATCTCGTGAACAGCCCGGCGCAGCTGCTCGAGGAGCTGGCGAGGGTCGACCTGCACGGTCTGCAGGTACTCGTCGATGCGTCCCTGGAGGTAGCCGCGGAGCCACGGGGTCGAGCCGAACTGGAGCCGGTGCGTGACCTCGTGGAGCGCGACCCACAGGCGGAAGTCCCGGGGCGGGAGGCCGAAACGCCGCTCGGTCTCGATGAGGTTCGGCCCCACGAAGTAGATGAGCCCGTCGTCGTCGGGCGGCAGGAACGCGTCGTACTGCCCGAGCACCTTCTTCGACACGTAGCCGAGCAGCCCGCCGATCTGCGCGCCGAGCGCCTTGCGTCGGAGCGGCGAGCGCGGGGTGCCCTCGGGGACCAGGCGGCGAGCGAGCGGCTCGAGCAGGCGCCGGAGCCCGTTCAGGTTCGCCGAGATCCAGTCCCCCCGGGACATCACCCAGGGCCGCGAGGGGGACCCGTCTGCGGACAGGCCGGTGAACCCGGCGACGAGCGCCTCGGCGTGGGGGACGAGCTCGGCCATGTCGGCGCGGAGGCGCGCCCGCTCCTCGGGGACGGTCGGCGGGCCGGTCCCGGCCACGCGGCGGCCGGTGTCCCTCGCCGTCTGCCAGTCCACGAGGGCCTCGGCCCTCGAGCCCATGGACCAGTCGATGCCGGCGGCGCCCATGGCCGGGCGGGGCGTCAGCCCCCGGCCTTCTTCCGCGCGGCGATCATCGCGGCACGCCGAGCCTGGCCTTCGGCGACGCGGCGGTTCGTGCCCTTCTCGAGCAGCTCGGCGAGCACGCGCTCGAACGTCTCCTGGTCGAGGGCGACCTCCTTGTGCTCGCCCCCTCCGGCCGCAGGGGCCTCGGGCGAGGGAGCCGGGGCCGGGGCGGCCTCGGTCGCCGGAGCCGGCGCCGCAGGGGCCTCGGGCGCGGGAGCCGGGGCGGGGGCCGGCGCGGCCGGAGCTGGGGCCGTCGCCACCGCCACCGCCGCGGGGGCCGCGGCCGCCGCGGGGGCCGCAGCGGCGGGGGGCGGGACGACGACCGGGGCACCGGTGACGTTCACCGGCCGGCGCGGGGCCTCTCGGCCCGGCTGGATCCGCGGCGCGCGGACGGTCCTCGGGCCGCCCTCCTCCCGCTGGAACCGCGGGGCGTAGCGCAGGTACGCGGTGACGATGCCGAGCACCACGACCGCGGTGACCACGGCGAGCGCGATCGCGATCCAGTAGACCCAGCCGCCGTCGTTGCGGGTCGGCTCGGCGTTGGGGCTCACGATCACCTGGGCGTGCGCGCCGACGGCGCCGGCGACCACGACCGAGAGGGCCGCGGCCGAGATCAGCGCCGATCCGACGAGGGCGGAGCGCAGACGCACGGCGCGGATTCTAGCAAGGTCCCCGACGACGCCCGCGCGGCTCTCGGAGCTGCGAGCCGGAGAGGGGATTCGAACCCCTGACCTACCACTTACGAGGCGGTTGCTCTGCCAGGCTGAGCTACTCCGGCGACGCCTGCGAGTGTAGCGGAGCGGGGGCGCTCGGGGCCGAGGTCACCCGGCCGAGGCCAGGCGCAGGAACGCCCGCTCGAGCACGAGCCGCACGTTGAGGTTCAGGTCCTCGGCGAGGGCCGCGCGGGCCTCCTCCACGGCGGCGAGCGCCCGGGCGGAGCTCGGGACCGGCTCGGCGGGGGGAGCGACGTCCGGGTTGAGCAGCAGCTCGCGACCCCCGCCGACGGCCGCGACGACCCGGTCCCGCAGCAGGGCCGAGGCCGCGAGCAGCACCCGGTCCACGTAGTCCCGCTCGGCGCGACGGACCCGGCGCTTGTGCCGCTCCTCGAGCCGGCGGATCGCCCCCCGGTAGGCCTCCTCCGGGCGCCCCCGCTCGTCGAGGAACGGCGCGAGCTCGTCCTTCAGCGCGCCCGCGAGCTCCTTGCGATAGACCTCGGCGCCGCGCAGGATCTCCTCGGCCGCCTCGAGCGCGCCGGCCGGCCCCGCCGCCGCCCGTTCCAGCGCGCGCCGCGCCACGTCCCGGAACGCGAGCCCCTCGGGATCCATCGCCAGGCGCCGCGCCCGGCCGAGGTTCCCGCCCGACAGCCGGGCGGCGAGCGCCGCCCGCCCGGGGTCGGCCCCCTCCGCGACGAGCGCCTCGACGATGAACGGCTCGGCGAGCGGCTGGAACGTGACGACGTGGCACCGCGACAGGATCGTCTCCGGCAGCTCATGCGGGCGCGCCGAGAGCAGCAGGAACACCGCGTCGGCGGGGGGCTCCTCGAGCACCTTGAGGAGCGCGTCGGCCGCCGAGGGGTTCAGCCGGTCCGCCTCCCGGACCACGAAGACCTTGCGCCCCGGCTCGGGGGCCGTCCGGTACGCCGGGTGCCAGATCTCCTGCTTGACGGTCTCGACGTGGATGTCCCGGCCCTCGGGCTCCACGACGAACACGTTCGGGTGCTTGTCCGCCAGCGCGAGCCGGCACGAACGGCACGTCCCGCACCCACCCGCCTCGCACAGCACGGCCGCCGCGAAGGCCCGCGCCGCGAGCGACTTGCCCCCGCCCTCGGGTCCGGCGAACAGGTACGCGTGGTGGGGCCTCGCGGCCGCCTGGCGCAGGAACGCCATCGCCGCCTCCTGCCCCGGGACGCCCTCCAGCACCTCAGCCGCCGTCGCCGCCCTCCTCCCGCTCCTTCAGGACGCGCTGGAGCGCGGCCACCACCTGCTCGTGCACGCGTTCGGGCGCGTCGGACGCGTCGACCACGATGAAGCGCTCGGGGTGCTCCTCGGCGATCCGCAGGTAGGCGTCGGCGACCTTCGCGTGGAACTCCAGGCCCTCGAGCTCGATCCGGTCGGGCTCCTCGAGCGTCCGCCGCAGCCCGGCCTCGGGCTCGAGGTGCAGCAGGATCGTGAGGTCGGGGAACAGGCCCTGGGTCGCCCACACGTTGAGGGTCAGCACGTCCTGCTCGCCGAGCCCCCGGGCCCAGCCCTGGTAGGCGAGGCTCGAGTCGATGTAGCGGTCGCAGAGCACGACCTTGCCGGCGGCGAGGGCCGGACGGATCACCGAGGCCACGTGCTGCGCCCGGCTCGCGGCGAACAGCAGGGCCTCGGCCTTCGCGTCGAGCGCCCCGGTCGAGGTGTCGAGCAGGATCTCGCGCAGCTTCTCCCCGAGCTCGGTGCCGCCGGGCTCGCGCGTGACGAGGACCTCCAGGCCGAGCGACTCCAGGTACTCCTTCGCCAGGCGGATCTGGGTGCCCTTGCCCGAGCCCTCGACCCCCTCGAAGGCGACGAACAGCCCCCGAGCCGGCGGTCGCTTCAGCTTCGGCACGAGCGCGAGCGGTTGGGGTCGGCCGATCCGGAACCGCGAGAGCCCCCGGCGCGTGACCTCCGTCGCGGCCACCACCATCGCGCCCGCGACCCAGAGCGCGACGCGGGTGCCGGACAGGTCGATCCGCTGATCGCCGAGGAAGACCTCACGGGGCCCCACGATACCGGCGAGCACGGGGAACAGCGCGAGCGAGAGGAACAGCCCGAGCCGCGCGAGCACGGTGAGGGCCCCGAACGTCCGGCCGCGGAACCGGTCCTCCACGTTCTCCTGCAGCAGGGTGTACCCGCTCACCCACGCCGAGCCGCAGAACACCCCGAGCACCACGGTCATGACCGTCGCGAGCTCGATGCTCGGCATCGCGGCGAGCACCCACAGCGTGGCGGCCGCCGAGACGAGCGACCACACGAACACGTGCTCGCGCTCGATGAGGTCCGCGGCCTTGTTCGACAGGGCCATCCCGATGCCCATCCCCGCCCCGAACGAGGTCACGAGGATCCCCCACCCGGTGTTGCCGGCGCCGAGCGTGTCGGTGGCGAAGATCGGTCCGAGCGCGAGGACCGCGCCCACCGCGCTGAACGCGACGACGATGCCGAGGGTCATCGCCGAGGCGAGCGAGTCCTCGCGCAGGAACCGGACGCCCTCGAGGATGTCCCGCCCGACGCGCGAGAGCTCCAGGCGTCCGTGCGTGCGGGGGGCCTGCTTCGGGAACCGGATCCGGCTCACCATCGAGGCCGAGAAGAGGAACGTGCCGCCGTCGAGCAGCAGCGGCAGGGCCTCCGGCGTGTCGCGCAGCGCCGGCACGAGGCCCGAGCCGCCGGCCAGGAACGCGAACACGAGGCCCCCGAGGGGGAGGGTCCCGTAGGTGGTCACCAGGCCGAGCGAGTTGGCGTTCGCGAGCTGTCGCCTGGGGACCAGGTTCGGCAGGCTCGCGTCCCTCGCGGGGGTCCACAGGAGCGAGAAGCACTCGATCACGAACGAGACGAGGAAGATCAGCCAGAGCTTGCCGAGGAACGGCATCGTCGCGTAGAGGCCCGCGCGGGCGAGATCGGCGAGGATCATGATGCGCTTGCGGTCCACGCGATCGACGAGCACGCCGGCGATGGGGCCGAAGAGGATCGCCGGCAGCATGCGCGCCACCATGACCCCCGCCACGGCGTACGCGCCGACGTCGCCGCCCAGCCGCTTCACCAGCGCCGCGACCGCGACGAAGCCCACCCAGTCGCCGAGGGAGGAGACCCCCTGGGCGGCGAGCAGCTTCGAGAACGCGTGGTGGGTCAGGAGGTCCTTGAAGGTCGCCGGCCGGGTGCCGCGGAGCGCCGCGACCTCGTCCGCGAGCGAGGACACCTACCCCTCCGCCGCGGGCTCGACGGCCTGCGGTTCCTCCGAGGCCCGCGTCCGGCGGGCCGTCTTCTTCGCGTTCGCCTTCCTCGCGTTCGTCCTAGCGTTCGTCTTCTTCGCGTTCCTCGCCGCGCGCGCAGCGGCCTTCGCGGCCCTCGCGGCGGCCTCCGCCTCGGGATCGCCGTGCCTGGTCACCTGCAGCTCGAGGTCGAGCTCGGCGCCGCAGTTCCAGCACCGGAACGACTTCGGCCGGCGCAGGAGGAGCGAGCCGCACTCGGGGCAGGCGTGGTCCGGCTCCGGCGGGTTGCCGACCGCGAAGTCGCACTCGGGATAGCGATCGCAGCCGTACATGAGCCCGAAACGCGTGCGCTTCTCGACGATCTGCCCCGTGCCGCACTGCGGGCACGTGACGCCGGTCGAGCGCGGCGGCTCCTTCTTGATGTACCGGCACTCGGGGTAGCCCGAGCACCCGACGAACGGCCCGTACCGGCCCACCTTGCGCACGAGCGGACGCCCGCACTCGGGGCAGGTCTCGTCCAGGAGCTCCGGCTCGGGGCGCTCCTCGCCGTTCAGGTTGCGGATGTACCGGCACCCGCCGTCCTCGGCCGCCCACCGCGAGCAGCCGATGAACCGGCCGTAGCGGCCGAGCCGGATCTGCAGGTGCCCGGGCGGCGTGCGGCCCTCCTCGATGCAGCGCGGGCACTCCTCGTCCAGGTCCTCGACGTAGCGCTCGAACTTCTCCTCGGCCCGCCGCAGGTCCTCCGAGAAGGGGACCCAGAACTCGCGCAGCACCTGGTCGCGGCCGGCACGCCCCTCGGCGATGAGGTCGAGCTCCTCCTCCATCTTGGCGGTGAAGTTCACGTTCACGATCTCGGGGAAGTGCTCGACGAGCTTGTCGATCACGACCTCGGCCACGTCCTCCGGGTAGAAGCGCTTGTCCTGCAGCCGCACGTACCCGCGCTCCTGGATCGTCGAGATGATCTGCGCGTACGTGGACGGCCGCCCGATGCCGAGCTCCTCCAGCGTCTTCACGAGCGAGGCCTCGGTGTAGCGGGGCGGCGGCTGGGTGAAGTGCTGCTCGGGGAGGATCTCGAGCAGGCGCAGGACCTGCTCGGGCGCGAGCTCCGGAAGGCGCGCCTCGGCCTCCTCCTCGGGACCCTCGTCCCGGCCCTCCGTGTACACGCGCAGGTAGCCGTCGAACCGCAGGGTCTGGCCGGTCGCGCGCAGCCCGTACACGAGCCCGTCCACCGTGGCCTCGACATCCACGCCGACCTGGTCGTAGCGGGCCTCCGCCATCTGGCTCGCCACGGTGCGCTGCCAGATCAGCGTGTACAGGCGCAGGTGGTCGCGGTCCAGGGCGGCGGCCACGCGCGAGGGGTGCCGCAGGACCGAGGTCGGCCGGATCGCCTCGTGCGCCTCCTGCGCGTTCCGCGCCCGGGTGCGGAAGCGCCGCGGCTCGGCGAGCGCGTACTCCGGCGGGTACTCGGTGCGGATGAAGCCCGCGATCTCGCGCAGGGCGGCCTCGGCCAGGTGCACCGAGTCGGTCCGCATGTAGGTGATGAGCCCGACGGTGCCCTCCCCGGGGAGGTCCACGCCCTCGTACAGGCGCTGGGCGATCGTCATGGTCTTGCGGGCCGAGAAGCCGAGCTTGCGGGCCGCCTCCTGCTGCAGGGTCGAGGTCGTGAACGGGGGCGGCGGCTGGCGCCGGCGCTCCTTGCGCTCGACCTTCGTGACCCGGTAGGCGGCCCGGCGCAGGCGCTCGGCGTGCGTCTCGGCCTCCGCCTGCGCGCCGAGGACGATGCCCCGCTTGTCCGGCGAGGGCGCGAGACGGCCCTCGGGGACCTGGACCAGCCGCGCGAGGAACGCGTGCTCGTCCCCGTCGGGCGCGAGGCGCGCGTCGATGCTCCAGTGCTCGACCGGGACGAAGGCCCGGATCTCGCGCTCGCGCTCGACGATGAGCCGGACGGCGACCGACTGCACGCGGCCCGCCGAGAGCCCCGGCCGCACCCGGCGCCACAGGATCGGGCTGATCTTGTAGCCGACGAGCCGGTCGAGGACCCGTCGGGCCTCCTGGGCGTCGCACAGCATGCGGTCGATCCCGCGCGGGCGCGCGAAGGCTTCGAGGATCGCGTCGCGCGTGATCTCCGTGAACGTCACGCGCTTGGCGCGTTCCGGCTCGACCCCGAGGAGGGTCGCGACGTGGTAGGCGATGGCCTCCCCTTCGCGGTCGTAGTCGGTGGCGAGCACGAGGTCCTCGGCTCCCCGGTGGGCCTTCTTCAGCTCGCCGACGTGCCGCTTCTTGTCCTCGGGGACCTCGTAGGTGACCCGGAACCCGTCCTCGACGTCCACGCCGAGGTCGCCCTTGGGCAGGTCGCGGACGTGGCCGAAGGAGGCCCGGACCATGTAGTCCGGCCCCAGGTACTTCTCGATCGTCTTCGCCTTGGCCGGCGACTCGACGACCACCAGGGTCTTCGCCACGTGCGCTCGCCTACCTCATGGGCTCGGGGGATCCGAGGCCCGGTGCGCTCGGCGGGCCTCCACCGGCGCAGGGTACCAGCCCCCTGTGGCACGCCCCGCTCCGACGCTCCCAGACACCACGCAGGGCACCTTAGCCCCTCTTCGGTGCCGAGGCGCGCAACCGGAGGGGCGGCCGGGCCCGGTGATACCCTCGGTCGGACCCCCGAGGACCTGGAGTCCGAGCTGCTCGCGCTGTTCACGGAGCTCATCACACGGGAGATCGCCACCTACGGGTACCTGGCGATCTTCCTGCTCATGGTGCTCGAGTCCGCCTGCGTCCCGGTCCCGAGCGAGGTCACGATGCTCTTCGGCGGCGCGCTGGTGACCGTGCCGTTCCTGGCGGCCCACCAGCAGCTCGACCTGTGGCTCGTCGTGGCCGCCGGGACCGGCGGGAACCTGGTCGGCTCCTGGCTCGCCTACTGGGCCGGCTACGCCGGCGGTCGGCCGCTCATCGACCGCTGGGGCCGATACCTCCTGATCCGGCCCCACGAGGTGGACCGCGCCCACGACTGGTTCGAGCGCTACGGGCAGGCCGCCGTGCTCTTCGGCAGGCTCCTGCCCGTGATCCGCACCTTCATCAGCCTGCCCGCCGGCGTGGTGCGCATGGGGTTCTGGCGGTTCACCGCCTACACGGTGCTGGGCTGCCTGCCCTGGAGCCTGGGGCTCGCCTGGCTCGGCTACCGCCTCGGCGAGCGCTGGGACGTGGTGGAGGCCTACTTCCGGCCGCTCGCCTGGGCGATCGCCGCCGCGCTCGCGCTCGGCGGGGCCTGGTTCGTCCGCCGCAGGGTCCGGCAGATCCGCGCCGAGGAGGCCGCACGGGCCCGGCCGGAGACACCGACGCCCGCGCCGGAGACCGCGGATGGGGACCGAGCGGCCGGGCTCAGGTGAGCTCGACCCGCATGACCCAGTTTTCGCCCTCCTCGCGGACCTTCTGGAACCCGACCCGCTCGTACATCCGTCGCGAGCGGTTGTGCACTGCCACCGAGAGCGAGAGCGCCTTCACCCCGCGCTGCCGGGCCTCGGACATGAGCGCGCGCAGCAACGTCTCGCCGATGCCCTTGCGCCGGTGCAGCGGCACGACGGCGATCCCGATCTCGGGCGTCTCCTCGTCGACGAACCCGTACCCGGGCTCCTCGGCCGTGAACTGGCGGTACCAGGCCGCGCCGACGGGCTCGCCGTCGATCTCGGCGATCACGCCGACGTCGCCCTCGCGGCCCCAGTCGCGGTGGTAGCGCTCGAGCATCGGGTCGGCGAGGGCCTCGATCATCCGCTCGCGCGGCCAGTCGGGGTTCCAGGCCGCCGCCTCGTAGAGCATCTTCTTGAGGAACTCGACGTCCTCGGGTCCGGCCGGTCGGATGTTCACGCCTTCCTCCTGCCTCGCTCGCTCGGCTCGAACCCTAGCGCAGCCGGGGGCCGGCGACGAGGGGCATCAGGCGAGGGGCTCGAAGCGCGCGGTGAAGTGCCGCAGCTGGGGCGGCTGCTCGACGATCCGGTAGCCGGGGAGCTCGGCGGCGCGCTCGGCGACGGCCGTGACGACCTCGATCACGTAGTCGATGTGGCTCTGCGTGTAGACCCGCCGGGGGATCGCGAGGCGCACGAGGTCCATCGCCGCCGGCTCCTCGGTCCCGTCGGGGCGGCGCCCGAACATCACCGTCCCGATCTCGCAGGAGCGGATGCCGCCGGCCAGGTAGAGCGCGACCGCGAGCGACTGGCCGGGGTAGGCGAGCGGGGGCACGTGCGGCAGCAGCGCCCGGGCGTCCAGGTACACCGCGTGGCCGCCGGGCGGCTCGACGATCGGGACGCCGGCGGCGAGCAACGCCTCCGCGAGGTACTCGACCGAGCGGACCCGGTAGCGCAGGTAGTGCTCGTCCACGCACTCGCGCAGCCCCTGAGCGATCGCCTCGAGGTCGCGGCCGGCCAACCCGCCGTAGGTCGGGAAGCCCTCGGTCAGGATCAGCAGGTTGCGGCAGCGCTCGGCGAGGTCGCCGTCTCGCATCGCGAGCCAGCCCCCGATGTTGGCGAGCGGGTCCTTCTTCGCGCTCATCGTCATGCCGTCGGCGAGCGAGGCCATCTCGCGGACGATCTCGGGGACCGGGCGGTCGGCCTGGCCGGGCTCGCGCATCCGGATGAACCAGGCGTTCTCCGCGAACCGGCAGGCGTCGAGGAACAGCGGCACGCCGAACCGGTCGCACAGCGCCCGCACGCCGCGGAGGTTCTCGAGCGAGACCGGCTGGCCCCCGCCCGAGTTGTTCGTCACCGTGACGAGCACGACCGGCACGTCCGCGGCGCGCTCGGCGAGGAGCCGCTCGAGGGCCCCGAGGTCCACGTTCCCCTTGAACGGGTGCCGGCTGCGGGGCTCGCGCCCCTCGGGGATCGGCAGGTCGACCGCCTCGGCGCCGGTGAACTCGACGTTCGCCCGGGTCGTGTCGAAGTGCGTGTTGTTCGGCACGACCTTGCCGGGGCCGCCGAGGACCCCGAAGAGGATCCGCTCGGCCGCTCGGCCCTGGTGGGTGGGGATCACGTGGGGGAACGGGAAGAGCTCCTGGACGGCCTCCAGGAACAGGAACCAGGAGGGCGAGCCGGCGTAGGACTCGTCCCCGTGCTGGATCGCGGCCCACTGGTCGCGGCTCATCGCGCCGGTCCCCGAGTCGGTGAGCAGGTCGATCAGCACGTCGTCGGCGTGGAGGTTGAACAGGTTGTAGCCGGCCTCCCGGATCCTCGCCCGGCGCTCCTCCTCCGTGAGGAACCGGAGCGGGAGGGTCGAGTGGATGCGGAAGGGCTCGATGATCGTGCGGAACCGGTAGGGCACCTTCCGGATGCTAGCCCATGCCGCCCCCGCGGTCCTCGGGCGTACGCTGGAGACGTGGCCCTGCGGGCGTTCTTCGGCCGCTACCCGCTCGAGCACGCCTCCGAGCCCATCCAGGGCTGGCGCGCCTGGCGGCTGCGGCGCCGGTCCGACGGGCGGCTGCGGATCGCCCCGACGACCCCGCGCCCGGACTGGGAGCCGGGCGTCCCGATCCACGCGACCTGCTCGGGCGCCCACACCCGCGAGTACATGATCTACAACCCCGAGCTCGTCGCCTTCCACCGCAGCCCCGAGCCCGGCTGCACCTGCGGGGTCCACGCGATGAAGGACCCGACCCGCCTCCGCCGGTCCCGGCCGGGCAAGACCGCCGGGGTGATCGGCACGGTGGCGATGTGGGGTCGGGTGATCGAGCACACGCGCGGCTGGCGGGCCGAGTTCGCCTACCCGGCGCGCCTGCGCCTGATCTGCGTGTGGTGCCTGTGGCACGGTCACCTGCCCGGGCTGCCGACGCTCGTGCTGGAGCGCGGGACCGACCTGCTGCCGGTCTGCGAGGCCCACCGGGGGGAGCCGCGGGCCGTCGGTCGCGGGCTCGAGGTCGGCGTCATCCAAGCCCGGATGCTCGACACGTACGGCGTCGAGCTCCTACCGGTCGAGCTGCTCGAGGCCTTCGCGCGCTAGAGCCCGATCTCGGGGGCGACCTGCTGCAGCCCCTCGATCGCGACGGTGAGGAACTCCTCGAGCGGCAGGCCGATCCCCTCCTCGACGCCCAGGATCTCCTCCCGGTTCACGCCCGGCGCGAACGCCCGCTCCTTCAGCTTCTTCCGCACGCTTGCGACCCTCATGCCCGACGCGCCCTCGGGGCGGACGAGGGCCGCGGCGACGAGGAGCCCCGCGACCGCGTCGGCGTGCACGATCGCCCTCGACATCAGATCGGTCCGGTGCTCGGGGAACGCGTGCGCGAGGACCCCGTTCACGACGCGCTCGTCCACGCCGGCCTCCCGCAGCCAGCCCGCCGCAACCTCGGCGTGCCCGACCCCGTCCTCGCCGGTCACGTCCTGGTCGAGATCGTGGAACAGGCCGGTGAGCCCCCAGAGCTCCTCGTCCTCGCCGAAGCGGCGGGCGAGCGCGCGCATGACGCCCTCGACCGAGATCAGGTGCCGCAGCGTCGTCTCCTTCCGCGTCTTCTCCCGGCAGAGCGCGAGCGCGGTCTCTCGGTCCATCACGCGAGCTCCAGCGAGTAGGGGACGGAGGCGAGCACGACCTGCGGCTCGAACAGCATCAGGCGCTTGATGAACAGCGCGTTCTGGTTGTGCAGCAGCAGGTGCCGCCACTTGGTGAGGACGAGCTCGGGGATCACGACGAGCACGAGCGTGTCGGGCCGCTCCGTGTACCGGCGCACCTCCTCGAGCATCGGACCGGCGAGGTCCCGGAAGGGCGCCTCGACGATGTCGAGCGGCACCTCGAGCCCCGAGGTCGCCCACTCCGCTTCGAGCCGCCGCTCCTGATCGGGGTCCATGTCGAAGTAGATCGCGCGGGTCTCGCTCGCCTCGAGCGAGCGCGCGTAGTTCACGGCCCGGACGGTCGCGTCGTGGAGGGCCGAGACGAACACGAGCGCGACCGTCCGCGTCGGGATGAGCGGGCGTCCCTGCGCGCTCGCCGTCACCCGCGCCCCGGCCGCGACGGGGACGTCCGCGACGACCACGTTGCGCTCGCGCAGCAGACCGGCCTTGAGCCGTACGAGCGACCGGCGCCGGAGCAGGTACCCCGTGAGGCCCTCCTCGCGGATCACCTCGGGGACGACGACCGTGATGAAGTCCCGGCGACGGCACGGGATCCGACGGACGAAGGCCCGGACCCCCTCGAGGAGGTCCGGCCCGTCGCCCGGGAGGGGCTCGAGGTCGGGCAGGCCCGGCGCGAAGCGCCGCCACCGGTCCTGCATCTCGAAGGGGACCTCGCGCCCTCCGATGTACAGGGCCCGCACGTCGGTCGGCCGGATCGAGCGCACGAACCCGACCGCCTCGACCATCGCCTCGTCGAGCTCGCCGACGAGCAGCACCGCGTGGTTCAGGCCGAGCCCGCCGACCGTGACGCGGCCGCGGCGCAGCTCCCTCGCGATGGTCTCGTAGTGCCGGTGGACCGCGAGGAACGTGGCCACGATGAACGGCATCGCCGTGATGACGATCCAGGCCCCGTGCGTGAACTTCGTGAGGGTCACGATGACGAGCACGACGCCCGTCGCCGTGGCGCCGATCCCGTTGATCACGGCGCTGCGCTTCCAGGTCCCCTCCCGCAGCCGCAGCCAGCGCCGCACCATGCCCGCCTGCGAGAGCGTGAACGCGGTGAACACGCCGACCACGTAGAGCTGGATCAGCCGCGTCAGGTTCGCGTCGAACAGGTAGATCAGCAGGCTCGCGAGCACCGCGAGGACCACCACCCCGTTGGAGAAGACCAGGCGGTCCCCGAGGTTCCGGAACTGGGAGGGCATGAACCGGTCGCGCGCGAGGATCGACGACAGCCGGGGGAAGTCCTGGAACGAGGTGTTCGCCGCGAGGATCAGGATCCCCGCGGTGAAGACCTGCAGCACGTAGAACGGGACGCTCCCCGAGCCGAACACCGTCTGGCCGATCTGCGCGAGGACGGAGGGGGCGGGGACGTCCTCGCGGACGTGGATCTCGAGCGCGCGGGCGAGGTAGGTGATGCCGAGGAACATGCTGATGCTCATCGCGCCCATGATCGTGAGCGTGGCCGCGGCGTTGCGCGCCTGCGGCCGCCGGAAGGCCTGGACGCCGTCGGCGATCGCCTCGACGCCGGTGAGCGCAGTCGCCCCCGAGGAGAACGCCCGCAGGATGAGGAACAGGCCGAGGGCGTGCTCGACGGGGAGCTCGAGCGAGGAGGAGGCGGCGGTGGGACAGCCCGAGAGGCACCGCCAGAAACCCGTCAGCAGCGTGAGGTACACCATCGCGACGAAGCCGTAGGTCGGCACCGCGAACATCGTGCCGGCCTCCTTGACGCCCCGCAGGTTCGCGAGCGTGATGAGCGCCACGAGGGAAACGGCGATGAGGACGCGGTGCCCGGCGAGGGACGGCGCCGCGGAGGTGATCGCGACGGTGCCGGCCGTCACGCTCACCGCCACGGTGAGCACGTAGTCGGTGAGGATCGCCGCCGCCGCCACGAGCCCCGGGATCGTGCCGAGGTTCTCGCGGCTCACGATGTACGAGCCACCGCCCTGCGGGTACGCGCGGACCGTCTGCCGGTACGAGGTCACGACGATCGCGAGGAGGGCGGCGATCGCGAACCCGATGGGGAGCATGAGCGACAGCGCGCCCACCCCGGCGAGGGCGAGGACGAGCATCATCTCCTCCGTCGCGTAGGCGACCGAAGAGAGCGGGTCGGAGCTGAACACCGGCAGCGCGAGGATCTTCGGCAGGAGCTGGTGCTCCCGCTTCGCCGTCGCGATCGCGCGCCCCACCAGGATGCGCTTGACGAGTCCCCGTGCCGGCGGGCGCCGCTTCGGTCTCGGTGCCGTCCTCGTCGCCATCCGCCGTATCCTAGGTCCGGCGGGCCCCCGATGAGCCATCGCCCCTCGGCGGCTGCTCGGGCGAGCGCTCCGCGATCCACCGGTACCCGACGCCCGGCTCGGTCAGGATGAGCGCGGGCGATGCGGCGTCGTCGCCGAGCTTCTTCCGGAGCGCCCGCACGTACACCCGCAGGTAGTGGCTCTCCTCCCCGTAGCCGTGCCCCCACACGCGTCGGAGCAGCCACTGGTGGGTGAGCAGCTTGCCGGGGTTCGTCACGAGGGCCTCCAGCAGCGCGTACTCGGTCCTCGTCAGGTGGACCGGCTGCCCTCGCAGCCGCACGAGGCGCTTCGCGAGATCCACCTCGAGCTCCCCGAACCGCTGGAGCGGCGGCGCCGGCTCCCCGGGCTGCGCGCGCCGGAGGGCCGCCCGCAGACGAGCGAGGAGCTCCTCCATCCCGAACGGCTTGGTGACGTAGTCGTCGGCCCCCGCATCGAGCGCCGCCACCTTGTCGGCCTGCTGGTCGCGGACGGAGAGCACGATGACCGGCACCTCGGAGAACGCGCGGAGGCGACGGATGACCTCCGTCCCGTCCAGATCGGGCAGCCCGAGATCCAGGAGCATCAGGTCGGGTGCGGCGTCGACGGCGAGGGCGAGGCCCTCCTCGCCGGTCGCGGCCGTCGCGACCTCGTACCCGTGGGCCCGCAGGCTCGTGCGCAGGGCGCGCCGGATCTGCGGCTCGTCGTCGACGATCAGCACCCGGGTCACGGCACCGGCTCCTGCGGGATCGGCGGGGCGTCCGCGGGGAGCTCCACGACGGCGGCGGCTCCCCCCGCCGGCGAGCCCTCCATCCGGATCCGCCCACCGTGAGCGCGCACGATCGCCCTGGCGATGGCGAGCCCGAGCCCGCTGCCTCGACCGCCGGCCGACCGGCCCCGATAGAAGGGCTCGAAGACCAGCTCGCGCTCCTCGGGCGGCACGCCCGGCCCCTGGTCCGAGATGCGGATCTGGACGCCGTCGCGCCAGGGTGCGAGGACGACCTGGATCTCCCCGCCCGGCGGTGAGAACCGCGCCGCGTTCTCGAGCAGGTTCGTGAG
>Ga0101943_1001530_pt1 | contig 19326 bp, 11 predicted proteins | sample DewCreD2012metaG_5_FD_75244 | JGI IMG/M metagenome (GOLD analysis project Ga0101943, IMG submission 75244) | Hot spring sediment bacterial and archeal communities from British Columbia, Canada, to study Microbial Dark Matter (Phase II) - Dewar... ... | reverse complement strand
TGGGGACGGCATTCTTCCTCATGTCCCTTTGCGCGATCGGGATCATGATTCACCTCGTGCCCTTACTTCTAGATCGAGGCCTATCGGCCGAATACGCCGCTTGGGCGATGTCTGTTTTCGGCGTGGCTCTTTTTGTGGGACGGATCGCGTGTGGCGCCGTGTTGGATCGGTTCTTCGCTCCTTTCGTCGCAGCTGCTTTTTTCAGCCTCGCTGGGGTGGGTATTTTGCTTTTGTGGTTGGGATTTGGAGGTATCATCGCCTTCGTCGCCGCGTTCTTGATCGGGCTCGCGATGGGGTCGGAGGTGGACGTCATCGCCTACTTGGTCAGCCGATATTTCGGCCTCCGCTCCTTCGGGGAGCTCTGCGGATACAGCTTCTCCCTCTATCTTTTCGGAGGTGTGGTCGGTCCCTTCCTCATGGGAGTGAGTTTTGAGAGGCTTGGGTCTTATCACGAGATCTTGCTCGTTTTGTTCCTGCTGAGCCTCATAGCCTCTGGACTCATGACCCGTCTGGGAGCCTATCATGTGGGATCCACGTTGGGGCGGATGGCTCGCGCATAGGTTCCAACGGACCGAGAAGGGGGATGGAACGGGCGCGTATCAATATATTGCTCCATCGGTTTGGAGAGAGCGTTCGCGGGTTCTTCCGCATGCAACAGCGCTCGCAGATGCTCTCCCCTCTTTTTCATCTGCCGGGGCGGTTGATCTTGGGGAGCTACTGCTATGTCGAGAATCTGGTGCCGCTGTTGCAGTGCGTCACCGAGCACATGCCTCCAGAAGCGCTGGCGCATCGGGCGAAGCGGCTCGGCGCGCGACCGAATGAGATCCACATCAATTCGCTGCTCCTTGGTTATTTGAACGGACGCGAACAGAAGCGACTGCTCGGTCACCGGGTGAGGGAAGAAGCGGACGAGATCACCTTCCTCTTGGACTTCTGGGTGCGATTTCTCTCCGTCTATCGTCAGGATGGTCGGCTCTTGCCGGAGGAGGGCGGATTCACGCTACCGGTATTGGAGGACCAGGCGGTGGAAACGCTTCTTCCGGCACTCCACCCCGAACCGGGGCAGGAGTGGCGCCGACGCCTGCATCGTGCGTGGGCGACGCTTGAGCTCTTCACCTTCGTCTTCAATGGTGAAGCGCGCGTGGGGATCTTCCACCATGGGCCCTATTCGCTGCCGGATGGTACGTGCCTGCTTGTCAAGGAATTGGTGGGATTGCGAGACGAGTTCTATTCCTGGGCGGATGAGTCCGTGCAGCTCCCCATTGCGCATCTGGCGTGCCTTATGCGTTTGAAGGACGTCGCGGTGCGGATCGGCCTCTTCGGCTCACTCTGGACCGAGCCCAGAGAGTACAACCGAAACGTCATCGCCTATGGTCTCTTCACGACGACGGAGGCGGGCGTTCGCCCCATGGCGCTTGAGGAATTGGAAGCCATCGCGGCGCAAGCGGCCGACGCACAAATGCGCCTCTACCGACGCTTCCTCGCGTGGGATGCGCGTCGCCGCATCGCCTACGGGGCAGAGCTGTACGGGAATCTGCTTCGAGTCTTCGGCGATCTCGCGGGTCTGGGGCCGGGTTTTCATCAGCGGATCCGCGAACGCTTCCAAGAGAGTGTAGATCGACACCTGGAGGCCCTACTCGCCGGTGAGCCTCCGCTCATTCTGCGCCATATTGCGGAGACCGAAGGGGAGATCTACAGCCCCATCGTGTGAGATGGAACGATGGAGATGACGCTCGAGGAGATCAATCGCCATATCCGGATCGTCTCCGGAGGTCTGAAGGCCTTCATGCGATCGGAGCGGCGGGCGCTTTTACGGTCCGCTCTTTTCGATGTGCCGCGGCGTTCCTCGCTTGGATGGGAATGCCTCTATCGTACGGCGTATCCGTTACTCGTTGAGTTGACTTCGGTCATCGCGCCTGAGGAGATCGGACGACGTATGAAGCGCTTGTGCGCGCGTCCGAACTTCCTTACCTTGAGCATCCTTATTTGTTGTTATTTCTGTGGACGTCAGCAACACATCCTTGATCTGGGAGTAAAGCCGGGCGAGCCTTTTCCCGAGGACGATCTAGAGCAGATCGGGTTTGTCGTGGAGTTCTGGCAGCGAGTCTGTCGGGCGTATCGCGAGGCCAATGGGCTCCTTCCGAATGAGCAGGAGGCGACGATGCGGATCCTGCCGTCGGAGGCGATCGCTTCATTGCGAGGCTATCTCGTCGAGGTGGATCCGCCCACGCTTCAGCGCCTGCGTCGGATGGCGGCGACGTTAGAGCTGTATGCGTTTATCCTGCATGGGGAGCAACGAGATGGCCTCTTTGCGCACGGGCCGTATGACGCGGGGGATCAAGAGGTGCTCATTTTCCGCGAATTCACCGACTTGCAAAATACATACCTGCCGTGGGCGTGGACGCGAGCGCGCAACCGTTATCCGAATCTGGCGCTTGTGCTCGCGCTTCGGGAGGTGACGGTACGATTCGATCTCTTCGGCGGAGTGCACATAGAGCCTACGGAATATACGGATCGCGTGCGCGCATGCGCACTCCTGACCGTCCACGACGATGGGGCGGTGCACGCTGTTCCTTTCGAGGAGATCACGGAGATCGAACGCTGCGCGGCCGAGGCGCAGCTGGAGCTATACCGCGCAGCGCTCTCCTGGTCGCCGCGCTTCAAGATCGAGTACGGTCTCTATCTTTTCGCGAATCATATGAAAGCCTTCTTCGACATCGCCGGCATGGAGGCGGGTGAGCGGATTCGACGGGCGTTCGAGGAGGCAGCAGCTCCGTTCCTCCACCGACTGCTCGAAGAGCCCGAACCGCCTTCGATCTGGCGATTCATGGCGACGACAGAGGGGGAGTTCTTCTCCCCGGTTTCTCTATGAACTGAGGGTGGCGATGAGGAGCGAAAATATCGTGAGTGTTGTGGGGTCGGCGCGCTCCAGTCGCGCCGCAGAAGAGCGAGAATATTACTGCGCCGTGGACACGGGCGGGACCTTCACCGACTGCGTCGTGCGCGATTCAGAGGGGAACGTGGTCTTTGCCAAGAGCCTTTCAACGCCGGAGGATTTCTCCGAGGGGTTCTTTGCGGCGCTCTCGGTCGCGGCCGAGCAGTTTGGGCTCACGCTCACGGGGTTGCTGGCGCGCACCCGAGTGCTCTTGCATGGGACGACGGTGGGGACGAACGCCATGGTGGAGATGAAAGGAGCGCGCGTGGGGCTGATCACGACGCGCGGACACGGCGATGCGCTTCTCATCATGCGCTCGGTTGGGCGCTCGGCCGGATTGCCGATCGAGAGACTCTTGCATGTCTCACGTCATCGGAAGCCGGAACCGATCGTCCCCCGCCGTCTCATTCGCGAAGTGAGCGAGCGCGTGGATTGGCGGGGCGAAGTCATCGTGCCATTGAATCGGGACGAAGCGCGACGGGCTATCGAGGAACTGCTGGAACAGCAGGTCGAGGCGATTGCCATCGCGTTTCTCTGGGGGTTCGTCAATCCCGTTCACGAACGCGAAGTACACCGTATGGCTCGAGAGATGGCTCCCGATCTCTTCGTGACGTGCGCGCACGAGTTGATCGCCAAGCCTGGGGAGTACGAGCGGACGGCGGCGACGGTGATCAATTGCTTCATCGGACCGAAGACCTCGCGCTACGTGCGCCGGGTGGAGGAGCGGGCGCGCGAGCTGGGATATCAGGGGCCGCTGCTCATCATGCAGGCCTCGGGAGGGGTAGCGCCGGCCGAGGAGATCGTGCGAGCGCCGCTCTTCACGATTGGGTCGGGGCCGGCGGGAGGGTTGATGGGGTCCCGATTTCTGGCCGAACGACTTGGGCATTCGCACGTCATCGCCACTGACATGGGAGGAACGAGCTTCGATGTCGGCCTCATCGCCGAAGGGCGACCGCTCTCGGCCTCGGAGACGACGCTCCATCAATACACGTTCTTCATGCCGCGGTTGGACATCGTCTCGATAGGCGCTGGGGGCGGATCCATCATCTGGATTGATGAGCTGAGCGGAGCCATGAAGGTCGGGCCCGAATCGGCGGGAGCGGATCCGGGACCGGCTTGTTATGGGCGGGGGAACATGCGGCCTACGGTGACGGATGCCGATTTGCTTCTCGGCTACTATAACCCGGACTTCTTCCTCGGCGGTCGGCTCACGCTTGATCGCGAGGCCGCGTACCGAGCGATGCGGGCGGTAGCCGAACCGCTTGGTTTGGATGTCCTGGAGGCAGCGGATGGGGCCACGCGGATCGTGGAGACGCACATGGCCGACCTCATCCGGCAGATGACGATTCAGCGAGGGTACGATCCGCGCGACTTTGTCATCTATGCGTATGGCGGGGCGGCTGGGGCGCATGCCGTCGCCTATGCGCGAGAGCTGGGATGTCGCACGGTCGTCATCCCAGGCGGGGCCCTGGCTTCAACCTGGTCGGCTTTCGGCATCCTCTCGACCGACATTCAACACGTATATGAGAGGGCGGAGTTGCTCATCGCACCATTTGATGTCGGACGCGTCATGGCGATCTTCCTCGAATTGGAGGAGCGGGCGCGACGGCGACTTCACGAAGAGGGGGTTCCCGAGGACCGCGTGATCCTTCAGCGCTTCGCCGAGATGAAGTTCCGTCTTCAGATCCATCGGATCGAGATCCCCGTCCCCGGAGGGATTTTGACCGATGAGGATATGCGCGACCTGGAGCGAGCATTCGTTCAGAAGTACGAAGCGCTTTATGGACGGGGCTCGGCGTTCACGGCGGCGGGGATGGAGATCGGTCTGTTGCGCGTGGTCGCCCTCGGTTGCATTGGTCCGCGCGGGATAAAGGAAGGGGCCTTCGGGCACGTGGGGAAGGTCGCACCCAGATGGCGACGCGAGGTCTATTGGCGGGAACTCGGACGGCACCAGCGGACGCCGATCTTCTCCGGGGAAGACGTTCCACCGGGGGCGGTGATTGAAGGCCCGGCGATCATTGAACTGCCTGTGACAACGATCGTTGTGCGACCGGGCAGCGTCCTCACGGCTGATGCCTATGGGGACTTCATCCTGACTCTTTCGTGAACGGGAAGGAGGAACGCCTATGTCGTCGGTGCGATGGGATGGTCGGCAATATCCGTACGTTTACGATCGGGAGTTGCGGATCGCTCCCGGATTGAACTTACACACGGAGGCAGCTGAACGAATTGATCCGATCACGTACGAGGTCATTCGTCATGCTTTGTGGAACATTAACGTCGAGCACGGAGTGACGATCATGAAGATCTCCGGCTCGCCCATTTGCGCCTACGGGCACGATTTCAATCCGTGTCTTCTGGACGAGAAGGGGGATTTCGTCTTCTTCGGCCCGTTCTTGCAGTATCTTTCCTCAGCGACTAGTTCGGCGGTGAAGTGGACGCTGGAGTACCGTTCGGAGAACCCGGGGATTGAGGAAGACGACATCTTCCTGACGAATGATCCATGGATTGGGGCGACGCATCAATCAGATGTGACATTGATCGCGCCCGTCTTCTGGGAGGGGGAACTGTTCTGTTGGGTGGGGAACACCCTCCATCAATGGGATCTTGGCGGGACGGCGCCCGGAGGATTCAATCCTGTGGCCCCAGATGTTTACTGGGAGGCCGGATGTATTCCACCGATCAAGATCGTCGAGCGCGGGCGGCTGCGTCGAGATCTCGAGGAGGAGTACATTCGCCGGTCGCGGATGCCGGAGTTGGTCGCCTTGGATTTGCGAGCGGAGATCGCTGGCTGCCATGTGGCGCGCGAGCGGATCAAGCAGCTACTCGCCCGATATGGGGCGGCGATCGTCAAGGGGGTCATGCGCAAGTTGCAGGACGATTCGGAGAAGGCCTTCGTGCGACGATTGGAAACCATCCCCGATGGGACATGGCGCGCGGTCGGGTGGGTGGAGTGGGCGCATCCAGACGATCGGCATGTGTATCGAAATTGTCTGACACTCACTAAACGGGGAGATCGGCTGATCTTCTCCAACGAGGGAACGGATCCGCAGGCGGGCACGCTCAATTGCACGCTCGTCGCCTGGCGAGGGGCCATCATGGCGATGGTCTCGGCGCAGATGCTCTTCGATCAGATGTTCGTCGTCGAAGGGGCCTATCGTCACGTGGAATTCGAAGTTCAGCCGGGCACGCTCACCTGCGCCCTCTTCCCGGCGGCGGTGAGCGCGGCTCCGGCCCTCACGCTCCTTCAAACGATCGCCCTGTCAGGGCTTGTGATCTCGAAGATGCTCGCCTGCTCGAACGATCCGGAATTACGGACGGAAGTACAAAGTTGCATGGGCGCGCCAATGTATCCCATTGCGGCGTTGAGTGGCGTGAATCAACGTGGCGCGCCCTATGTCTCGTTCCTGCTCGATCCGGTAGGAGCCGCGTTAGCCGGACTCTCTTGGCGCGATGGTGTGGACACGGGAGGATGGCCCTGGGATCTGCAAAGCACGATGCCAAACGTTGAAGAGAATGAGTGGTTCTACCCGATTCTTTATCTCTGGCGTCGTGAGTTGCCTGATTCGGGAGGAGCAGGGAAGTTCCGGGGAGGGAACGCGGCGGAATTGGCCTTCATCCCGCATGGGACGGATCGCATCTCGCTTTTCACGGCGACGGGACATTGCGCAGTGCCGGGGCCTGGGCTTTTCGGGGGGTTTCCTACTTCGACGACGCGCTATGCTCTGGTTCGAAGGACACGCGCGCGAGAGGTGATGTCAGCCGGGCGAGTGCCCGATCGTGTGGAGGCTTTGGGCGGGACAGTGGAGCTGATCCCGCCGAAGGCGTTCAATATTGTTCAAAACCCTGACGACGTTTTCCTCATGTCATGGGCATCGGCGGGGGGATATGGGGATCCATTGCTGCGTGATCCCAAGTTGGTGGCTGAGGACTATCGCGAGGGGCGCATCACACGGGAGTGGGCGCGGCAGGCTTATGGGGTTGTGCTCGATGAGGTGGGAGCCGTCGTCCACTCGGAGACGGAGCGATTGCGCCTGGAGATGCGCCGTCAGCGCATTGGACGTGAACCGAGACCGCAGACGGCAACCGATGAGCCAAAGGCGCGCCCCTTGGCGGAGGGCTTAAAGCTTATCCGGAGATGGATTCGGTGCCGGTATTGTGATCACCCGTTGGCGCCGGCGACAGGGAACTATAAGCTCGGATGTTTGCAGAAGCGGTTCCCGCTCCAGGAAGCCAACCCGCACATTCTCGATCCGAAGTGCTACATTGAGGAAGCCATCGAGTGGCGGCACTATTACTGTCCCGAGTGCGGGGCGCTTTTGGAGACGGAGCTGGCGCGATCCTCGGACGCGCCTTTGTGGGACCTTCAACTCGATCTCTGATGAGGCGCACTATCGGGAGGATGGAGATGCGAAAGATCGGGGAAGGAGAGCCGATCTGTGGGCGAGGGGCCGTCGGCATTCTGCGAAAGGTCGAGACCATTGAGGATGTCGTGCGCGTGATGGAGACCGATCTTTCGGAGACGATCGTGTTCACGCCCTCGGCGTCGGTGACGGCGATCACGCCGATTCTGCCGAAGATTCGAGGGCTTATCTGCGCTTCTGGGGGGGTCACGTCGCATTTGGCGATCGTCGCGCGGGAGTTCGATCTCCCCTGCTTGATGGGGAGCCGCGTCGAAGGAGTGGAGGCGCTGGAAGGGCGTCGCGTGCGATTCACGGCTGAAGGGGAGATCTTCCTCGAGGAATGCGCTTCGTGAAGATCTATTTGAACTTGAGCTTCCCTCAACTGGCGGCCCGATACGCTGATCTCCCGACCGATGGCGTCGGACTCCTGCGGTCCGAGTTTCTCATCCTTGCGCTCGGAGTCCATCCCAAGAAACTCCTCGCTGAAGGGGGCGCGGAAGCCTTCATTCGGGTTTTCGCTGAAGGATTGACTGAAGTCGCACGCTGCTTCTGGCCACGTCCGGTCACTTTTCGGACGCTCGACCTGAAGTCGAACGAATATCGCGGCTTACGCGGAGGCCAGGAGTTCGAGGAGCCGGAGGAGAACCCGGCGCTCGGATTGCGAGGCTGTCGTCGCTACCTATATGACCCCGAGCCGTTTCGCCTCCAATTGCGCGCTGTGCGGCGCGTCTTTGAGGCGGGCTGGACGAATCTTCGTCTCATGCTTCCTTTCGTTCGATCGGTGTCAGAGCTGCTCGCCTGCCGCGAGATCCTGTGCGAAGAAGGGGTGGATAACATCCCCCTTTGGCTCATGGTCGAAGTGCCCTCGGTCGTCTTCCTCATTGAGCGATTCCTTTCGCTTGTAGACGGCGTCTCTATTGGGACCAACGATCTCACGCAACTTGTCCTCGGCGTAGATCGGGACAATCCGCGTTTGATCCCCCTTTGGGACGAGCAGGATGAGGCGGTGAGATGTGCTGTTGAGCGAGTTGCGCGCGCTTGTCGCGAGCAGGCCATGGAGTGCTGCGTGTGTGGTGATGCTCCATCGCGGCGTCCGGAGATGGCGGCTTCGTTATTGCAGCTGGGGGTCACGTCCTTGTCGGTTTCTCCGGACGCCTTCGAGCGAACGGCTCGGATTGTGAGGGAAATCGAATCTCGCTTCACATAAGCCCCGCCTCGCTTCGAGATCACGAACGGGTAATTCTCTCCGCATCATCACCCATTTCGGAGCAGAGAGGAAACTGTGCCCCTGGCCAATGATGCGCTCTATGAGCGGCACGCTACGCTCTTCACCGAGGACGTGTGACGGGCGCGTCCTGTGGTTGCCGTTTTGGAGGCGGGCACCGTGTGGGTGGACGGCTTCTCCATTTGCGATCTCCAGGCCCATTTCGGGGACATCGGTGATTCCGGCGTGGGGCGCCGGATTCTTCAGCCGTGAGTTCTTCACCGAGCCCAAAGCCGTTGTGATGGGGGCGTCATAAAGATGTGGGTGGACTCGCCTCGTCCGTATCCCTCTGGGGGATTCTCTTGCTATTCCCTTTGATGCTTGATCACCCAATCGCCTCCCCCTCCCATAAAATGGCCCAGCGCGCCGGCCGTGGTATCCTCGGAGAGGCCGAGCGTGAAGACTCGCGCCAATGAGTGCTCCTCGCGGTCGGCCCAAGGCGCCGAAGAGGTGTCATTTCCCGAGTAAGCCCGCCCCCGCAATGTGCCTTCTTCCGTCTGCTTGACGCGCGATCAAGGAGAGCTTTATCCTTGGGGCCGTATTCTGCTTCTTCGGGAGGTGGCCAATGGGAAGAGCGTGGCTCTCTCTCTGGTTCGCGGTCTTCGCCGTGATTGAGGGGATTCCCGCACAGCAAACCGTCCCACCGGTAGGGGGGCCGTATAATCGGCTCGTCATTCGCGGAGCGATGATGATTGATGGGACGGGCGCGCCGCCGTCGGGGCCGGTGGACATCGTCATCGAGAGGAACGTGATCACGCAAGTCATCCCCGTTGATCCCGTCTCTCTCGCGCGTCGAGGCCCGGGCTTTCAACGCCCGACCGGAGATCGGGTCATCGAGGGTGAGAATCTCTACGTGATGCCGGGGATTGTGGATCTGCACACGCACATCTCCGATCGGGTGCCGAGCGAATACATCTTCAAGCTCTGGCTCGGTCATGGAGTGACCAGCGTGCGCGTCTTCTCCATCGGGTCCAAGAGTCCCGATGAGATGGTCGCCGAAAAGCGGCGATTGGCAGCGCCTCAGGCCATTGCCCCGCGCCTTTACGTCTATCCCTTCTGGCGGGGGGACGATCCGCGTCTCTCTGATCCGGAAAGAGCGCGCGCGCTCGTGCGCGAATGGAAGACCAAAGGGATTGATGGCATCAAGATCTCTGGCAAGCCGGGTCTGTATCCCGACGTACTCAAAGCGATTTGCGACGAAGCGCGCCGACAGGGCATGGGCGTGGCCGTGCATATCGGGCAAGATGGCGTCGTGCCGATGCATGCCCTAGAAGTCGCGCGCGCCGGAGCGACGACGATCGAGCACCATTACGGCTATGCTGAGGCCGCGTTCTCCGATCAAACGGTACAGGACCTCCCGGCGCATTACAACTATCTCGATGAGCCGGCCCGCTTTCGCTACACCGCCAAGGTTTGGTTGGAGACGGACCTGGAGAAGCTCATGACTCAGGTCATCCCGGAGCTCTTGAAGAGCGCCCAAGAGACGGGATTCGTCATGGTACCGACCTTCGCCGTCTACGAGGCGAATCGAGACCTCATGCGGGTGCAGACCTTGTCTTGGCACGAACGGTTCACGCTGCCCACGTTGATGGACTACTGGAGGCCCAATCCGCGCCATCATGGCGCGTATCATTACGCCTGGGCGAGCGGGGATGAAGCAATATGGGATCGCATGTACCGCCGCTGGCTCGAATTCGTCAACGCGTATAAGAATCGAGGCGGGCGCGTCGCCGTCGGTTCGGATGCCGGATCGGCTTATCATCTCTATGGGTTCGGCACGATTCGCGAGTTGGAGATGCTGGAGCGGGCTGGATTTCATCCGCTGGAGGTCATTCGGGCGGCGACGCTGGAGGGGGCGCGAGCCTTGGGTGAAGCTCGGCTGGGCGTCATTCGACCGGGATACCTGGCCGACGTGCTCGTCTTGGAAGAGAATCCGCTGGCGGATTTCAAAGTCCTTTATGGCACCGGTGTCACCCGCTTTACCACTGACGGTCGGGCGTTTCAGAAACACGGTCTGAAGTATACGATCCGGGATGGCGTGGTCTTCGACGCGCGCGCCTTGCTGCGAGATGTGGAGGAGATGGTCCGTCAGGCTAAGGTGCGGAAGCCATAGCGCGTACCATCTGCGGAGCGGCGAGCGCAAGGAGGCGTAAGGGGCTTCGCCAAGTGCTGGCGCGGTCTCCGGCATTGACTTTTCGTGAGCTTTCGGCTACATTCTACACTCGCCAATAGGTCCTTCTTTGACAACAAGGCGGCCAAAAGACGAGCGGGCGTGGCGCAACGGTAGCGCATCAGCTTCCCAAGCTGAGTGTTGCGGGTTCGAATCCCGTCGCCCGCTCCATTTTTTCTTTGGATGAGCGCACGGCCGCGTGCTCAGCCCGATATCTGGGTTACTGCCTTCGTAGGGGCCTCATAATCGCGCTGGAAGGCGGCTTCTCGGGATGGGGGAGAGGTCGCTACGCATGCCGCGTGCGTCCATCGCGCTGGCATCAGGCGGGCGCCGCGCGGCGGCGGATACGATCCCAAGGTATGGGAAGCTACGTGGGGGCTCGGCGTGAAGCGTGGTGCCGGAGGTCGGAGTCGAACCGACACGGCCGTCCGAACGGCCACCAGATTTTGAGTCTGGCGCGTCTGCCAATTCCGCCACTCCGGCCCGCAAGCGGCATTCTAGCGAGGGGGCGCGCGCCGCGTCAAGCGTCGTGGTCGCGAAAAAAATGCACCCCCTCTTTCACAGCCATTCCCTTTGGGCACAGGCTCCCTCCAGATGCGCGCTCAGGAGCCCCGTGTTCGCTCACGCGGATTCGCAGTATTCGCCGAAGACGCGACGGAGACAGTCGCTGATCTCGCCAAGCGTCGCGTAAGCTTCGACAGCGCGGATGATGAAGGGCATGAGGTTTTCGGTCGAACGAGCGGCCTCCTCCAACTCGGCGAGCGCCGTGCGCACGGCCGCCTGATCGCGCTCGGCCTTGATCCGGCGCAACGTCTCGACTTGCGCGCGTTCGATCTCCGGATCAATGCGGAGGACGGGGATTGGGCGCTCTTCCGGGAGGACGAACCGATTCACGCCAACGACGATCTGCTCGCCGGACTCAATGGCGCGCTGATACTCGTAGGCGGACTCGTGAATCTCCTTCTGCACCCATCCGATCTCGATGGCGCGCAGCATCCCGCCCAGCGCTTCGATGCGCTCCAGATACTCGAAGACGCGCCGCTCGATCTCGTTGGTGAGACTCTCGATGGCGTAGGCGCCGCCCAGTGGGTCCACCGTATCGGCGACGCCCGATTCGTAGGCGATGACCTGCTGCGTGCGGAGCGCCAGCAAAGCCGATTCCTCCGTCGGCAAGCCCAAGGCTTCATCCCGTGCGTTGCAATGGAGCGACTGCGCGCCGCCCAGCACGGCGGCCAGGGCTTGCAGCGTGACGCGGATCACGTTGACCTCGGGCTGCTGCGCCGTGAGCGTCGAGCCGGCTGTCTGCGCGTGGAATCGAAGCATCATCGAGCGCGGATCGCGCGCGCCGAAGCGCTCTCGCATCAGGCGCGCCCAAATCCGTCGGGCCGCGCGAAACTTCGCCACCTCTTCGAGAAAGTGATTGTGCACGTTGAAGAAGAAGCTCAGGCGAGGGGCGAACTCGTCCACGGCCAGACCGCGATCCACCGCCGCCTGCACATAGGTGATGGCGTTGCCGAAGGTGAAGGCCAGCTCTTGCACGGCTGTCGCCCCGGCCTCACGAATGTGATAGCCGGAGATGGAGATCACGTTCCACTTCGGGACCCAGCGCGAGCAGAACTCGAAGATGTCCGTGCACAGGCGCAGGCTCGGCCCCGGCGGATAGATGTACGTCCCGCGCGCGATGTACTCTTTCAAGATGTCGTTTTGCACGGTGCCGCTCACCTGATCCCAAGCGACCCCTTGTTTTCGAGCGACGGCCAGATACATGGCCAGGAGAATCGGCGCCGTCGCGTTGATCGTCATGGACGTCGAGACGCGGTCCAGGGGGATGCCGTCAAAGAGCGTCTCCATATCGGCGAGCGTATCAATGGCCACGCCGACTTTCCCGACCTCCCCTTGCGCGAGCGGATGATCCGAATCGTAGCCCATCTGCGTGGGGAGATCGAACGCCACGCTGAGTCCCGTCTGCCCTTGTTCCAGCAGATACCGATAGCGGCGGTTGGACTCGCGAGCCGTCGCATATCCGGCATATTGGCGCATCGTCCAGAGGCGCCCTCGGTACATAGTCGGGTAGACACCGCGCGTGAAGGGATACGCTCCCGGCTCGCCTAAATCGCGTTCGGGATCGAACCCGGCGAGATCGCTCGCCCGATAGACGGCCTTCAGCTCGATGTGCGATGGGGTTTCAAATCGCGCTTTTCGCTCCGTACTCTTGGTGCTCGTCGGCTCCATCGTCGCTCTCCCTCACGATTTTTGGAGATTTCGATTTTACGGCACGTCCACGTCTTTCAGAAAGTGGAAGTCGCCGGATGCGGGAATCGCTGGGACGCGCACGCGCGGGTTCATCAAAGCGACGTTGGCCGGATACCAGAGGGTGATCCATGGCACGTCCTCGGCCAGGATCTCCTGAATGCGCGCGTAGAGCGCGCGTTGCTCGGCGCGATCGCTTGTGGCCTCGGCGCGCTCGATCAGGGCGTCCAGGTGCGGATTCCGATAGCGGGCGCGGTTGAGGAAGCCCGTTCGTTCCGACTCTCGGATCGTCGGATCGTTCGGGATCGAGCGGGAACCGAAGGCCGCCTTGAAGATGTCCGTGAACTGGTTCGCTCCGATTTGGCGAAGGAAGAAGAGCTGGAAGTTCCCCGTATTGATGTCGTTCAAAAACGTCTGGAACTCGAAGGATTGGATGTGCAGCTCGATGCCGAGAGCGCGCAGTTGCTCTTGAAGGGCCGTGGCGATCTTTCGGGGGTGTTCGGCTGAAGAGGTCTTCAGCGTGAGGCGGAAGCGCGGCTGCGGGCCTTCGCCATCGGGATCGCGATATCCGGCTTCGTCCAGGAGGCGGCGGGCGCGCGCCGGATCGTATTCGTAGGTCTTCGTGGTCTCGTGGTAAGCCCAATGCGTTGGGGGGAGGACGCTCTTGGCCAGTCGGGCCTGTCCGCGCAGCAGATTCGCGATGATCGCCCGGCGATCGATCCCGTAGGCGAGCGCCTGTCGCACGCGGCGGTCTCGAAGAATGGGATCGGTCGTGTTGATCCCGATATATTCGAGCGCCGCGCCATCGGAGATCACGACCCGAAGCCGTCGGCCCGCCTGTTGCTCCGCCACGAAGTCGGGCGAGAGCTGCGCGTTCACGGCGAGGTGGACCGTTCCTCCCAGAAGTTCCAGAGCGAGCGTCGTGGGATCGCGCACGATCTTCACCCGCAATCGTCGGAGGCGCGGCGCACCCCGAAAATGCTCCGGGAAGGCGAGCAGTTCCACCTCTTGGTTCTCCACGTATCGCACGAACCGGAATGGGCCGGTTCCGATCGGCTGCCGCGCGACCGTCTCGCCCGAATTCTCGGGGATGATACCGATGGCGATCAGATCCACGAGCAATCCGCGATACGGCTCGCGACAGCGAAAGACGACCGTATGCGCATCCACCGGCTCAACGCGTTCGAGTTTGCTGAGCGCCGCCCGCTTCGGGGAATCGAACGTGGGGGCGATCAGGGTATTGAACGTGTAGGCGACGTCGCGCGCCGTCAGCTCTCGACCATCGTGGAATCGCACGCCACGGCGGAGGCGAAACGTGTAGATGGTGAAATCCTCCGAAACCTCCCAAGACTCGGCCAGCTCCGGGACGATCTCGAATCGCTCGTCCTTCTGCGTGAGCGTGTTGAACAGGAGCTGTTGCAGGCGCGCGGTCACGGCATTGGTGGGGCCGCGCGGATCGAAGGTCAATGGCGGCGCCTCGATGGCGAGGACGAGCGTGTGCGCATCTTCCTGGCGGCGGCATCCCGGCAGAGGGAGGAGCCCGAGGAGGACGAGCATCGCGCTCATCCCCCCCCACCACCGGCGCCGCGCCTCGGTCCTCACCTCGCGTTCGGCCCTCATCGAGAACCTTCCGCCAAGATGCGCGTGAATCGTGCGAGCGCGCCGAAAAGGGAGGATTCCGAAGTCCCCGAGCGAATCGTCAGGAGCGCATCCATGAGGATGAGGGAGCCAAGCGCCGAAGTGAGCGTCCCCTTCAGGCCGAAGGGATCGCGGATGCCGAATCCGGCCAGCAATTGAGGGGGGAAGCTTTCGATCGCACGCGCATCGGCGACAAGCGGCCGCAGCCACGGCAGGCGAAAGGCCGCACGCGTCGCATAAATGCCCAGCGCTACCGGCGACGGTCGCTCGCGCATCCATTGCGCGAATTCCGGCGTGCGCCCGAGGACTCGACCGCGTTCGCGTTCCTCAAGAAGTTGCTTCGCGCGTTCGGGGCGAGCGACGATGGCTTCCGTCGCGGTGACGGCGACCGATGCGTCCTCCGTGAGGGGGTAGAGCGTGTGCGACTTGTTGGCGATGGGGCGCTGCCCTTGTCGCGCCGCGACTTTCTCCAAAATGGTGCGCAGAAGATCGGGATTTCGCACGGAGAAGATGAGAGCGCGATCGGTGAGCTCAGGCGACGACGACCACGCGATGGCCAGCTCGGTTCCGAGCGCAGCCAGCAATTCGTCTTTGATGCGGAACCCCAGCTGCGTCTCCAACAGCGCGACAGCCGCTTCCGGCGATTGCCCGCCGAGTTGAGCCGTGAGGAACGGTCCGAGCGTCGCCAAGGCGGCCTCGTAGAGGCGTATGAGATCCAGCCCCACGAAGATCACCAGCGCCGCGTCTTCAGGGATCGCCTGCGCCGTCGTGAATTCGATGGCCGGCAGCTCCGTCAAAGCCGCGATCATCGCGTTGTGTCTCCGATCGATGATCATGCCTTGCTCTTCACGAACCATGCTCCCCTCGAACGCGAGCGAAGAGCCAGCCGCCTTGAAGGCCGAGAGCCCGAGGAACTGAAGGATCGGGGCCAACAGCGAGATCGAGCCACCGGCCGGTCGCGCCGTCAATCGGCCGATCAGATACGGCGTGATTCGCTCGAGATTGAGGAAGGCGAAAGCCGTTCCTCCAGCGCATCGCTCGCGAAGGAGACGAAAGCCGGACGACTCGGCGAGCTTCGGTCTCCCGGCTTGATCCTCCGTCAGGCGTTCGATGCTTGCCGTCGGCCCGAAAAGGAGCACGCGGCCGAGCCGGGCGAATCCAATGGGCTCGCCTTGGAGACGTTGGTTCGCTTGAAGGATCAAGAGGGATGGTCCCTCGCGCTGACGCACGGGACCATGGCGCCCGAGCGCGGCGCGCAGCCGTTCGAGGGCGCGTGCCGCGCGCTCATTTGACGCCGCCTCTGCGAGCACAACGACCCGAAGAGGGTCTGTGGCTTCCGGGATGACGAGCGCATATCGAACCTCCGCTCCGAGAACGGCCGCGCCGGAGAGATCGAGTTGATCCGCGATCTCGCGAAGATAGTGGGCCAGAGGGAGCGAAGTCCCGGTGACGGCGCGCGCCAGCGCACTCTGCCGCACGCCTTCTCGGAACGCCGAGAGATCGCCAATGAAGACGGCGACCGCCACGTCTTGAGGGATGAGCGATTCGAGCCTCGCTTCTTGTGGCTTCGGAAGCCGCGCGCGCTGCTGGCGCTGCGAAGCCCTCGCCAATTCCTCGCGCGCGAGCCCTGTCATCGGCCCGAGCGCGAGGAGCCCCACCAAAAATCCGCTCCAGAAAATCCGCGCCCTCATGGCCTCCCCCCTTGATGCACCCGCCGAATTATACCACGCCACCGATCGAGTGCCCACTTGCTGCGCGTCCACGCTAAGGGAGAAGCCATCAGAGGCCAATCGGATGAAGGGCTCCTCGCCTCTTGCTCGGCTAATAAGCACGAGCCTCCGAGTCGAACTACGGAAGCTATGGCGTTGATCTCAAGACCGCCCGGGAGGGGGCTTCGTCTCAGGGACGGCGAATCCCGTAACGTTTCATCTTCCGCCAGAGAGTTGTGCGATTGATGCCGAGCAATTCCGCGCAGCGCGTGATCTCCCAATTGCACGCTTCCAGGGCAGCGCGCAGTCGGAGCGGCTCACTGGTGAGCTCAGCGGGCACGGATTGTTCGAGCCAAGGTTCGCGAAGGCCAGGTGGCAGATCAGTGGCGTGGATCGTCGTCCCTTCGCAGACGATGGCGGCATATTCGAGGGCGTTCTTCAGTTCGCGCACATTGCCGGGCCATCGGTAGCGCATCATTGCGCGCAGCGCATCATGACCGAGGCGTAACTCTCGACCGGTGGCGCGCCGCAGCTTCTCCAGAAAATGTTCGGCCAGAAGCGGGAGATCCTCCAGGCGCTCCCGCAATGGGGGCAAGAAGATCGGGACGACGTTGAGCCGGAAGAAGAGGTCCTCTCGAAATCGGCGTTCGGCGACGGCGGCGCGCAAGTCTTTATTGGTCGCTGCGATGATCCGGACGTCCACGCGACGCGTTCGCGGATCGCCCAGACGTTCGAATTCCCCCGTCTCGAGGACTCGCAAGAGCTTGGCTTGAACGGCCGGACCCAACTCCCCAACTTCGTCCAGAAAGAGCGTTCCCCCGTTGGCCAGCTCGATGCGTCCCGGTTTATCGGAGACGGCATCGGTGAACGCCCCGCGCACATGCCCGAACAGCTCGTCCTCCACCAAAGGATCGGGCAAAGCTGCGCAATTCACTTTGATGAGCGGGCCTTCGGCTCGCGGGCTGTTGAAATGAAGGGCTTCGGCGACCAATTCCTTCCCCGTGCCGGTCTCTCCTTGGATCAAGACCGTGGCCGTCGAATCCTTGAGCAGCTCGATGAGCCGATAGACTTGCTGCATCGCGCGGCTTTTGCCGATGAGGCGGCCAAAGCGCTCCGGCTCGCGGAGCTGCCGCTCCAACTCGCGCAATGCGGTCACATCGCGAAGGATGCGCAGGGCGCCTGTGATGGTCCCTCTCGGATCGCGCAGGGCGACCGTATGGATGCGAACGATGCGCGTTCGTCCGTCTTTCGTCCGAATCGTCGTCTCGAACTCCTCGCACGGACGCCCGGTCGTGAAGAGCGCCGTCACATCGCAATCCTCTTTACAATACCGACCGGCGCAGATCTCAAAGCACCGAGCATTGAGGGCTTCTTCTTTCCGGTATCCGGTGATGCGAGCTGCCGCTTCATTGAAGCCAACGACCCAGAAGTCTCGGTCAATGATCATCACGCCATCCTCCATGGCATCGAGGATGGCCTGGAGTTGCCCCTCTTGATGTTGCCCGAACATCCTGCCCTCCCCGCGTGCGCGCACGATCCATTTTAGGTCGAATGTGCACGACGCGACAAGGTGCCCTCGCTCGCGCATGGAACGCGCGCTGATTTCCTTCGGACGGTTGAGCGCGCATGATGGGTGAAAAGCGAAAACTTCCAGATTTTCGGAAGAAACTTCCAGATTTTCGGAAATCGGGGCGAGCCCGGCTCCGACCGGCGAGACGTCAGATGAGTGATCTTCAACGACTTATCGAAATCGCGGCATCGTGGCACGATTTTTGCTTGAAAAAATCCGGACATGGTCGAGTGCTTAAGCGCGGAAGATCGAGACCTGGGTGAATGTCCGGGTCTTCGCCGGAATGAGGATCTTCTACCCGATGACCTGGGTGTAAGACGGGGGCCACCCCCAGGTTTGTGGACGTGGAGGACCTTTTTCCTTCTCCCAAGAGGGGAACTTCATGAGACAGAAGGAGGGAAGCGATGAATGAGCAGCACAGAGTGCGGCGTTTGTTGAGTGGTCTCGCGATTCCTCTGATGATCTTAGTCGGCATTGGTCTGGCGCGAGCACAGACGGAGACGGGACAGCTCGTCGGCATCGTCATGGACCCGAACGGGGCGGTGATCCCGGGGGCGACTGTGACGGTGAAGTCGGTCGTGACGGGTGCCGAGCGTCGGACGACGACGGATCAGATGGGGAATTATGTAGTGACCAATTTGCTTCCGGCCGTATACGAGGTGACGGTCGAAGCGCCGGGATTTGCGCCGGCCAAGCGGCGCGTGCAGGTGACTGTGGGATCGCGCGTCGCGCTGGATTTCACCTTGGAAGTCGGGCGGCCGGTAGAGGAGATCGAGGTCATCGCCGAAGCCGGGACATTGGTGAACACGGAGACGCAGACGATCGCTCAAGTGATTGATTCGCGGAAGATCGTCGAATTGCCCACGCTCACGCGGAATCCGTACGCCCTGGTCATCACGGCGGGGAACGTCTCGCCGGCCGATCCCACAGGGCGCGGCGTCGGTGTGGCGATCAACGGGTTGCGAGCGGCCGGAACGAACGTCCTGCTCGATGGAGCGGCGAATAACGACGAGTTCGTCGCTGCCGTCGGGCAGAGCATTCCCCTGGATGCCGTGCAGGAGTTCAGCGTGATCACGAACAACTTCACGGCCGAATATGGGCGGGCGTCGGCCGGAATCGTGAACGTCGCGACCAAGTCCGGGACGAACGAGTTCCACGGCACCGTCTATGAGTTCAATCGCGTCTCGGCGGCGGCCTCCAACAGTTTTCAAAACAATGCCAATGGGATCGAGAAGCCCGTTTTCACGCGAAATCAATTCGGCTACTCGATCGGCGGGCCGGTGAAGAAGGAGAAGCTCTTCTTCTTCCAGAGCACGGAATGGATTCGGGTGCGGAGTTTGGCGACGCGCTTCGTGTTGGTGCCGACCGAATCCTTCGTCGCGGCCGC
>Ga0101943_1001525_pt1 | contig 19346 bp, 16 predicted proteins | sample DewCreD2012metaG_5_FD_75244 | JGI IMG/M metagenome (GOLD analysis project Ga0101943, IMG submission 75244) | Hot spring sediment bacterial and archeal communities from British Columbia, Canada, to study Microbial Dark Matter (Phase II) - Dewar... ... | reverse complement strand
AGCCAGGGGCTCCAAAGCCCAGTGCCCTTTAGGTACATCACGAAATTCCACCAACTGGGCTTCCACTCCCAAATCCTTCAGAACCCTCCCTAAGGCCGCGGCCAACTGATAGCGGTTCACAGGTTCTTGGCCACGAAAGGTACCGTCGGGATACCCCTGAAGCCAGCCAGCAGCCACCACCCGTTCCACCTGCTCCGCCAAAGGTCCTGGGGGAATATCGGAAAAGGCCGCCCAAGCCACGCCCATGAGGAAAAGAACCGTCGCCCCTACTCTCTTCATAAAGACCCCCCAACAGAACAGAAAATAAACAAGAGGCCTGGATCGTGTCCAGACCTCCCACGAATTCCAAGATCCCTATAGGACGGGAAGCTCAGCCACTGTCAGCACCTCCAAAGCAGGCGTACCCTGGCGGAAAGCGGCGATCCGTCCCACCACCCGTCCCCCCGCCCGGAGCACCATTCTCTCCATGGCCTTCATGGTTTCCCCGCTGGAAACCACATCGGATATCAGGGTCACCTTCTGGTTAAGAAGCTTTTCGGCGAAGCGCCGGTCCAGCCAGAGCACCTCCCCCACCCCCAGGGTCAGGGTCTGCACCTCCTGGATGATGGGATCCTCCATGTAGGGGCGGCGCCGCCTTCTTGCCACCACGTAGGGTAGGCCCATCTCCTCCGCAAGGACGTGGGTGAGGGGAATCGGGCTCGTTTCCGTGGTGAAAAGTACCTCGGTGCCCGCGGGCACCAAGGGCTTTAGGGCCTGGGCCGCCGCCCGCACCAGCTCGGGATCTCCCAAAAACTCCACCAGGGGGATGCGCCGCCCGGGCAAGGGCTCGATGAGGGGCACGTGGCGGGTGACGCCGCCGATGGTGATGGGATAGGTTTCCATAAAACCTCCTATTCCGGCTTAAAGAGGGGAAGGTGGCCTAGAGCGATGACATCCTGGCGGGGCGTGCCCTCGGTGAAGACCGCCAGCACCGCCACCACCTGACCCCCCACGCTCTCAATGAGCTCCCTGAGGCCCGAAAGGGTGGAACCCGTGGACACCACATCGTCCACGATGGCCACCTTGCGCCCCCGGATAAGGGGAATGTCCGCCCCATCCAGCACCAGAAGCTGGGGCTTACCCGTGGTGATGGAGAGCACCTGACGGCTCACGGGGTTGATCATGTAGGGCTTCTCCGTCTTCCGAGCCACCACATAGGGCTTCTTGGCAATCCGGGAAAGGGCATGGGCCAAGGGTACCGCCTTGACCTCAGGGGTGACCAGGGTTTCCACCTCAGGGGGAAGACGCTTGGCCAGTTCCTCGGCGGCGGCCTCGGTGAGCTCGGTGTCCCCCAGAAGGTTTAGAAGGGCCACGGCCACATCCGGCCCCACCCGAACGATAGGAAGCTCACGCCGAACCCCAGCGATCTCCACAGGGTAAGTCCTCACGCCGCTAGTCTATACTCAAGATATGCTGAACGCCAAGATCGAGACCCTGGGCGTGGACCCCCAGAACGGGAGCGTGGTGGTCCTGCTCAGGACGGAGAACGACAAGCTTCTCCCCATCGTCATCGGTCCCCTCGAGGCCCACCACATCGTGGTGGCCTTGCAAGGCGAAAAACCCCCGCGCCCCCTTACCCCCGACCTCCTCCTCTCCGTGATGGAAATGCTCCAGGGGAAACTCCTGCGTGTGGAGATCATCGACCTGCGGGACGGCACCTTCTATGCCCGACTCATCCTGGAACACCGAGGCATCGAGCTGGAGGTGGACGCAAGGCCCTCCGACGCCATGGCCTTGGCCCTTAGGGCCGGGGCCCCCATCCTGGTGGCCGAGGAGGTGGTGGAAAAAGCGGGGGTGGAGGAAGCCAGCCTAAAGCCCCACGGAGCCGCTGAGGCCTAGTGCGTAGGCTCCTTTTCCTCCTTCTTTCCCTTGGACTGGCCTTTGGCCAGCGGGTGGCGGTCATAGGAGATTGGGGCCAGGACACACCGGGCCGGGCCCAGGTGGCCAGCTTGCTCCGAACCGAGCACGCCCGCAAACCCCTGGCCGCCCTCTTCACCGCAGGGGACAACTTCTATCCCCGGGGGCTGGTGGTGGAGCGTTTTCTAAAGGAGCTTCCTCCCATACCCCTTTACCCCGCCTTCGGCAACCACGACGCCCCCAACCTCGAGGGCCAGCTCAAGCGCTTCCAGCTGGAAAGACCCTATTACCCAGTGCGCCTGGGGGCAATGGAGTTCTTCATCCTCTACACGGAAGGAGACCTAAAGGCCCAGCGGGAATGGCTGGCCCAGGTCCTTAGCCGCCCGCAGGCACCCTGGCGGGTGGTGATCCTCCACCGCCCCCTTTACTCCTCGGGGCTACACGGGGGAAGCCCGAGCCTAAGGAGTCTCCTCGAGCCCCTTCTACGCCAACACCGGGTACCCTTGGTCCTGGCGGGCCACGACCACCATTACGAGCGCCTCCAGGTGGGCTTCACCACCCACCTGGTGGTGGGCGGAGGCGGGGCAGGCCTCTACCCCACCAAGCCTCCTTCCCCCTACACCCAGGCCCTGGCGGTGGCCCACCACGCCCTTTTCCTGGAGGCGGAAGGGGAAACCCTGGTGGGCTACGCCCTGGACCCTAGCGGCCAGGTGCTGGACCGCTTCGTCCTCAAGAAGGACTCCCCATGACGTGCACGTGCACGTGGAAAACCTCCTGTCCTCCCTTCTCCCCCACATGCACCTGGACCTTATACCCCTCGAGGCCCAGGACCCGGGCTACCCGGGTTGCAGTGCGGAAGAGAGCCCCGAGCTTCCTCTCCCCCTCCTCCGTGTCGGGGTAGTCGGAAAGCTTCGCTATGTGTTCCTTGGGCACCACCAACACGTGCACCGGGGCCTTGGGCCTTATGTCGTGGAAGGCCACGAAGCCCTCATCCTCGTAGACTTTCCGGGAAGGAAGCTCTCCGGCGATGATGCGGCAGAACACGCACTCCATGGAAAAAAGTCTACCTTATGGGGAGTTCCAAGGGAAGCAAAGCCTCCTCCACCCTTTCCACCCGGCCCAAAAGGGTGTATCCCTCCGCTCCCTCCACCCGCGCCAAAACCGTATCCCCCGGCCGGGCAGAACCGGAAAGGCGGGCCTCGTAGTAGTCGGGGGTGTGGCCGAGAGCAAGGCCCCCCTGGATCCTCTCCACCAAAACCTCCACCTGGCTTCCCAGCTTGGGCCTGATGCGCTCCTCCGCAAGACGCTGGGCCAAAGCGATGATCTCCTTGGTGCGCCGCTTGCGCACCTCCGGCGGCACCTGGGGCATGGAGGCCGCCCGGGTCTTGGGACGGGGGGTATAGGTGAAGGCGTGGACCCGGGTGGGCCTAAGCTCCTCCAGAAAGGCCAGGGTTTCCTGGTGCTCCTCCTCGGTTTCCGTGGGAAGCCCGGCGATGACATCCGTGGTGAGGGCAAAGCCCGGGATGAGCTCGTAGGCCCTCTGCACCAGGTTGCGGTAATAGGCCTTGTCGTAGCGGCGTCCCATGAGCCTTAGGAGGCGGTCCGAACCCGTCTGCAGGGAAAGGTGCAGGTGGGGCCTGACCCCCGGGGCATACCGGGCGATGACCCTAAGGAGGTGCTCCCCCGTGTCCTCGGGTTCGATGGAGGAAAGCCGCACCTTGGCCCCCAGGTGGTAGAGGTCCTCCACCAGGCCGGCAAGGCCCCTGGGATGGCCCCGGTAGCTTCCAAGCCGCACCCCCGTGAGCACGATCTCCTTTATGCCCATCCTCAGAAGGGCCTCCGCCTCCGCCAAAGCATCCCGGTAATCCCGATGCCGTTCCTTGCCCCTTAGCCGGGGGATGATGCAGTAGGCGCAGCCCACCTGGCAGCCATCCTGCACCTTCAAAAAAGCCCGGACCCGGCTATTGAGAAGCCCCCTCTCCCCCGCCCCCCAGAACTCGTTGGGGGGGGTGGTGATGGGATCCGAGGGAAGCCCGAAATGCTCCAGGATCACCTTGGGAAGCTCCGCCTTGCGGGAGTTGGGCACCACGGCGTCGGCACCCAGCTCCCGCACCTCCTCCGGGGAGAGCTCGGCGTAACACCCCGTGACCACGATGAAGGCCCCTGGGTTGGCCCGCCTGGCCCGGCGGATCTCCTTGCGGGCATCGGCCTCGGCGGTGGTGGTCACGGCGCAGGTGTTGATGACCACCAGGTCGGCCCCCGCCTCGAGGGGAACCACCTCCGGCTCCAGGGCCTTGAGGAAACCCAGCAGGGCCTCGGTTTCCACCTGGTTCACCTTGCACCCGAGGGTGCGGAAAGCCGCGCGCATCCTTCCCATTCTGGTAGGCTAAGGGGGCTTAGTCAACAACCGCAAGCAGAGTGTGACCGACCCCACTTGCCGGGAAAACCCCAAAGGTTGTAGTATTCCAGGCGTCTGCCCCAAGATGTGGGGGAACACCCCGAGGGGGCCTGGAGGATTTATGGAACGGTTTTTCTTTGACGATCACGCGCAAGCCATCGCCAGGCGCCAGTATTTCCAAGAAGGGGACGGGGATATCCTCGGTATGTTCCGCCGGGTGGCCCGGGAGATCGCCAAGGTGGAAAAACCCGAGGACCGGGCCTATTGGGAGGAAAAGTTCTATGACCTCATGGCCTCCAAGCGCTTCTCCCCCGGCGGGCGCATCCTGGCCGGGGCAGGCACCCCCCACGGCAACCTCCTGAACTGCTTCGTGCAGGGAGCCACCCAGTACCCACCGGAAAGCTTTGATGGGATCATGGAGGTGGCCAAGAAACTGGCCCTGGTCACCAAGGTGGGCGGGGGAAACGGGGTCAACCTGGACCCCTACCGCTCCAAGGGGAACCGCCAGCGCCGGGCGGTGCGGGGCGTGGCCTATCTCTCCGCCCGCCACCCCGATGCGGCCGATTTCATCCGGGGCCTCATGCGCCCCCCCACCAACCCGGAAGGGGAAAAGGTGGAGATCGCCCTGAAGAACTTTGTGCGGGCGATCTACGGGGAGGTTTCCCCCGAGCTCAGGGCCCTGGCGGAACGCTATGGGGTCCTGGTGGTCCAGGAACCCCCTCCCGGGGCCATCCAGGTACCCGACGACATGGGGGGCATTGTGGAAGCCGCCAAGGAGGCAACCGCCCTGGCCCTGAAGGGCCTCGAGCCCCACGTGGACTTCTCCCTCCTTCGGCCTGAGGGAGCCCCCATCCGGGGCTCCGGGGGTACCAGCTCCGGTCCGGTGAGCTTCCTTATGGAGATCTTCGACAACTTCCTGGAGTGGGCTGCCCTGGGAGGGGAGGAAGCCGGGCCCGTGGCCACCTTACGGTATGTGTACGCCCCGGTGCTCCGGGTGGTGAGGCAGGGGGGATGCCTACACCCCGACACTTTGGTACACACCGACCGGGGAACCCTCCGGCTTCGGGAAATCGTGGACCCCTTCCGTAAGGGTTGGCAACGCCACACCCTAAGCGTGGCCACGGACCAGGGATGGCGCTTTAGCCCCGAAGGATACAACAACGGGATTGCTCCCACACTACGGATCGTTCTGGAAAACGGCCTCGAGGTCCAGGGTACCCCCAACCACAAGCTCAAGGTCCTACGGGAGGACGGCAGCCGGGAGTGGGTAGAGTTGCAGCACCTAAAGCCGGGGGACTGGGTTATTTGGGTTCTGGACGAGCACACAGGTACCCCGGTTCAGTTGGCCCCTTTGGATGAGCCCCTTCACCCCAATGCCACCCCCATCCGCACGCCTCACCTGCTGACAGAGGAGCTGGCCTTTCTCCTGGGTTTCCTGTGGGGAGAAGGGTTTGTCAGCGGGGACCGCATAGGCCTTTCCGTACATGAGGACGAACCCATGCGGGAAGAGGCCAAACGGCTCTTCCGAGAACTCTTTGGCCTGGAGCTTCGGGAGGAAAGCAAATCCCGGGACAAGAGCGTGACCCTGGTGGTGCGGAGCGCTCCTCTTGTGGCTTGGCTCCGTAAAAACGGCCTCCTCAAAGGGAAAGCACGGGAGCTCGAGGTCCCTAGGGCCATTCGCCAAAGCCCTAGGCCTGTTCTGGGAGCCTTTCTGCGCGGGCTCTTTGAAGCAGACGGCTCCATAGCCGCCGGCTACCCCATGCTCACCACCGCTTCTCGGCGCTTAGCCCAGGACGTTATGGTCCTACTGGGCGGTCTGGGCATCCCTTCCAAGCTCATGCGTTACAACCCCTTGCCTGGACGCTTCTCCAAGGCCGAGCACTACCGGGTGCGGGTGGTGACCGCCAAGGGACTCGAGCGCTATCTGGAACGGGTGGGTATCCCCCAGGGATCCCGCTTCGAAGCCCTTTTAGCCACGAAACCCGACACGCGCAGGGAATCCAGCTGGCCCCTTCCTCATGTCAAAGGTTTGCTGGGATCTCTTCTTGAGGCTACGCAGGCTGGCAGAAAAGGGTACCCCTCGCCCCACACCGCCTTACGCAAAGACCTCCTTCGTTACATGCGGGGGGAAAGGCAGCTTACCGCCACGGGATACACCCTGGTCCTGGAGAAAGCCCACCACGCGGGCCTGTCTGCCCCAGAGTTTGAGTTCAAAGAGTACTACGTCCGGGTAGCCTCCGTTGAGGAAGGGGGCTCCATCCTTACCCTAGACCTATCCGTGGAGGACAACCACACCTACCTGGCAAACGGACTGGTCAGCCATAACACCCGCCGCGGGGCGGGGATGGCTACCCTTTCCATAGAGCACCCCGACCTCCTGGACTTCCTCACCGCCAAGGACCTGGACCGGGAAAAGGCCGAGGGGGATATCTCCACCTTCAACATCTCCGTCCTGGTCACCGAAGCCTTCATGAAGGCCCTCGAGGAGGACGCCCTCTGGCCCGTGACCCCCATTGAGGTGCCGGGAAAGTACTACCCCCATCCCCTAGGAAGCACCTACACGGGCCAGATCCCTGCCCTGCCGGAGCGGGAGGATGGGGCCAAACCCATCCCCCTTTTCGGGGGCAAGGTTCCCGCCCGCTGGCTCTGGCACGAGATCGCCTGGCACGCCTGGGCCACCGGGGAGCCAGGGCTTATCTTCGTGGACCGCATCAACGAACTTTCCGCCCTCAAGGGCCTCGGGCCCAGGTACCAGATCCGCTCCACCAACCCCTGCTTTGTGGGTAGCACCCGTATCCCCACGGAGTACGGCCTGGTGCCCATTGAAGAACTGGCCCAGAAGGGAAGCTTCTTCCTGGTCACCGATAACCGGGCTCCCTTCGGGGGCTTGGGCAGACCTAGGCCGGGAATGGGCACCACGGTGCGCCGGGCCGCTAAGGCCTTCTTCACCGGAGTGAAGCCTGTGGTGCGCCTCACCACCCGGGAGGGCCTCGAGGTCACCCTTACCCCGGACCACAAGGTCCTAACCCCTGAGGGGTACCGGGAAGCAGGTAGCCTCAAGCCCGGGGACCGCATCCTGGTGCAAAGCGGGGAAGGCCTCTTCCCAAAGGAGGAACTCCTCCCTGCCGCTGTCCTAGCCGTGGCCCAAGCCCGGGTGGCTACCGCGGGAAGCCGAGGAAGCAGGGGACGCCAGGACGTGCAGGCCCAATACGCCAACCTTCCCACCCGGTGGAGCCGGGAGCTAGGGGTAGCCCTGGGATGGCTTTTGGGCGATGGTTACCTTCGGGAAGATGGGGTAGGCTTCTACTTCTCCCGGCAGGACTTTGAACATGTTTCCTGGCTCCCTACCCTTCTAAGGGATTGGTTCGGTGGGGGAAGCCTCCAAGAAACAGCCTCTTCCACCTATCACCTCCATTTCAACCGGATCCCCTCCGAGTTCTTCCAGGCCCTAGGGGTAAAACCCGCCAAGGCCACGGAGAAGCGGGTCCCCGAAAGCCTCTTCCGGGCACCCCGCGAGGCCGTGGTGGGGTTTCTCCAAGGCCTTTTCAGCGCCGATGGCTCGGTGCAGATCAACCCCCACAAAAAGGACGCCACCATCCGCTTGGCCTCCTCGAGCCTGGGTCTTTTAAAAGATGTTCAGCTCCTTCTCCTCAACCTGGGCATCTATGGGAAGATCTACAAGCGCCGCGAGGCTGGACTCAAGGCCTTGCCTAACAGCCAGCGAAAGCTCACGCTCTACCCGGTGGCTGCCCAGTACGAGCTCATTCTCGGGGCGGAAAACCTGGACTATTTTGCCGAGGTGGTGGGTTTCCTGCAAAAGGAGAAGCAGGAAAAACTCATGGCTTTCCTGAAGGATCGCCCACGGGGTAGCTACGCAAAACCCTTCTTGGCCACGGTGGACAGGGTGGAGCCCGCTGGGGAAGCCCCCGTGTACGACCTCACCGAGCCGGTCACCCACAGCCTCATCGCCGGAGGCCTGGTCTGCCACAACTGCGGGGAGATCCCCCTCACCGTGGGCGAGCCCTGCGATCTTGGAGCCTTGAACCTGGCCGCCTACGTGAAGGACGGGGAGTTCCAGATGGAGGAGTTCAGGAGGGATGTCCACACGGCCATCCGCTTCCTGGACAACGTTCTGGACGTGAACAAGTTCGCCCTTCCCGACAACGAGGAGGCGGCCAAGAAGCTCAGGAGGCTTGGCCTCGGGGTCATGGGCCTGGCGGACGCCCTCATCAAGATGGGCCTCCCCTACTCTTCCGAGGAGGCCAGGGAGAAGGTCTACGAGATCATGTCCACCATGCGGGAGGAGGCCATCAAGGCCTCGGAGGCCCTCGCAAAGGAAAGGGGGGTCTTCCCCCTCTACGAGGCGCACCGGGAGTACTTTGAAGCTCTGGGGATCAGGCCCAGGCGCAACGTGGCCCTCCTCACCGTGGCCCCCACGGGCACCACCAGCATGCTCATGGGGGTTAGTAGCGGCATCGAGCCCGTCTTCAGCCCCTTCGTGTGGCGGAGGATCGGCGGGGAGTACAAGCCCCTCCTCCACCCCCTCTTCGTGGAGCTGATGGAGGCCTACCCACCCCATCCCGATTACGAGAAGGACGGAAAGTGGGACTGGGAGAAGATCATCGCCGCCATCCAGGAGGACGGGCACGGCTCGGTCAAGAACCTTCCCTTCGTCCCCGAGGCGATCCGCCGGGTCTTCGAGTGCGCCCACGACATCCATCCCCTGGACCACGTGCGCATGCAAGGAGCCGTACAGCGGGCCTTCGACGCCGAAGGGTACGCCGGAAACTCCCTCTCCAAGACCATCAACCTGCCCAACCACGCCACCGTGGAGGAGGTGGAGGCCGCTTATCTGGAGGCCTACCGCACGGGGTGCAAGGGCATCACCGTCTACCGGGATGGCTCCCGGGAGTTCCAGGTGCTCACGGTGAGGAAAGAGGAAAAGGCGGCGAAGGAGGAAGGTCCTTCGGCTACCCACCCTACCCCCCAGGCCCCCTCGCCAGCGCCTCAACCGGGCACCCCCATGTACGAGCGCCCAAGCAGGCTCATGGGCTTTACCGACATGGTCAAGCTCCTCTCCCCCGACGGGGGCAAACGGAGCTTCCTGGTCACGGTGAACATGCTGGGGGGAAGGCCTATAGAGGTCATCCTCACCTCGGGCAAGGCAGGGGACGAGGCCAACGCCGACTCCGAGGCCCTGGGCCGGGTGGTTTCCATCGCCCTCCAGTACGGGGTGCCCCCGGAGGCCATCGTGAGGACCCTCAGGGGCATCAACGGCGGTCTTTACGGCACCTACCAGGGCAGGCTGGTTTCCAGCAAGGCGGACCTGATCGCCGTGGCCCTGGAAACCATCCCTGAGGTCCTGAAGGGGGAGGCCACCGCTGCCCCCAAGGCAGCCCCTGGCCAGCCCCGTGGGGGCTACCTTGACGAGTTGACCGAGGTACCCGCTCTCTCTGGCGGTTCGCTCGGGGTATGGGGGCCCCAAGGCGGCCTGGCCCTGGCGGGAGCCACCAAGTGCCCCTCCTGTGGGGAGGTGGCCCTGGTGCGGGAGGAAGGATGCTACAAATGCCAGGCCTGCGGCTACTCCAAGTGCGGTTAGACCTCAGGTAAGGGTGTCCAGGCCCCACCAGGGCGGCTGGTGGGGCCCTTAAACTAACCCAAGTTGCTACCCAAGCATTTGTTGAGCCAAGAGATTTAGGTTGTGGGCCAAGATGAAGGAGAGCACCTTGATCACAAAACCCTCCTGGGTCACCGCATGGATGCGCCGCGGGAAGAGGGCATGGAGCATACTGCCCACCGTCTCCACCACCCTCCGCCCCACAATGGCCAGGTACTGCAACCAAGGCACATACCGCCGGCTGTTCCTTCTACGGATGACCATGGGCACAATCCCCCCCGCCTCCCGGAGGAGGTCTTCATAGAAGTGGCTTTCGTACCCCCGGTCCAGGTAGAGCTCCGCCCCCTCGGGAAGGTCCAGGGGAAGAAGGAGCAAAGAGCTCAGATCATGTAGGCTTCCCGGGGTCAGGCTCACTTCATGGATAAACTTCCCGTCGTCCACCAGGAGGTGGAGCTTGGGGCCGTGGAAGTAGACCCGTTTGCTGGGGATGAAGCCGCGGTAGGCCTTGTCTGGGAAAAGGCGGGAGCGGGGGGCGCGGATATTCTCGCAGGCGGGGAGGGGGAAGGTGTCCAAGGCGTAGGCCTGGGCCTGGTGGAGGTTTTTCCAGGCCTGGGCTAGGAGGTGGAGAAGGGGGAGGAAGAAGGGGTATAGGGCGTGGAGTCTGCGGTTGAAGCGACTTGGGGAGGGGACGTAGGTAAAGAGGCGCAGGTCTTTGGCGAGGGCCAGGGCCTTGTTGTGCTTGCCGCCCAGTTCCATGGCGGCCAGGATGGCGAGGGTCAGGATGGCGGAGGCTGGGGTCTTGGCTTGGGGGTCGTCTTTGTAGCCCAGGGCCTGGAGGGCATCGTCTATAATGCAAAAGGCCGCTATGATGCGCGACAGCATAGCGGCCACTATTTTTTCAGGCCTCGGGATAGGTAGCAACTTGGGTTAAACTAAGGGCATGGTCCAGCCCCGGCGCTTCACCCGCGAGGAGTACCACCGCCTCCTGGAAGCCGGCGTGATTCAGGAGGACGAACGGGTGGAGCTCATAGAAGGTACCGTGGTGGAGATGGGCCCCATAGGAAACCAGCATACGGCCGTGGTGAAAAGGCTCAACGCCCTCTTCCACCAAACCCTAGCCGGCCAGGCCCTGGTGGGAGTACAGGGCCCCATTCGGCTTTCCCCCCTCTCCGAACCCCAGCCCGACCTGGTTCTCCTAAGGCCCCGCCCCGACTTCTACGCCCAGGACCACCCCGGTCCGGAGGACATTGTTCTTCTAGTGGAGGTGGCCGAGGCTTCCCTAGGCTATGACCGCCAGGTAAAACTTCCCCTGTATGCCCAGGCAGGGATTCCTGAGGTGTGGCTGGTGAACCTCGGGGAAAGGAGGGTAGAGGTTTATCGGAATCCCCTGGGAGGGGGCTACCAGGAGATGCGGGAGCTAGGCCCTGAAGATACCCTATCCCCCATGGCCTTCCCCCAGGTTGCCCTGAAGGTAAGGGAGCTTCTGCCTTGATCCGCATCAAGATCTGCGGCATCACCCGGCTGGAGGACGCCCTTCTGGCGGAAGCCCTGGGAGCCTTCGCCGTGGGATTCGTCTTTGCGCCGGGCTCCAGAAGGCGGGTAGACCTCGAGGTGGCCCGGACCATCTCGGAGGCTTTGGGTCCCTTTGTGGTTCGGGTGGGGGTCTTCCAGAACCAAGGCCCCGAGGAGGTGCTGAGGCTTGCGGAACAGGCCAGGCTCCAGGTGGTCCAGCTCCATGGCCAGGAGCCCCCGGAGTGGGCAGAGGCCATCGGCAGGCACTTTCCCGTCATCAAGGCCTTTCCCCTAACCGGTCCTGCGGATCCCGGCTGGGCCCAGTACCCCGCAGGCACCCTTCTGCTGGATAGCAAGGCTCCAGGGAGCGGCCAAACCTACCCCAGGGACTGGGCCAAGCCCCTTTTGCAAACGGGAAAGCGCATCATCCTGGCCGGGGGGATAACCCCCGAAAACCTGGAGGAGGTTCTGGCCCTGAGGCCCTACGCCATCGACCTGGCCAGCGGGGTGGAAAGGGCCCCGGGGATAAAGGACGAGGCCAAGCTAAAAGCCCTTTTCGCTAAGGGAAGGATCTGGAATCCCGGCGTATGATGGGGAAGTGATTGGCAGGAAGCATCCCTACTTCCCCTACCTCGAGGCCATGCTGGAAGCCGCCCACCTGGCCAAGGGCATCCACGCCTATTACCAGGCCAAGGGCTTCACCCACGGCACCAAGTCCGGCCCCACCGACCTGGTTACCCAGGCGGACCGGGAGTCGGAGGAAGCCATCAAGGAACTTCTCCTCTCCCGCTTCCCCGAGGCGGGCTTCTTGGGGGAAGAGGGGGGAAGCGAGGGGGACAAGGCCCTCCGCTTCATCGTGGACCCCCTGGACGGCACCGTGAACTACGCCCATGGCTTTCCCTTCTATGGGGTTTCCCTTGCCCTCGAGGTGGAAGGGAAGATCCAGGTGGGGGTGGTGCTGGACACCAGCCGGGACGAGGCCTTTTACGCGGTACGGGGGGAAGGCGCCTTCCTAAACGGCCGGCCCATCCGGGTCACGGAACGGAAGGAGCTTTTGGGAAGCCTCCTCGCCACGGGGTTTCCCTACGATGTGGCCAAGGACCCGGAAAACCTCACCTACTTTCACCGGGCCCTGTCCAGGGGACTCCTGGTGCGCCGGCCGGGGGCGGCGGCCTTGGACCTGGTGTATGTGGCCGCCGGGAGGCTGGAGGGCTTCTGGGAGGTGAAGCTGAACCCCTGGGACGTGGCCGCAGGCTGGCTCATCGTGGAGGAGGCGGGGGGCAAGGTCACCGACCTGGAAGGAAGGCCCTACCGCCTTGGGCACCGCTATATCGTGGCCACCAACGGCCACATCCATGAGGCCCTCATCCAGACCCTCCTGGCCCAGGGCTAGAATGGAAACCGGTATGGACCTCGAGGCCAAGAAGAAAGTCCTGCGGAGCTTCACCTATGGCCTTTACATCCTGACGGCCAGGGACGGGGAGGACTACGCCGCCGGCACCGTGAACTGGGTGACCCAGGCCTCCTTCACCCCTCCCCTCGTCGCCCTGGGGGTCAAGCGGGATAGCCGCCTGCATGAGCTTATCCAGCGCACGGGCAAGCTGGCCCTCCTGACCTTGGCCCAGGACCAGAAACAGATCGCCCAGGACTTCTTCAAACCCACGGTGCGGGAGGGAAGCACCCTGAACGGCCATCCCTTTGAACCCTCCCCCACCTTTGGCCTTCCCCTCCTCACCGAGCTTCCCTACTGGCTCGAGGCCGAGGTGCGCCACATCTACGAGGGCGGGGACCACAGCGTGGTGGTGGCCGAGGTGGTGGAGGCCGGGGTGAGGCAGGAGGCCAAGCCCCTCATCATGTGGGACACGGGCTGGTTCTACGGGGGCTAGGGCAGCAAGGCCATGGGTACCTCCTGCCCTTCCGGTAAAAGGAAAGCCCTGACCCCATCGGTGCCGAAGATGACATAGGGCACCCGCCAGCGGGCCTCGCGGATATCGGTGGGGCTGGGGAGGGCAGGCCCCCGGGGATGGGAGTGGTAGATGGCCAGGAGGGCTAGGCCCTCCTTTTCCATCTCCTTTAGGGCCCGAAGCAGGGCCAAGGGCTCGGCCAGATACCCCACCAGAGGCTCCGGGTGGGCGTTGGGCAGGGGAATCACCCTCTCCACCTCCCGCCTCCCCGCCCAAAGCCCCACCCCTTCCTTGGGCGCCTCCTTTTGGAGGTGGGTGCGGGTTTCCTCCAAAAGCCTCCTGGGCACGTAGAGCACTTGGGACAATCGCCCCCTCCTTAGGCCTATACTATGGGCACCAAGAAGGAGGAAAGATGATCCCAGGAACCTCTCCCATCCGAACCGTGGCCCTGGTGGGCCATGCGGGAAGCGGCAAGACCACCTTGACCGAGGCCCTGCTCTTCCGAACCGGAGCCAAGGAGCGCATGGGCCGGGTGGAGGACGGCACCACCACCACCGACTACACCCCCGAGGCCAAGCTCCACCGCACCACGGTACGCACCGGGGTGGCCCCCCTGAAGTACAAGGACCACCGCATCTTCCTCCTAGACGCCCCGGGCTACGGGGATTTCGTGGGGGAGATCAGGGGGGCTTTGGAGGCCGCCGACGCTGCGTTGGTGGCCGTATCCGCGGAAAACGGGGTGCAGGTGGGCACGGAAAGGGCCTGGACCGTGGCCGAGCGGCTTGCCCTTCCCCGCATGGTGGTGGTCACCAAGCTGGACAAGGGCGGGGATTACTACGCCCTTCTGGAGGACCTCCGGGCCACCCTGGGGCACATCCTGCCCATCGACCTGCCCCTTTTCGAAGGCGGGCGCTGGGTTGGGCTCATCGACGTCTTCCACGGCAAGGCTTACCGGTACGAGAACGGGCAGGAGGTGGAGGTCCCCGTGCCCGAGGAGGAGCAGGAGCGGGCCGAGCGCTTCCGCCAGGAGGTCCTCGAGGCCATCGTGGAAACCGACGAAGCCCTTCTGGAAAAGTACCTGGAGGGGGAAGAGGTGACCGGGGAGGCCCTGGAAAAAGCCTTCCACGAGGCGGTGCGCAAGGGCCTCCTCTACCCGGTGGCCCTGGCCTCGGGCACGGAAGGCATCGGGGTCCTGCCCCTCTTGGAGCTGATCCTGGAGGCCCTCCCTTCCCCGGAGGAACGCTTTGGGGAAGGCCCCGCCCTGGCCAAGGTCTTCAAGGTGCAGGTGGACCCCTTCATGGGCCAGGTGGCCTACGTGCGCCTTTACCGGGGCAGGCTGAAGCCAGGGGATACCCTCCAAAGCGAAGCGGGCACCATCCGCCTACCCCACCTCTACGTGCCCATGGGCAAGGACCTCCTGGAGGTGGAGGAGGCGGAGGCAGGGTATGTCCTGGGCCTGCCCAAGGCGGATAACCTCCACCGGGGCATGGTGCTCTGGCAGGGGGACCGGCCGGAAAGCGAGGCGGTACCCTTCGCCCGCCTGCCCGAGCCCAACGTGCCCGTGGCCATCCGGCCCAAGGGCAGGTCCGACGAGGCCAAGCTGGGGGAGGCCCTGAGGAAGCTTCTGGAGGAGGACCCAAGCCTCAAACTAGAGCGCCAGGAGGAGACGGGGGAGTTCCTGCTTTGGGGACACGGGGAGCTTCACCTCACCACCGCCAAGGAGCGCCTGGCCGACTACGGGGTGGAGGTGGAGTTCTCCGTCCCCAAGGTCCCCTACCGGGAAACCATCCGCAAGGTGGCCGAGGGGCAGGGCAAGTACAAGAAGCAGACCGGGGGGCACGGCCAGTACGGGGATGTGTGGCTGAGGCTGGAACCCGCCCCCGAGTACAGCTTTGAATGGCGCATCACCGGGGGGGTGATCCCCAGCAAGTACCAGGAGGCCATAGAGGAGGGGATCCTCGAGGCGGCCAAAAAGGGGGTCCTGGCGGGTTACCCGGTGATGGGCTTCAAGGCCATCGTCTATAACGGCTCCTACCACGAGGTGGACTCCTCGGACCTCGCCTTCCAGATCGCCGCCAGCATGGCCTTCAAGAAGGTGATGGAGCTGGCAAGCCCGGTTCTTCTGGAACCCATCTACCAGATCAAGGTGATCGCCCCCCAGGAGCGGGTGGGGGATATCCTCTCCGACCTCCAGGCAAGGCGGGGACGCATCCTGGGCATGGAGCAGGAAGGGGCCTTGGCAACGGTGCGGGCTGAAGTACCCTTGGCGGAGGTTTTGGAGTACTACAAGGCCCTGCCCAGCCTCACCGGGGGGGCAGGGGCCTACACCCTGGAGTTCAGCCACTACGCGGAGGTACCCCCTCACCTAGCGCAGAAGATCGTGCAGGAGCGCAAGAGCGCTGAGGAAACCTAAGCCTTGGAGGCCATGGCGGAAACCCCTCTTCAAGCGCTTTCCCGGCTCCGGGAGGCCCTGCAGGAAGTCCTCTTCGGCCAGGAGGAGGCCATAGAGGCCCTCCTGGCCACCCTGCTGGCCCGGGGGCACGCCCTTTTGGAAGGTGTTCCGGGCTTGGGAAAAACCCTCCTGGCGGAAAGCTTTGCCAAGGGAAGCGGCCTAAGCTACAAGCGCATCCAGTTCACCCCCGACCTCCTGCCCCAGGACCTCACAGGAAGCGAGGTGTTTCGGGAGGGGCGGTTTGAGTTCGTGAGAGGCCCCCTCTTCGCCCAGGTGGTCCTGGCGGACGAGATCAACCGGGCCCCGCCCAAGGTGCAGTCGGCCCTCCTCGAGGCCATGCAGGAACGGGCGGTGACCGCAGGAGGGGTGCGCTACCCCCTGCCCGAGCCCTTCTTCGTGGTGGCCACACAAAACCCTTTAGAGCTTGAGGGGACCTACCCTCTCCCAGAGGCCCAGCTGGACCGCTTCACCGCCAAAATCCCCTTCCGCCCCCCCAGGCGGGAGGTGTGGCTCAGGATCCTCACGGAGGAACCCCGGATTCCCGAACCCTTGGGGGTGGACTTCCCCAAGGCCCAGGAGGAGGTCCGGGGGATTAGGGTGGCCAGGGAGGCCCTCGAGGCCATCACCCACGTGGCCTTTCTCACCCAGGAGGACCGACGCCTACGGATGGGCCTCTCCCCCCGGGGGGCCAAGGCCTGGCTGGCCCTGGCCCGGGCCTTGGCTTACCTTAGGGCCAAGCCCCTGGTGGACTGGAAGGAGCTTAGGGACGCAGCCTTCCTGGCCCTTCCCCACCGGCTTTTCCTCACGGAGGAGGCCCTTTACGAAGGGGAAAGCGCCGAGGGAATCCTGAAGGAGCTTCTCAGGAAGGGGGGCATCCCCTAGGAAGGAGGCAGGGTATGCGCTGGATCCGGTTTTTTCACGAGGTGGGCCTGAAGGATGTGCCCTTGGTGGGGGGTAAGAACGCCTCCCTCGGGGAGATGATCCGGGAGCTAAGCCCCCTGGGGGTGAGGGTGCCCGGGGGGTTTGCCACCACCAGCGAGGCCTACTGGTATTTCCTCACGGCCAACGGCCTCAAGGAGGCCATCGCCCAGGAGCTCAAGGACCTGGACCCCGATGACCCCATCCTCCTGGCCCGGGCAAGCCGCCGCCTGAGAAACCTGATCCTGAAGGGGGAATACCCCGAGGACCTGGAGGAGGAGATCCGCCAGGCCTATCGAACGCTTTCCCAGGAAGCCGGGGAGGAAGCCCTCCCTGTAGCCGTGCGCAGCAGCGCCACCGCCGAGGACCTCCCCACCGCCAGCTTCGCCGGGCAACAGGAAAGCTACCTCTACGTGCAAGGGGAGGAGGACCTCCTCCTTCATGTGAAGCGGGCCATGGCCAGCCTCTTCACCGCCCGGGCCATCAGCTACCGGGCCCACATGAGGTTTGACCACCTCAAGGTGGCCCTCTCCGTGGGGGTGCAGCGCATGGTGCGGGCGGACACCGCCACAAGCGGGGTGATCTTCACCCTGGACCCCGACACCGGCCACCGGGGCTTCGTCTACATCACCGCCATCTACGGCCTGGGGGAGAACATCGTCCAAGGGCGGGTGGGACCCGACGCCTACTACGTGCACAAGGAGACCCTCAAAGCTGGCTACCGGGCCCTGGTCCACAAGAAGCTCGGCCCCAAGGAGCTTACCCTGGCCTTTGACCCCAGGGAGGGCCGGCTGAGAAACCGTCCCACCCCTCCTTACCTCCGGAACCAGTTCGCCCTTTCCGAGGATGAGGCCCTCCTCTTGGCCGATTGGTCCCTCAAGATTGAGGAGCATTACAGCGGGAAGCGGGGGGCTCCCACCCCTATGGACATCGAGTGGGCCAAGGACGGGCCCACGGGGGAGCTTTTCATCCTGCAGGCCCGTCCCGAGACCGTGCACTCCCAGAAGACACCGGTGCTTCGCATCCACCGCCTTTTGGAAAGGGGCGAGGTCCTGGCCGAAGGCCTGGCGGTGGGGGAAGCCATCGCCACGGGAAGGGCCCGGGTGCTTAAGGATCCCAAGGAGATGGATCGCTTCCAGGAGGGTGAGGTCCTGGTCACGGAAACCACCAACCCCGATTGGGAGCCCATCATGAAGCGGGCAGCGGCCATCGTCACCGAACGAGGTGGGCGCACCTCCCACGCCGCCATCGTGGCCCGGGAGCTGGGGGTACCGGCGGTGGTGGGGGCGGTGGGGGCCACCCGGCTCATTCCCGAGGGGGAAGAGGTCACGGTCTCCTGCGCTGAGGGGGAGGTGGGGCGCGTCTACCGCAGGGCCCTGGCCTTTGAGGTGGAGGAGGTGCGCCCGGAAACCCTCCCCAGGACCCGCACCCGGATCCTGGTCAACGTGGGTACCCCGGAGGAGGCCCTAAGGGTAAGCCTCCTGCCCACGGACGGGGTGGGGCTATTGCGCATGGAGTTCGTCTTCGCCAGCCACGTGCGCATCCACCCCCTGGCCCTAACCCGCTTCGAAACCCTGCCCGAGAAGGTGCGGCGCCAGGTAGAGGAGCTCACCGAGGCCTACCCCGACAAAAGGGCCTACTTCGTGGATACCCTGGCCCAGGGGATCGGCCTCATCGCCGCGGCCTTTTACCCTAGGCCCGTCCTCCTCCGCTTCTCCGACTTCAAGACCAACGAGTACGCCCGCCTCATCGGGGGGCACCTCTTTGAGCCCAAGGAGGAAAACCCCATGCTGGGCTGGCGGGGGGCGAGCCGCTACTACCACCCCGACTACAAGGAGGGCTTCCTCCTCGAGGTGGCGGCGGTCAAGAAGGTGCGGGAGGAGATGGGCCTCAAGAACCTCATGGTGATGGTGCCCTTCTGCCGCACCCCCGAGGAGGGGGCCAGGGTTTTGGAGGTGATGGCGGAGGGGGGCTTGAGACGGGGAGAGGAAGGCCTCGAGGTCTACGTGATGGCGGAGATTCCCTCCAATGTCCTCGAGGCTGAAGCCTTCGCCGAGCTCTTTGACGGGTTTTCCATCGGCTCCAACGACCTTACCCAGCTGGCTTTAGGTCTGGACCGGGATTCGGAACGGGTGGCCCGGCTCTTCGACGAAAGGCGGGAAACCGTCAAGGCCCTCTGCGCCATGCTCATAGAGAAGGCCCACGCCAAGGGGAAAAAGGTGGGCATCTGCGGCCAGGCCCCTTCCGACTACCCCGAGTTCGCCGCCTTTTTGGTGGCCAAGGGCATCGACTCCCTAAGCCTTAACCCCGACGCCCTCCTGCGCACGGTGAAGAAGGTGGCGGAAATCGAAGCCGCCCTGAACTCTGGTGCCTGAAGCCCAGGTCAGGGTACGCTGGGGCATGGTCTGCGAACCGTTCTGCGGTTCGTAGTCGTCTATTTCACCAAAATAGCCGACCAGTGCCCGCTTCCTGCTTCAACGACCCATAGCTCGTAGACCGGCTGGTACCAGCCGTTCCGCCGCCAGAGGGATCTCCACAGGCGTCACTTCCCGGGGAACTCCCGGTAGGACCCGTTAGGTGGGTCAGCCCGTACTGCCTCAGGTTCAGGGCGGCATTCAGGTCCCGGTCCACCTCCAGCCCACACCGCGG
>Ga0101943_1001522_pt1 | contig 19394 bp, 18 predicted proteins | sample DewCreD2012metaG_5_FD_75244 | JGI IMG/M metagenome (GOLD analysis project Ga0101943, IMG submission 75244) | Hot spring sediment bacterial and archeal communities from British Columbia, Canada, to study Microbial Dark Matter (Phase II) - Dewar... ... | reverse complement strand
AAACCAAGAATATAGCTGGTTCGCCTGGGCTCAGGGTTCGGGTCTGGAATGCGCACAGGCTGGCCTGGTGTCAGGCGTACCGAGTCGGCTCTACCCTCTGTTCTGTACAGGTAGCCAATACTCGTTATTTTTTGGTTGTTGGTGGTCAGTTCAACCCCCGAACATACCCCTTTTGATGTGTATTCCGCTTCGGTGACTGATACATAGTAACTCAACTGACATCCTACTAGAGCAACCGCTAGGAGGGGAAACAACCTGTGGAACTTCATCGCAACCACCTATCTCCTATACATGCCAAACGCCCCACTGTAATAACTGGCCATGTCGGTAACGTTGACGAAACTACCTTGCAACAAATCTTGCGCCCAGGAGTTTGCTTCCCTCCTAATCCTCAGCAAAACATTTGCGGAGAACCAACCTTCGTGCACAATGTAGGCCTGGGACATGGATGCGCGGAGGCTACCATTCATAGATTGGATACTGTAGAACCCGTATTTTGCTGGGAGCATCGGCGTCTTCCAGAATTACAAACACCCAATCGAAAGAGTTGCTAGCATACTCCAAAATGGGGGCATTGCCGCACTGCAACTTGAGGAAAGGAAGCCTATTACTGTTGTAACGGGGCATATACGTAAACCGGTAGAAACCCCTCCACTCTTCTCCCGGGGGCAGCGGGAGGTCGAGAACTTCCTCCCGCAAGGGGCTGGTGGCAGGCCGGTTCATCTGGAACCGAACCGCCGAATAGCCTCCCTCAACTCTTGGGTCAGGCTCCCATTCAGCAGAAACCTCCTCTACATTGTGCTCCCGATAGTTTCCCGGATTGAACAAAAGGATGCGAGAAAAAAGGTAACCATTATCCCCCGGCGCCACACGCACCTCGACCTGGATGCCCTCCGGGCACAGGGTCGGGTTTTCCGGAAAGTAGAACAGAACTGGTGCAACTGGTGCGGGAGCAGGGAATGGGCAGCCGGAGAGCAGCGGCAGGAGTACCAGAAGGGCTAATTTGAGCAATCTCATATACCCACCTCAGTCGCGCGGCCCGTCCCCAGGGGGTGGGGTTGGGTTATCGCCAGGGTTAGAAGGGGTCAAATTTAGATCGTCTTTCGAAGCATTTATAGCGAGTGCTTGCCCGATGTGTGCCGGAACCGCTTCATAGGTCAAAGTATCCTGTACACGGCTTGCTTGTTGAGACCCGCACGCCACCAGCAACAAAACTAGCCCAACGACCAACGACCAAAAGATGAAACACCCATGGCTGGATACGCCTCCTTAGTCCAGGCTACATTTTGGGCAGCCTGGCTCAGTATAGGTTGGGTGCACAGGCATGGTCAATCGGATAATCGCTATATAAACTTGGTACAATTCGGTTTTTTCCTTTTCAATCCAAACACGAATGCTAGACCCGGTTTTATGTAGCTATGCTGTTTTCCGGTTTGAAGCTAGATGTATACTGTATACACCTTATGCCAAAGCAAACAGCCGAGGTCGTGATCTGTGGGGCCGGCATTGCCGGGGTGGCGGCGGCCTACCACCTGGCGGTGAAGCGGGGTTTGAAGGAGGTGGTGATCGTTGAGCAGGGCGACCCGCTCTCGCTTACCTCGGACAAGTCCACCGAGGCCTACCGCAACTGGTGGCCCGGCCCCGATGGGGCCATGGTGGCCTTTATGAACCGCAGCATCGAGCTGCTGGAGAAGATTGCTCAGCGGTCGGCCAACCGCATCCAGCTCAACCGGCGTGGCTATCTGTACGCTACCGCCGAGGCTAGCAAAATTGAGCGGCTGACCCAGGCCGCCGAGCAGGCCGCCCAACAGGGCGCGGGGGCCCTGCGGGTGCACAGCCGCCCTTCTGCGGCCTACCCCGGTGGCCCCCAGGACGGGGCCGACCTGCTCACCTCGCAAAGCCTGATTCGCCAGCACTTCCCCTACCTGTCCCCCGACACCCAGGCCGTGCTGCACGTGCGGCGGGCAGGGTGGCTCTCGGCCCAGCAGTTGGGTATGTACCTGCTGGAGGAGGCTCGAGGCCACGGGGTGCGGCTTCTATCGGGCCAGGTGGTGGGGGTCGAGACGGCGGGGGGCGCGGTGCAGGGTGTGCAGGTGCGGCAGAAAGACGGTGCGCTGCGCTTCATTCAGGCGCCGGTCTTCGTCAATGCCGCCGGGCCCATGCAGAAAGAAGTGGCGGCCTTGCTGGGGCTCGAGCTGCCGGTGTTTGCCGAGCTACACCGCAAGATGAGCTTCAGCGAGCACCTGGGCGTGGTGCCCCGCGAGGCCCCCATGCTGATCTGGCTGGACGAAGTGGAACTGCCCTGGAGCCTCGAGGAGCGCGCCCTGCTGGCCGAGGACGCTTCCACCCGGTGGCTGCTGGAGCGGCTGCCTTCGGGGGTGCATGGCCGGCCCGACGGCCACGGGGAAAGCACCACCTTAATCGTGCTGTACAACTACCACACCGAGCCCCTCACGCCCACCTTTCCCATCCCCCCGGAGCCCCACTACCCCGACGTGGCCCTGCGCGGCTTCTCGGTGATGCTACCCGGCCTGCGGCAGTACTTCGACAAGGCCCCCCGGCCCTGGATAGACGGCGGCTACTACCTCAAGACCCAGGAAAACCGCCCCCTGATTGGCCCGCTGCCGGTCAAGGGGGCCTATCTGGTGGGGGCCCTGTCGGGCTTTGGGGTCATGGCCGCCTGCGCGGCGGGGGAACTGCTGGCCGCCCATCTGACCGGCGCGGCCCTGCCCAGCTATGCCCCGGCCTTTTTGCTGTCGCGCTACCAAGACCCGGCCTACCAGCAACGGCTGAAGGGCTGGGGCGATACCGGCCAGCTTTGACCTCGAGCTCTTTACATGCCGTCGAAACCGGATAAAAGCCGCTCGAGCTCGGCGCCAATCAGCCTGGGGCCGCGCTCGCTCGAGAACTCCTTAGCCAGCTCGCGGTAATACCACAGGGTCAGGCGGCGTTTTTCCTCGATGGTCTCCGTCTCGCTCACAAAGCGCTGCCACAGCGCCTCGCCATGGGTGCGGTAGTCGGCCACAATGGCCCGCAGGTTGTGCAGCTTATCGGCTGCCGAGACCAGTCGGGCAGGGGGTGACGCCTCGGTGAGGTGGCGCAGGTAGGCCTGTTTGCGTTCCAGATAGGGCGGCTTGGGTTCCGTCTCGGTATCACTGCACTCCCGGACAATCTGCGCCACCGCCTCGCCGAAGCGCTGCCGGATGTGCTCGAGCACCCGTACCCCCGCTTCGCTCTGGGAGATGCTCGAATCCCCAGCACCGCCCGCACGCTCTGCAGCACCTTACCGGCGTCCTCCACCGCATCGTGCAGCAGCGCCGCGATGGCCTCGTCCTCACCGTCCCCATGTTCCATCACCAGGGCGCTCACCGCCAACAGGTGGGAGAGATAGGGAATCTCGGTGCCCTTGCGGTACTGGTGCTTGTGCAGCTCGTAGGCGAGCTCGAGGGCCTCTGCGTAACAGTTCGTGAGTTCCATGGTCTCTACACCACCCGTTGGCTGCTCTACAACCGGTTTTTTGGTGTGCCGTCGGACGCTTTAGTGCTTGACCATAATATGCCGCGCCACGGTGTAGTCCTCGAGCGCGTACATACTCATATCCTTGCCGTAGCCCGACTGCTTGAGCCCCCCGTGGGGCATCTCGTTGACCAGCATAAAGTGGGTGTTGATCCAGGTGCAGCCGTACTGCAAGCGGCTGGCAATGCGCATGGCCTTGCCCACATCCTGCGTCCAGACCGAGCTGGCCAGGCCGTAGTCGGAGTCGTTGGCCCAGGCGATGGCCTCCTCGGGGTTGGAGAAGCGGGTGACCGAGACCACCGGCCCAAACACCTCGCGCCGCACAATTTCGTCGGACTGCAAGGCCCCGGCCACCACCGTGGGCTGGTAGAAGAAGCCCCGGCCCTCCACGGGGTGTCCACCGGCGGTAATCTCGATGTGCTTCTGCATCTTGGCCCGCTCCACGAAGCTGGCCACCCGCGCCCGCTGCCGCTCGGTAATCAGGGGGCCCATCTCCACCCCTTCGTCGGTCTGGGCCCCCACCTTGATGGACTTGACCGCATCGGACAGCTCGGCCACGAATTTGTCGTAGATTTTCTTGCCGGCGTACACCCGGCAGGCTGCGGTGCAGTCCTGGCCGGCGTTGTAGTAGCCAAAGATTCTGATCCCCTGCACGGCGGCCTCGAGGTCGGCGTCGTCCATCACGATCACCGGGGCCTTGCCGCCGAGCTCGAGGTGGGTGCGCTTGAGGCTGCCGGCGGCGGCCTCGAGCACCCGCTTACCGGTGGCCACATCGCCGGTCAGCGAGATCATCCGCACCGCCGGTTGGTGGATGAGCGTAGAACCCACACTCTCCCCAACCCCGGTGATCACATTAACCACCCCCGGCGGGAAAATTTCCGCCATAAACTCGGCCAGCTTGAGGGTGGTCAGGGGGGTCTGCTCGCTGGGTTTGAGCACCACCGTGTTGCCCGCCGCCAGGGCCGGGGCCAGCTTCCAGGCCGCCATCATCAGGGGGTAGTTCCAGGGGGCAATGCTCGCCACCACCCCAATGGGGTCGCGCCGAATCATGCTGGTGTGGCCGGCCAGGTACTCGCCCGCCAGCGCCCCGGTCATCGAGCGCACCGCCCCGGCAAAAAAGCGGAAGCAGTCCGAGATGGCCGGGATTTCGTCGTTCAGCGCCGCCAGGTAGGGTTTGCCGCAGTTGAGCGATTCCAGCCGGGCCAGCTCCTCGGCGTGCTCATCAATTTTGTCGGCCAGCTTGAGCAGCATCATGGAGCGGTCTTTGGGGGTGGTCTGTGACCAGGCCTCAAAGGCCTTTTCTGCGGCGGCTACGGCTTGCTTAACCTGCTCCACCGAGGCCTCCGGCAGCTTCAAGAGCACCTCGCCGGTGGCCGGGTTAAGGATCTCCAGCGGGGTGCTCTCCCCGGCTACAAACTCGCCACCAATCAGCATCTTGTCCTGTGTTATGCGGGTTTTTACCATATGGGATTTCCTCTCTTTCGTCCGAAGATGTGGGAATGGTTTTGCTGCCTCAGCCCGTTTTACCGCCGCCGTGCAGGTCGTCGGTGTCGCGGGTCAGCCACTGGGCCAGCACGATGGGCAGAAAGGTTATGAGCATCACGAAGACCGCCACCACGTTGGTGATGGGGCGCTCGCGGGGCCTGAAGAGCTCGTTCAGGAACCAGATGGGCAGGGTCTTCTGGTCGGCAGCGGTAAAGGTGGTGACGATCACCTCGTCAAAGGACAGCGCAAACGAGAGCATCCCGCCGGCCAGCAAAGCCGTGGCGATGCTGGGCAGCACCACCATCCGCCAGGTGGTAAACCAGTCGGCCCCCAGGTCCATCGAGGCCTCGATCTGGGAGTAGCCGGTGCGGCGGAAGCGGGCCACCACGTTGTTGTAAACCGTGACGATACAAAAAGTGGCGTGGCCTATCACAATCGTCCAGAAGCCGGGCTCGAGGGCCAGCCGCTTGAAGGTGGTGAGGAGGGCGATACCGGTCAGGATGCCCGGCAGGGCGATGGGCAGAATGAGCAGCACGGTGATAAAGTCCTTGCCCCAGAACTGAAAGCGGTACATGGCCGCCGCCACCATGGTTCCCAGCACCAGCGCGATGGCGGTCGCCATGGCCGCCACCTGCAGCGATAACCACAAGGCCGCCCACATATCCTGCCGCTGGAAAGCCTCGCCAAACCAGCGCAGGGTCAGGCCGGGGGGCGGGAACTGGTAGGTGCGGTCTTCGGTAGTCAGGGCATACAGAACGATGATCAGGATGGGGAAGTGCAAAAAGAGCATCCCCAGGTAAAAGGCCAGCCGCAGGCCCAGCGATGGCTTACCCGGCATACCCGTCCCTCCTGGCTACCGGCGTGGAGCGTTTACAGCGCATTGAAAGCCCCCAGCCGCCGCACGATGAGCAGGTAGATGGCGATGATCACCACCGGCACCACCGAGAAGGCCGCCGCCAGCGGCAAATTGCCCGCGGTACCCTGCTGCACATAGACCATCTGTCCGATAAAAAAGCCCGGCTGCCCTACCACCTGCGGAATGATGTAATCGCCCAGGGTTAGCGAGAAGGTGAAGATGGAGCCCGCCGCCACCCCCGGTATCACCAGCGGCCAGATCACCTTGCGAAAGGTCTGGCCGGGCCGGGCCCCCAGGTCGGCCGAGGCCTGGATGAGCGAGCGGGGGACGCGCTCGAGGGCCGCGATGATGGGCAGAATCATGTAGGGAAGCCAGATGTAGGTAAAGACCAGAAACATACCCAGGTAACTGTTGGACAGGCTCGAGCCGCCGATCACCGGCAGGCCCAGGATGCCTTGCAAAAGCCAGCCCAGCCCCAGCAGGTTGAAAAACCAGCTCACCACCCCCTCGCCCGCCAGAATCAGGCGCCAGGCATACACCTTGACCAGGTAGCTCGACCACAGCGGCAGCAGCACCATCAGATACCAGAAGGTTCGGGCTGTGCCCTGGGTATAAAAGGCGATGTAGTAGGCAATGGGAAAGCCAATGGCCGCGCAGGCCAGCGTGACCGCCAGGGCCATCAGGGTGGTGCGTAGCACGATGTCTACGTTGGCCGGGGAGCTAAACAATTGCCGAAAAGCCGAGAGTGAAAACTTATATTCCACCTGCCCGGTAAAGTCGTTGAGGGAGTAAAAGCTGTAGAGCATCAGGTTAAAAAGCGAACCCAGGTAGATGATGCCCAGCCATAGCAAAGGTGGTATCAGCAGCAGCAGCAACAGCAGCAGCGGGCGCACATACAGCGCGTCGGAAAGGCGACGGCGCAGGGTCATACCGCTCATGAGGCCTCCTGCAGGGGCCGCAGTGCACTGTGCTCCCAGCGCAGGGTAACGGCGCCGCCCACCTGCAAGCCCTGCTCTTCCGATGGGGTGAGCACCGTGAGCCGCTCGTTGCCAACCTGAACCTCGTACCGGGTCTGTGCACCCAGGTAGTGAATGTCCAGCAAGGTGCCGCAGAGGCTGTTGGGCCCATTGTGGCTTCCCGCCTGGATGGCGATGCGCTCCGGGCGCAGGGCGTACTTGCCGGTTCCAAGCCCCAGCAGGCGGCCCTCGAGCACGTTGGCACTCCCCACAAAGCGGGCCACAAACTCGGTTTTGGGGTACTCGTAGAGGGTCTTGGGGTTGTCGAGCTGCTCGATTTTGCCGTGATTAAACACCGCGACCCGATCCGACATCGAGAGGGCTTCGCCCTGGTCGTGGGTCACGTAGATGAAGGTGATACCGAGCTGGCGCTGCAGGGCCTTGAGTTCGATCTGCATCTCCTCGCGCAGCTTCAGGTCCAGGGCCCCCAGGGGCTCGTCCAGGAGCAGGAGCCTGGGCCGGTTGATGAGGGCTCGAGCCAGCGCCACCCGCTGCCGCTGCCCACCCGAAAGCTGCCCAGGCCGCCGATCCCCCAGCCCCGCGAGCTTCACCAGTTCCAGCATCTCCTCGGCCCGCCGGTGACGCTCAGGTTTGGGAACCCCCCGCACCATCAGCGCATAGGCCACGTTGTCGCGCACGTTCATATGGGGAAAGAGCGCGTAGTCCTGAAAGACCGTGTTGACGTCGCGGGCATAGGGCGGCAGCTTGGAAGCGTCCTGCCCAAACAGCACAATCTGCCCCGCGGTGGGTTGCTCGAAGCCGCCGATCAGGCGCAGGCAGGTGGTTTTGCCCGAGCCCGAGGGCCCCAGCATGGAGAAGAACTCGCCGGGCAAGATTTCCAAGTCCACCCCGTCCACCGCCTTCACCGGGCCGAAGTAACACGACACCCCGCGTAGCTCCACAGCAGCCTGAACGGATTGGGTTTCGGGTTCTTTATACATCTGTACCATCGTAGCGAGGTTGTCGTCCGTTGCCGTGGGTGGGGGCTGGGCGCTATGCCAGACTCTGCCGCGCCCAACCCTACCCACGAAGTGCTTCGCTCTTTTAGGTGGTGCGCTTCCTGGCTATAGTCTTACCCTTTGTGCCGGGACACCGAGCATCGTTTTAGCGGCCTCCCTGGATGGCGATGTAGTCGCTCACCCAGCGGCTATAGGGCACACACTGGTTGTTCTGGGTGCGGCACTGGGTGGTGGGGGTGCGCCAGAAGAAAATCTTGTCGAAGTCGTTGAAGCCCTGGTTCTTGCAGCCATCGGCAGGCAGCAGGGAACCGGGGGTGTTGCAGGCCGCCGGCACCACCGGGTTGGAACCAAACCAGCCCGCGATATCGGCCTGCACCTTGTTGGTGAGCTGCCAGTTAAGCCAGCGGTAGGCGCAGTTGGAGTTCTTGGAGTTGGCCGCCAGCATGGTGGTATCGGCCCAGCCGGTGGCGCCCTCCTTGGGAACCACCCAATCGATGGGTCGCTTGTTGGCCTTGAGGGTGTTTACCTGGAAAATCCAGGAGGTCGAGGCCACCACCCCTTCGTTGGTGAAGTCCTGCACCTGGGCGTTGGCATCGTTCCAGTAGCGCTGGAGCAAGGCCCGCTGCTGGCGCAGCAGCTTGAGCACCTCCTGGTACTGCCGCTCGTTGAGTTCGTAGGGGTCTTTGATGCCCAGTTCGGGCCGGGTACGCATCAGATAGAGTGCGGCGTCGGCTACGTAGATGGGCCCATAGTAGGCCTGAATACGGCCTTTGTTGCTCTTGCCATCGGGCAAAATCATCTCCTCGAACACCACTTTCCAGCTATCCGGCGGGGTCTTGAAGACGTTGGTGTTGTAGGCCAGCACGTTCACGCCAAACTGGTAGGGCACCCCGTAGCGCACCCCGTTCACCACGTACCAGGGGGCGTTGAGCAGGCGACGGTCAATGTTGCGGGTGTTGGGGATCAGGTTCCAGTTGATGGGGGCCACCACATTACCGGCAATCAGGCGCTGGGTGGCATCGCCGGAGGCGGTCACCAGGTCGTAGCCCCCCTGGTTCATCAGGCGCACCGCTTCGTCGGAGCTGCCAAACACCTTGACCGTAACCTTGCAGCCGGTCTCTTTTTCGAAGCCCGTAACCCAGTCGGCGCTCTTATCGGTAGAGCCGTTTTCCACATAGCCCGGCCAGGCCAGGATGTTGAGCTGGCCCTCGCTGGGCCCCAACGACTGCTTGGCCCGGCTGGCCGGGAGCTGCGCCACCGCCAAGCCCGCCACTGCTGCTAAACCCACCACGGCCAAGAACCACTGCGTTCTCATACCCCCTCCTCAATCAAATACGACAGCCCCAAAGGCCTAGCCACGCCAACGAGACGACTCGAGCTGTCGAACTGCCCCCTACGATAAAGCCCCCCAGGCCCTCCAACAAGAAACCTGGGGATATAGGAGGTATCGGAAAAATAGATTGATAGCCGGGCCTACTCCGCCGGGCTCAGCAAGTCGCTGTAGCTCATCCCGTAGGTCTGCACCCGGCTGTGCTCCCCCACCACCACCAAAAACTGCCGGGCGGCCTCGCTCAGCGCACTACCCCGCCGCCAGGCCACCCCAATCTCCAGGCGGGGCAGATCCTCGAGCAAGGGCCGCGACTCCAGGCGGTCGCCCTCCAGGCTCCAGGGCCGGTACATCAGGTTGGGCAGAACCGCCACGCCAATGCCCAGGGCCACCAGGCTGCGCATGGCCTCGATGGAATCGGTGCGCACGGCCACTCGAGGAAACCCGCTCAGGCGGTAGATCTGCTGGGTGACCTCCTCGAGCTCGTCGTTTTTCAGGTACAAGAACCGCTCCTCCCGTAAATTCTCTAGCGAGACCGCCTCCTGCTGTACCAAGGGGTGGTTGGTGGGCAGCCAGACCCGCCAGGGTGCGCGCAGCAGGGTGCGGGTCTCCAAGGCCTGCTTATCCACCATCGAAACATTCATCACCGCCACATCCAGCTCACCATTAATCAGCAGGTGCTCGATGTAGCCCCGCCGGTCTTCCACCACGGCTACCTGAACACCCGGAAACACCCGCTCGAAGCGGTCGAGCAGGTAGGGCAGATAGTAAGCCGTTACCAGGCTGGTCACGCCCAGGTTGAGCTGCCCCGTGGTGGCATCGGGGCGCTCGCGGATGGCCTGCTCAGCGTTGCGCAGCGCGGCCAGCACCTCGTGAGCGTGGCGCAAAAACTGGTGTCCGGCATGGGTCAGAATCATGCCTCGAGCGTGCCGGGTAAAAAGCTCGGCCCCCAGGGTCTCTTCCAGCTTTTTGATGGCCTCCGTGACCACCGACTGGGTCACGTTGAGCGAGGTGAGGGCTTTGGAAATCGAGCCCGACTCGGCCACCGCAATGAAGTACACCAACTGTTTGAGCGATATCTGCATCGAGGCCTCCCATCGGTAGAACCGATAAATAGAGTCTAGCTGTCCCGGCCTGCCCTGACCAGCTCTCTTTTAAAACTAATCTTGTGGTCGCAAACTAAACCTATGTTGGTTCGACAGGTGGGTTTTTCTGCGCTGCTGTGTGTGCTCCTGTGGGGCAGCGAGAGCCTGGCCCAAAACCGGAGCGGCGAACCCGATAGCGAGCCCGGGCGGGTGTGCACCCCGGCCAGCTCGAGCCGGCCCGAGCCTCGCACCGAAGCTGAGCGACGTGAGCGGGAACGCTGGGCGGCCTACCGGGAAAAGCTACAGAGCTATCTGGCCCTGCTGCCCAAAGAGCCCGACCGCCAGCTGGCCATGCCGGTACAGGGGGTACGGGTGCGCCAGGTAGCCAACACCTTCGGCGCCCCCCGCGGCGGCTGGCGCACCCACGAAGGGCAGGACATCTTCGCCCCCAGGGGAACCCCTGTCTACTCAGCTACCAGCGGGTTTGTCTGGCGTATCGGGCAGGGGCAGTTGGGCGGGTTGTACGTGTTTGTGGTTGGGCCGGGTGGGCGGCGCTACTACTACGCCCATCTCGACCGCTACGCCCCAGGCCTCCGGGAGGGCCAGCGGGTAACCCCCCAGACCCTGCTGGGGTACGTGGGCAACACCGGCAACGCCCGCACCACCCCACCCCATCTGCACTTTGGGGTGTATGCCGGCAGCCGGCGCACCTGCGACTATCAGGTAATTGACCCCTTGCCCCTGCTGGTGGATCGCGACTGGCGCAATATGCTCAATCCGGCGCGCAACCGCTAGCAGGCCTCAGGGCCCTACTGATTTTCTGAGGCCCCGCGGGAAGCGGTGCTTTGGACATAATTGCAAGCCTCCCCCTACCAACCGCGCGCAGGCCGGGCGTATGCTAGGCCTTGCTATGGTCAAAGACTTCGATTTTCCAAGCCTAGCCTATGTGGGCGGCCGGTGGCAGCCAACCTCCAAAACCTTTGCGGTCAAGAGCCCTTACAGCGGCGAGCTGGTGGCCGAGGTGGCCGACTGCGGCGAGGCCGAGGCCCGCCTGGCCGCCGATGCTGCGGTGGCGGCCTTCAAGGAGTGGAAAAAGCTGACCGGCTTTGAGCGGGGCAAGATTCTGCGCAAGTGGAACGACCTGCTCGTCGCCCATCAGGAAGAGCTGGGGCGGCTGACCGCGTTGGAGATGGGCAAGCCCATCACCGAGGCCAAGGGGGAGGTGCTGTATGCCGCCAGCTTTGTGGAGTGGTGCGCCGAGGAAGCCCCCCGGGTGAATGGGGAACTCATCCACTCGCGCTTCCCCAACAAACGCCAGATGGCCGTGTACGAGCCGGTGGGGCCGGTGTACGCCGTCACCCCCTGGAACTTCCCCACCAGCATGATCACCCGCAAGGCCGCCCCGGCGCTGGCCGCGGGCTGCACCATCATCATCAAACCGGCCGAGCAAACCCCCTTGTGCGCGCTCTATCTGGCCAAGCTCTGGGAAGAGGCCGGGGGGCCCGCCGGAACCCTGCAGGTGCTGCCGGCCTCCGACCCGGTGCCGGTCTCCAGGGTCTTGATGGAGGACATGCGCATCCGCAAGATCACCTTTACCGGCTCCACGCCGGTGGGCAAAATCCTCTACCGCCAGGGGGCCGATACCCTCAAGCGGGTCTCGTTGGAGCTCGGCGGCAACGCCCCGTTTATCGTCTTCGAGGACGCCGACATCGAAAAGGCCGTGCAGTTTACCCTGCTCTCCAAGTACCGCAACAGCGGCCAGACCTGCGTGACCACCAACCGCATTTATGTGCACAGGAAGCTCGAGGCCGACTACGCCAGCGCCCTGGCCGAGGCCGTTGGCAAGCTGAAGGTGGGCGACCCCCTGGATCCCAGCACCAACGTGGGGCCCCTGGTGGAGCAGCAGGGGCTGGATAAGGTGGTCTCGCACGTGGAAGATGCCCTCGCCAAAGGGGCCAAGGTGGTTACCGGTGGCAAGGCCCTGGGCGGGCTTTTGTACGCCCCCACGGTGCTCACCGGCATCCAGCCCGGGATGCGCATCCTCGAGGAGGAGACCTTTGGGCCGGTCGCCCCCCTGATGCCCTTCGAGGACGAGGAGCAGGCCATCGCCTGGGCCAACAACACCGACTACGGGCTGGCCGCCTACATCTGGACCAAAGACCTCTCCCGCGCCTTCCGGGTGGCCGAAGCCCTGGAGTATGGCATCGTGGGCGTAAACGACCCCGTCCCCAGCGCCATGGGCTCCAACCTGCCCTTTGGTGGTTACAAAAACTCGGGGCTGGGCCGCGAGGGTGGGCACTGGGGCATGGAGGAGTTCCTCGAGACCAAGCTTATCTCGTTCCTGCTGCCCTAGTGCGGCCACAAAAACCCAGCACAGTCCAAGTCACTGTGCTGGGTTTTTTTGATAGGGCGATTCAGGCTCGAGCCCCCCGGCCGCGCAGTTCTTCGTTGGGCAAGGGCAGGATAAAGGCCATTGAAAGCAGGACGAACAGGGCCGCGTAGAGGAAAATGTTTTTCTCCGCGTTGGTGATGCCGTTGCTGAGGGCCTGGTGCAGCTTGAGTTTGGTTTCCTCGAGCTGCGCTACTACCTTATGGGGCACCTCCTCGAGGGCCTGCTGCTCGGCTTTGACCAGGTTCTCGTGGGTGGCCTGCACGGCCTGCTCCAGCGCCTGGGCCTGGGCTTTGCGCAGGTTTTCCCGGACTGCCGCGATGGCCGCTGCCTGGGCTTTGGCCTGGGCCTGGGCCAGACCCGCCTTGACCCCGGCAATGGCCTGGGCAAGCGCCTGGGCCTGGGCTTGCTCTAGCCCCGCTTGGAGCTGGGCTGTCGCCTGCTGCAAAGCGGCTGCTTTGAGCTGAGGCGCCTGGGCCCGCACCTGGGCCAGCACCCCTGCCCGGGCCTCCACGGGCGGCGGGTTGTCGAGCAGGCTCCGCAGGCGGGGGTCGAGCCTGGGGTTCTGGCGCAAGGCTTGTTGTGCGCTTTCATCTCCCTGCCAGGCCGCCTCGAGCAGGCGCGCGGTTGCTTGTAGCTGGGCCTCGACCTGGGCAGCCAGGCCGCCCTGCGGAATCTGGCTTTTGAAGGCAGGGGGGATCTGCGGGTTCTGCTGCACCGCTTGATAGGCCTGAGCATCCCCGTTCAGGGCCGCCAAAAGCAGCTTCTCTAGCTGGGCAAACTGGGCCGGGATGCCGCCTTTCACCAGCCGGGCCTTCAGGTCGGCTGGAACCTGCGGGTTGTGGATGAGCTGGTTGTAGGCAGCCACATCCCCCTCGAGGGCCGCAATCACCAGATCCTGCAACTGGGCAAACTGGGCCGGGATACCGCCTTTCACCAGCTTGGCTTTGAACTCCGCCGGCAGGTTGGGGTCTTGCATCAGGGCCTCGTAGGCTTTGGTATCCCCCTCAAGCGCCGACACCATCAGACCCTCCATCCGCTCAAACTGCGCCGGAATACCCCCTCTGGTCAGCTTCGATTTGAACTCCGCTGGCAGGTTGGGGTCTTGCATCAGGGCCTCGTAGGCCTGGGCATCGCCTCTGAGGGCTGCCACCACCCGGCCCTCAAGCTGCTGGAACTGCGCCGGGATGCCGCCTTTGATCAGGCCTTCCTTAACCTGGGTGGGCACCTGGGCATCCTGCAGCAGGGTTGCGTAGGCCTGGGTGTCTCCCTTAAGCGCGGCCACGATCTGGGCCTCGAGCTTGGCAAACTGTTCATCGAGGTTAAAACCCACCCCCGCCTCGTTGCTCCGCTGCACCAAGGCGCCCGGACGGCAGGCCGCATTGTCGGGAAACACCTTGCAGGTCTCGGCAGTAAGGTTCTTGGCTAAAAGCGTGCCCATCAGGGCGATGCCCACGGTCGAGCCAATCTGCCGCATCAACTGGGTAAAAGCCGTGGCCGAGCCCAACCGCTGGGGCGGTACGTTGTTCTGGGCAGCAATCTGTAGGAGCGACTGGGCAGGCCCCAGCCCCAGGCCCAGCAGGAAGAAAAACAGCACCGCCAGCCAGAGGGGGGTATCTACCTTAATCAGGAAGTGCAGGGTAAGGAAGATCGCCAGCAGCCAGCCGGTTCCCAGCAGCAAAAGGGGCTTGAAGCGGCCCAGCCGCCCCGAGAGCAGCCCGCTGCCGGTGGCCCCCAAGACCACCCCCAGCGTAAGGGGCAGCACCGTCACCCCCGAAGCCGAGGCCGAGACCCCCTTAACCACCTGCAAGTACAGGGGCAAGAAGGCCACCGCCCCCAGAAAAGCAGGGCCATAGAAGAAGGTCGCCGCCGAGGCCAGGCTAAAGCTGCGCACGCGCAGAATCGAGAGGTCAAAAAGCGGGTGCTGCACACGGTTCTGTGACCAGACCCACAACACCAGGGCCAGCGCGCTCAACCCCAAAAGGCCCAGGATCTGAGCGCTCAGCCAGGGGTAGGTGCTGCCCCCCCAGGAGAAGGCCAGCATCAGCGGCACCGTCCAGGCCACCAGCAAGACGGCCCCCAGGTAGTCGAAGCGCTCGCGGTGTTCCGGGCTCAGGCGGGGCATATAGCGCAGGATGAACCATAAGGCCACCGCTCCCACGGGCATGTTGATGTAAAAAACCCAGTGCCAGGAGAAGTGGTCGGTCAGGAGACCTCCCAGCCACGGCCCCACCGCACTGCTCACCCCAAAGATGGCCCCAAAGAATCCGCCTACCCGTCCACGCTCGCGCGGGGGAAAGAGCACCGCAATGGTGGTCAGGGCAAGAGCGAACAGGGCCCCACCGCCAATCCCCTGAAGCCCACGGAAGGCGATTAATTCGGGCATGTTCTGCGACAAACCCGCGAGCGCCGAGCCCAGCAGGAAGATGCTAATCGCCACCAGCAAAATGGTCTTACGGCTGAAAAGCTCGGTCAGGCGGCCAAAGATGGGGGCCGAGACGGTGGAGGCCAGCAGGTAAGCAGTGGTCACCCAGGCGTACAGCTCGGCACCGTTAAGGTCGGCGATAATTTTAGGCAACGCCGTCGAGACAATGGTCTGGTCGAGCGCGGCCAGGAAAAGCCCCAGCAGAATCCCAATGAAGGTGAGCTGGGTTTCCCGGGAAGTGCTCTGGGAGGGGGTTTGGGTTGAGGGGTTCACAGTGAATTACTCCTTTGAAACGGGGGCTTCTTCTCGCGCCAGAATCTCCAACCATTCGGCAAACTGCCGGCGCTGCTGGGGGTTCAGCCGTTCCAGGCGACGCTCCAGGGCCTTTAGGATGTGCTGGCGGCTTTCCTCCAGCACTGCCCGGCCAGCCTCGGTCAGCTCAAAGCGGTAGCGGCGCAGGTCGGCTGGGTCGAGCGAGCGCACCACCAGTCCGGCCTGCTCGAGCCGCTTCAGCATCTGGCTGATGGTAGGGGCCGGCATCTGCATGGCCCGCACCGCCTCGGTGGGGTAGTGGTGGCGCTCAATTTCGGCCAGAAGCCAGGGGTCGGTTGGGGCCAGGCCGAGGTGCTCGAGGTGGGGCACCACCTCCTCTCGCAAACCACGGGAAAGTCGCCATAGGTTGGTAAGTAAGCCCCAGGCCATACTTCCGTCAATATACTTTCAAAATAAAGTATTGTCAAATGAAATATTTGTGAAGCCACTTTTCACACACAAAACACCGGGGCCACAAAGAGGGCTATAAAATGGTGGCTATGGAAATTGTTGGCCTTCGCGGCGCGCCCCAAGAAACCCTTCGAGCCCTCAAGGAAGCCCTGAAGGGCGTTAGTTTCCCCGAGGCCCTGGCGATCTATATCACCGACTGGCAGGATCAGCGAGCCCAGGCCCGCTTTGCCCTCTTTGTGCGGCAGGGCAAGCACCGCGTCTTGAGCCGGGATGCCTTCGGCCCGCGGTTTGGCCTCGAGGGCGACGCAGCGCTCAAAGACCTCACCCTCTGGCTGATCGAACGGGGAGTAACCGACTTCAAGGAAGCCGTGGTAGCCCCCTCCGAGTTCGCAGCGTTGTTTGAGCTCGAGGCGGAAGAAGCCCAAAAGCTGATTATGGCCAGCGCCAACCCCACCGACCCCATGCTCTACATCAAACGGGAATTCACCAGCCGGATGTAATACCGTTTTTGCTTGAATCCTTCACGGCCCTGCGCAGTCAGAGGTGAAGGATTTAAGCCGACCGAAGGGAGTAGAAAAGCCTTTCGGTAGTATCGTTTAGGCTTGCCACAGTGAACGATACTACCGAAATGCGTATAACTCCGGCCTGGCCTTTGGAAAGCCGGCTGAACTACCCTGCGAGGCCCACGTAGCTGGCGGCAGGGCCGTTGGCTCCAAAATCGCAGTTGGGTGAGCGGTCGCCTGGGTACAACCCACCCAGACCTGCCATCAAACGTTAAAGCCAAACATCCGCATCTGGCGCTTGCCGTCCTCGGTCATACGGGCCGGCGTCCAGGGCGGTGTCCAGACAAACTCCACATTCACGGCATTAACCCCCGCCAGGCGCATAACCGCTATCTCGGCATCGGCTTTGACGATATCCTGCGCGGGGCAGCCGATAGAGGTAAGGGTCATGGTGATGTCCACAATGCCCCCTTCCTTGACCTCGGCCTCGTAGACCAGCCCCAGATCCACTACGTTCACCGGAATCTCCGGGTCGCGCACAACCTTGAGGGCCTCCAGAACCTGTTCTTTGGTAGGCAGCGTGGTCTCGCTCATGGCCCCATGGTACTTTAGACCGGAGCCACACAAGCTGAGCTGCATTCCAAAAAAAAGAGCGAGCTTGCGCTCGCCCCTTCCCCTCACATAAAGCGCTTGCGCCGGCGGTAGCTTTTGACGTCCTTGAAGCTCTTGCGCCCGCCCGACTTGGCTACACCCAAGTAGAACTCCTTTACATCAGGGTTGGTTTCCAGGTATTCCCTGGTGCCCTCGAGGGCAATCCGGCCCGACTCCATGATGTAGCCATAATGGGCCACCGAAAGGGCTACTCGAGCGTTTTGTTCCACCACCAACACCGTCACGCCCTCCTCGGCGTTGATCTGGGCCACAATGTCAAAAATTTCCCGTACCAGCAGGGGGGCCAGACCCAAACTTGGCTCGTCCAGCAGCAAGAGCTTGGGGTTGGCCAGCAGGGCCCGCCCAATGGCCAGCATCTGCTGCTCCCCCCCCGAGCAGTAGCCAGCCAGGCGGGTTCTGATCAGCGCCAGCTTGGGGAAGTAGTGGTAGATGCGCTCGAGATCCTCCTTCACCCTGGCCCCATCCCGCCGGGTCACCGCACCCACCCGCAGGTTCTCCTCTACCGTCAGGTGCTTGAACACCCGCCGCCCCTCCGGCACCTGCACAATGCCCTTCAGCACAATCTGCTCGGGCGGCTTGTTGGCGATGTTTTCACCCCGGTACAGAATGGAGCCCGAGACCACCTTGCCGTCCTCGGGCACCAGCAACCCCGAGATGGCCCGCAAGGTGGTGGTTTTCCCAGCTCCGTTGGGGCCCAGCAAGGCGGTGATCTGCCCTTCGGGCACCTTCAGCGATACCCCGCGCAGCACCTGGATGATGTCCTTGTACACCACCTCAATGTTGTTGACTTCCAGCAGGATGTTCCCAAGGTCTTCGGGGCGCATATCACCTCACAGGAAATTGCAGGCCAAAAGCATTCGGCATGGGTCTTTTGGCCTGCAGCTTTCTGCCTCCTTTAGGGGTTCCGCACCTGCCGGAAGAGCGCCGAAGTGAAGGGCTCGGTTACCGGCACAAATTTACCGCCCCTGGCCTCCAGCACCCGCAGGCCCTCGGCGCCGGTTTGCTCGCTGCGGGTAAAGTCAATCTCGATACCGGCCTTGGTGGAAACTGCAAAACCAGGCTTAAAGGCGTTGGGGCCGTTCATACCAATCAGGGCCTGGTAGACGGTCTCGTTGTCAATGCGCCCATTAAAACGCTGCCCGGCCCGGCGCATGGCCTCCACCGCGATGGCTGCCGCCAGCATCCCGGCGGTGTAGTTGGTGGAGTTGAGGATGTCGGCGCTGCGGTTGTATTTCTGGGCCAGTTGTTTTTGCAGGTTGATGCCCGGGGCGTTCTCGTCCAGGGTATAGTAGCTGCTGGCCCACAAGAAACCCTCAGCGGCCTCCCCCGCCAGGCGGATCAGATCCGAGCCACCGGTGTACACCGCCCCCATCTGACGAATCTTGCGGTTCAAACCCAGGCGCTGGGCGTCTTTGAGGATATTGGCCACCGGCCCGGCTACGTTCTGGTGGATGATAAACTGCGCCCCTGCCGCATCCAGGGCCCGCAGCAGCGCGGTGTTGTCCAGGTTGCCACTCCCCACTTCCCGCACATCCACGATGGTCTGCCCCAGCCGCTGAGCAGCCCGGCGGGCATGATCCACCACCGCCCGCCCAAAGGGGCTGGGGTTAATCACCAGGGCAATCTTGGCGTTCTTGGTGGTGCGGTTGATGTACTCCATCAAAGCCACCACCTGCTCGGAGTAGCTGCTCACCGGCAGGAACATGTACTGGTTGTTGGGTGGGTCAATCAGCCCGATGTGGGCCGAGGCCGGAATGGTGGGCATCTTCACCTCGTTGATGAGGGGCTTGAGTTGCAGCATGGCCCCGGTGGAGTAGCCCAGGTAAATAGCTGGCTTGGCCCGATCCAGGGCTTCCTCAAAGATGCGCTGGGTGTTGGGGTTCTGGTACTGGTCGTCGCGCACCGTGCAGTTCAGGGTTACGTTGGGGATCAGCTTTTGCTCGTTGGCGTACCTGCAGTAGTCCTCCACACCCGCCCCGTAAGGCCCTCCCACATCTGAGGTCGGGCCGGTCACGGCCCCCGACCACAGCAGGTTTACCGTGCGCCCCTGGGCCATAGCCAGCCCCAGGAAGGCCATTGTCGCCAAAATCATCGCTCGCTTCATGGTGCCTCCTCTATCTCGCCTATTGCAACGCGCTTTTCGCGGTGTTGCCCAGCTTGCGTGCCCCGCTAGTATCTGAACGGCCACGTTCGGAAATAACTTCGTAAAAGCCGCCACCAGTTGTAGAGGCCCCTCGGCTCAAAAATCAAAAACAGCACAATCACCAAGCCGAAAGAAAGGGGCAGCAGGGCCGAGGCCACATCCACACCGGCCGGGGTGATGCTCTGGATGAAGGCGTTGGACTTCATCCACTCAGAGAGGCGCTCCATGTAGAGCCGCAAGAACTCGATAAAGGCCGGGCCCAGTAGGCTGCCCACCACCGTGCCCAGCCCGCCCA
>Ga0101943_1001517_pt1 | contig 19441 bp, 18 predicted proteins | sample DewCreD2012metaG_5_FD_75244 | JGI IMG/M metagenome (GOLD analysis project Ga0101943, IMG submission 75244) | Hot spring sediment bacterial and archeal communities from British Columbia, Canada, to study Microbial Dark Matter (Phase II) - Dewar... ... | reverse complement strand
CGCCCCTTCGGCCTGGAACTCGGGCATGTAGGCGTCCATCCGCGCGGCCGTGGTCGGGCCGAAGGAGCCCGCGGGCCAGCCCTCGGGCGCGCGCGCCGGGCCGGCATGGTAGATCGGGTGATCCCGCAGCCAATCCGGCAGGGGCTCCCCCGCGGCCCGGCGCCGGGCGAGCGCCGCGAAGACCTGGTCGCGCGCCACGACCATGGTGCCCGAGAGCAAAACGGGCGTGCCGACCGGCAGGCGCGAAAGCTCGGCGCGGATCACGTCCATGGGCCGGTCGAGGTCGATCCGCGCCGCCGCGCCGAGATCGACCGGCCGTTCGGGCAAAAAGCGCGCCGGGTCGTGCTCGAGCTCCTCGAGCCACACGCCGTCCCGGTCGATCCGCGCCCAGATCTGCCGATCGGCGGAGCAGGAGACGCCGAGGCCCACCGGCAGCGAGCCGGCGTGCCGCGGCAGCCGGACCACCCGCACGTCGTGGCAAAGATATTTGCCCAAGAGCTGTGCGCCGATGCCGGTCTTGCGCGTGAGCTCCAGGACACGCCGTTCCGTCTCGCGGTCGCGGAACGGCCGGCCCGAGAGGTCGCCCGAGCTCGGCAGCTCGTCGAGAGCCCGGGTCGAGGCGAGCTTGACGGTCGCGAGGCATTGTTCGGCCGAGAGCCCACCCACGACGATCGCCAAGTGATAGGGCGGGCAGGCGGCGGTGCCGAGTGTTCGGATCCTCTCGTCGAGGAACGCCAGGAGCCGCTCCGGGTCGAGCAGTCGCTTGGTCTCCTGGAAGAGGAAGGTCTTGTTGGCCGACCCACCGCCCTTGGCGACGAACAACAGGCGAAACTCGTCGCCCGCCGTCGCGTGGAGCTCGATCTGCGCGGGCAGGTTCGTGCCCGTGTCCTTCTCCTCGTACATGGAAAGGGGTGCGAGGTGCGAGGAGCGGAGGTTGCGGCTCGCCCAGCAGCGGGCGATCCCAGCTTCGAGCGCCGCCACAGCATCGCCCTCGACGAGGACCGTCTCACCCTTCCAGCCGAGGACGATGGCCGTGCCGGTGTCCTGGCAGCTCGGGAAGAGCCCGCCCGAAGCCACGACCGCGTTCTTCAAAAGCTCCATCGCCACGAACCGATCGCCCGGCGAGGCCTCGGGATCGTCGAGGATCGAACGCAGCTGGGCGAGGTGCGAGGCGCGGAAGAAGTGCTGGACGTCCGCGAACGCTTCTTCGGCGAGCCGGGCCAAGAGCTCGGGCTCGAGCACGAGGAAGTCGCGCCCGAGCGCCCGCTCGCGGCGCAGCCCTTCGAGCGGCAGCCGGCGGAAGGCGATCGCCGAAGGTACGGGAGCTTCGATCATGTGGCGCCGGCACTCTACCAGTTGCGCACGGTCGCGCGTATGAAACCACGTGCGTTCGGTGAGGTGAAGGTCGATGCGCGTCGAGGCCGACGAACAGCGTCCCACGATCCTGCGCGTCACCTTGGAAAACTTCCTCAGTTTCAGGAACTCCGAGATCGCGCTCGGGCGTCTGACCGTGCTGGTCGGGCCGAACGGTTCGGGCAAGACCAACCTCCTCAAGACATTCGCGTTCCTCGGCGAGGTAGCGCGGATCGATCTGCCGGCCGCGGTGGAGCAGTTCGGTGGCGTCGCCGCGCTCCGCTGGCGCGCAGCACGTCCGTTAGACAACATCGTGATCAAGTTGGACGCTTTGTTGACCGAGCACGCCAGTTCTCGGGCGCCGGACAAGTACGAGCTCAAGTTCGCCGAACTCGGGCCGTTCATCCAACGCGAGGAGGGCTTCACTTTCAAGCGCGTGAAAGGCAGGGGCCGCCGAATCACATTGACCGGCTCCGAACTCACCATCAGCGGGCGGGGACGCAGTCTCCAGTTGAGCGAGCGCACCTCGGGGCTGGCGACACTGCGTAAGCTCGGCGAGCAATACGAAGCGCCGCAAGTCGAGCAGCTCGCCTCGATCCTCGAGAATTTCCGTGTGGTCGAGATCGACGATCGGGCCGCCCGGCGTCCGGCGCCACGCCGCAAGGACGAGCGCCTGCGAGCCGATGCCGCCAACCTCGCTAACGTGCTGGCCGAGCTCAGAGAGCACGAGCCCGAGACGTTCGAGGTACTCCAAGGGGACGTCGCGACGGTGCTCCCCGGTTTCGAGGGCCTGGAGCTGCGCCCGATCGCCGGTGCCGAAGAAGGTGTGGAGGTGCGGATCCGCGAGCGGGGTCTGCCCGGATCCACACCGCTCTCCGCGGCGTCGTTCGGTACGATCCGGGCACTCGCTCTGTTCGCGCTCCTGCACGATCCCGAGCCGCCGGCCCTCACCTGCATCGAGGAGATCGACCACGGGCTCCACCCCTATGCGCTCGACCGGATCGTCGAGCGGCTGCGGGAGGCGAGCAAACGCACCCAATCCTGGTGGCGACGCACTCGCCCGCGTTGGTCAACCGGCTCGAGCCGGAGGAGCTGCGGATCTTCGAGCGTGACGTCGAGCAGGGCTGCACGCGGATCGTTGCCCGCGACCCCAAAGAGCTCGCGCGGGCGATGAAAGAAAGCGAGCTGCGCCTTGGTGAGCTGTGGTTCTCCGGAACGCTCGGCGGGGTGCCGGATGCCTGACCGGAAGACGGTTCTCGTCTTCGGCGAGAGCCCGAACGACACGGCTGCGATCGCCGAGCTGGTCAAATGCCTGAAGTCGGAGCTCCACGTCGAGACGAGGCGGCATCCGATCATCCTCGATCGTGGTGCCGCCGCGGTCAAGCGGAAGAAGATGTTCGCCGACATCGCGGGGGTCGTGCGCGCCGAGCGTGCGCGCCGTCACGTGCACGCCGTTATCCTGCATCGCGATTGCGATGCGGTCGAACCCGCTCATGTGTCGGCGTCGCAAAGGATCGAGAGGGAGGCCGGGAAGGCCGTCACACCGACTCCTGTGGTTCCAGCCACGCCAGCGTTCGAGCTCGAGACCTGGTGGTTTCTCTTCCCCGACGCCGTTGCCGCCTACCGACCCGGTTGGCGTCGCCTCGCGCGGAACGGGGAGGAGGTGGGGAAGCTGGCGAACGCCAAGGAGATACTTCGCCGCGATCTGCGGCCACATGCCACTTCGAAGGTTCCGGATTAAACCGAGTCGGACTCACCGGGCATCGCCAGGAAAGTGCGCGAACTGGCCCTTTGTGGGAAACCCCGGGCACGGAGCGCCTCCTTCGCCCTTTTCGCGCAGAAGGTCTGTAGTTTGTGAATGCGGCACGGCCCTGCGCGAGGGCCGCCCTCCCGACCCGTGCCCGCCCGCCGCCCTCTTTAAAATCCCTCCAGCTTCGATCATTTTACGCCCGCGATCCTGACCGATCGGGGAGGAACCGTCATGCGAAGCCGGCTCGCCACCCTTCTGTTCGCCGGATCCCTGCTCTTGGGCGGCGCCGCGCCCGCCGCCGCGCAGGCCACGCCCGAAGCGCTCGTCGACGCCCTCAACGCCGTCTTCGGCAAGCACAAGGGCCTCCGCGCCTCGCACGCCAAGGGCGTGTGCGCCGCCGGACGCTGGATGCCCACCGCCGCCGGCCGCGAGCTCGCGCCGAGCCCGCTCTTCGCCGGCGAAGCCCCGGTCGTCGCCCGCTTCTCGCTCGCCGGCGGCAACCCCAAGGTTTCCGACAAGAGCCGCACGCCGCGCGGCCTCGCCTTCCGCGTTCAGCTGCCGGGCGGGGGCGAGCACGATTTCGTGCTGCTCTCGGCACCCGTGTTCCAGGCCAAGGACCCGGACACGTTTTTGGGCCTGTTGCGCGCCCGCGCACCCGACCCGGCGACCGGCAAGCCCGACCCCGAAAAGGCCAAAGCCTTCATGGACGCGCACCCCGACACCAAGGTCCTGCCCGCCTGGATGGCGCAAGCCCCGATCACCGCGAGCTACGCCACCACACCCTATTGGGCGATCAACACCTTCTACCTCACCGACGCCAAGGGCGAGCGCCGGCCGGTGCGCTGGAGCTTCACGCCGGAGGCCGGGGTGGTGGGCCTGAGCGAGGAGGAGCTGAAGCAGAAGGGCGACGACTTCCTGGCCGGCGAGCTGCGCGAGCGGGTCGCCAAGGGCCCGGCCGCCTGGCGGGTCGCCTTGCACTTCGCCGAGCCCGGCGATCCCTTGGACGATCCGACCAAGACCTGGCCCGAAGAGCGCCGCAAGGTCGAAGTGGCGAGGCTCGAGATCCGCGAGGTCGCTCCGGAAGGTGAGAAGGGTGCCTGCGATCCCTTGATGTTCGCCCCCGACAATCTGGCCCGGGGCTTCGAGCCGTCGGCCGATCCGATCCTCGCGATCCGCACCGCGGCTTACGCTGTCTCGTTCGCCCGGCGCATGGAGTGAGCGGGCTCGGGCAGCCGATCAGCTCACCTCCGCCGAGAACTCCGCACGGATCGCCGCGCCGTGCTCGTCGAGCGCGGGGACCGGGCCGGGGTCGAGCTCGGCCTCGCGGACCCGCGCGCCGGGGCCGATCACCCGCACCGGCCCCACCCCGGTCGGCACCTCGAGCCAGCGCATCTGCGGGTGGGCGCTCAGGTCGGCGAGCGTGGAAAGCCGTCCGTAGGCGATCTGCGCCGCCTCGAGCTCGGCCACCAGCGTCTCGCGATCGCGCCCGGCGAAGCAGTCGGCGATCACCGCGTCCAGCAAGAGGCGGTTCTTGACCCGCTCGGTGTTGGAAGCGAAGCGGGCGTCGTGGGCGAGCTCCGACCGACCCAGGATCTGCGCGCAGAACCGGCCCCACTCGCGCTCGTTCTGGATCGCGATCAGCACCATCTTGCCGTCGCCGCAGGCATAGGCCCCGTAGGGTGCGATCGTCGGATGGTGCAGGCCGAGCCGGGGCGGCTCGAAGCCGCCATAGGCGAAGGTCATCCAGGGCACGTTCATCCAATCGCCGATCGCGTGGAACAGCGACACCTCGATGCCCTGGCCGCGGCCGGTCCGCTCGCGCGCGAACAGCGCCCGGAAGATCGCCGCCGCCGCGGTGATGCCGGCGGCGATGTCGCAGATCGAGACCCCGACCCGCGCCGGCTCGTCGCCCACCCCGTTGACCCAGGCGATGCCGCTTTCCGCCTGGACGAGGAGGTCGTAGGCCTTGAGGTCCTTGCGCGGGCCTTCCTCGCCGTAGCCCGAGATGTCGCAGGTCACGAGCCGCGGGAAGCGCGCCCGCAGCGCCTCCGAGCCGAAGCCGAGCCGGGCCATGGCGCCGGGGGCCAGGTTCTGGATGAACACGTCGGCGCGCGCCAACATCCGCTCCAACAAGGCCCGGTCCGCGGGCTTCTTGAGGTCGAGGGCGATCGATTGCTTGCCGCGGTTGAGCCAGACGAAGTTGACCGACAAGCCCTTGGCGTAATCGTCGTAAGCGCGGGCGAAATCACCTTCCGGGCGTTCGACCTTGACCACCCGGGCCCCGGCATCGGCCAGGAGCCGCGCTGCATAGGGTGCCGCCACCGCTTGTTCGACACTGACGACGAGAATACCGGCCAGATCATTCGACATGGGTCCCCCTCCATCATCGAACGTTCTGCAGCCGGCAGTAGAGTACTTGCCGTGGCCGGCTTGGTCCAGGCGAAGATCGGGCGCGATCGGTCGCTTTCAGATAGCAGCTGCCGCGTCGCCTCCGGCCTCGCCCTCGAGCGGGACCCCCTCGTAGATCGCGGCGAGCGGCAAGGCGAGCCCGAGCCCGTCGAGCGGCACGACCTGCTCGAGGCCGGTGTAGAACACGCTCCGCCAGGAACCGTCGCCGACCGGCACGGCGTGCTCGACCTTCACCCGGTCGCTCGCGACGAACAGGAGATCGGCCAGGCTCGCGAGCTCCTGGTACGCCCAGCGCTTCGCCCCGAGGTCGATGCCGGCGGTGCTCGCCGAAAGCACCTCGACGACCAGCACCGGATCGCCGAACCCCGTCTCCCGACCGGTCCGTGGTCCGCAGCGCACGAACACGTCCGGATAGAGCCAACGGCCGCTCGGCAGGACGACCTTCACGTCGGCGAGGAAGGTCCGGCAGTCGCGGCCCCGAAGCCGCTCGCGCAACCATCCCGCGATGTTCTGCGCGAGCTCGTTGTGCGCGGCGGTCCCTCCCGCCATCATGCGGGGCTCGTCGCCGAGGAGCTCGAAGCGCTCCGGCTGGCTCTCCTCCCACGCCCGCCATTCGGCGACCGTGCGGCGGACCTTTACGGCCGGCTCGGCCACGCTCAGCCCTCCCGGCGTAGCACCTGGGTCATCTGGGCGAGGATCGCGATCGCGATCTCGGCCGGGCTCACCGCACCGATGTCGAGTCCGGCGGGCCCGTGGATGCGCGCGAGTGCCTCGGGCCCGTGGCCGAGCGCCGAGAGCCGCTCGAGCCGTGCCGCGTGGGTGCGCTTGGAGCCGAGCGCACCGATGTAGAAGGCCTCGGAGCGGAGCGCCACGTCGAGCGCCGGGTCGTCGAGCTTGGGGTCGTGGGTGAGCGTCACCACGGCCGTGCGCAAATCCGGCGCGAGGCTCTCCATCGCCTCGTCCGGCCAAGCGTCCACGAGCGTCACGTTCGGGAACCGCTCGGCGGTGGCGAAGCCGCGGCGCGGGTCGACCACCGTCACGGCATAGCCGGCGAGTGTCGCCATCGGCACCAGCGCCTGGGCGATGTGCACGGCGCCGACGACGATCAGCCGGAGCGGCTGGCTGAAGACCTGGAGGAACAGCGGACCCGCCGCGGTCTCGATCGTCGTCGAGCGGTCGCGGCGATGGGCCTCGCGGATCGCGTCGAGCACACCGTCCGGCAGATCGGGCCCGACCACGAGCTCGCCCCCGACCACGAGCGCCACCTCGCCGGTCCGCAAGAAACGGACGAGGCAAGCGGGCCGACCCTCTTCGCGCGCCGCGAGCAGCCGTTCGAGGAGGGCGAGCTTCACGAAAGGGCCTCCACCCAGACCTGCACCTTGCCGCCGCAGGCGAGGCCCACTTCCCAAGCCTGCTCGTTGGTGACGCCGAAGTCCAACAGACGCGGCGGTGCCCCGTCCATGACGGCCTTGGCCTCCTTGACGACCGCGCCCTCGATGCAGCCACCCGAGACCGAGCCCGCCATCCGACCGGTCTCGTCCACGACGAGCATCGAGCCGACCGGCCGCGGCGAGGAGCCCCAAGTCGTCACCACGGTCGCGATCGCGACCTTCCGGCCCTCGCGCTTCCAGGCCAGGGCCTCGCGCAGGAGCCGCTCCGCCTCGCTCATGCCGCCCTCCGCTCCGCTGCCGCCACCCATTCCGACAGCCCCTCCGCGCGCCGCGGCCGGTCCTCCGACAAGACGCGGGTGAGCTCCGCCAAGCTCTGGAGATTGTGCACCGGCCGGAACTCGTCGACGTGCCGGATCATCGCCCGGGCCCCGGCGCTGATCGGCTGGTAGGCGTCGAAGCGCAGGAGCGGGTTGAGCCAGATGAGCCGGCGGCAGCTCTTGTGCAGCCGCTCCATCTGGGCGGCGAGACCCTCGCCCGCATCGCGATCGAGCCCGTCGGTGATCAACAACACGACCGCACCTTGGCCCAGGACGCGGCGCGACCAGACCCGGTTGAACTCCTCGAGGCAGGCGCCGATCCGCGTCCCGCCCGACCAGTCCTGGACCACCTCGCCGACCTTGGCGAGCGCCTGGTCGACGTCCTTGAACCGCAGATAGCGGGTGATGTTGGTGAGCCGTGTCCCGAACACGAAGCTCGCGACCCGGTCGCGGTCGGTCGCGAGCGTGTGCATGAACAAGAGCAACATGCGCGAGTAGCGCGCCATCGAGCCCGAGATGTCGCACAGGACGACGAGCGGCGGGTGGCGCATCTTGGGCTTCTTGCGCACGAGGTCGATCGCCGCCCCGCCGCCGCGCAGCGAGCGGCGCAGGGTGCGCCGGAGGTCGATGCGCAGCGCCTTCGGATCCGGGGTGAAGCGGCGCGTGCGGACCTCCATGATCGGCAGCCGCAGCTTGGCGATCGCCTTCCTCGCCTGCTCGAGCTCCTCGGCCGACATCTGCTCGAAGTCCTTGCTCGCGAGCTGCTCCCGGGCCGACCAGGTGAGCACGGCGTCGAACTCGATCTCGGGCTCTTCGGGCTCTTCTTCGCCCTCGCCGCGGCCGGGCAGCTTCTCGGGCCCCATGGCCTCGCCGACCCGCCGGCTCACCTCCTCGCGCTCGACCGGGGTCTCGGTCTCGAGCTGCGGCAGGAGGAGCTGCATCATGCGCTCCAGGATCTTCGGATCGCGCCAGAAGATGTGGAAGCACTGGTCGAAGATCGGCTGCTGGTCGCGCCGGTTGACCAGCACCGAGTGCAGCGTCCAGTAGAGATCGGTGCGCCGCTCGAGCCCCACGGTCTCGACCGCCTCGAGCGCCCGGAGCGCGTGCCCGGTGCCGACCGGCAGTCCGGCGGCGCGCAGCGCGCGGACGAAATGGACGATGTTGCGGGCGAGCTTGCCGCCGCGGACCGGTCCCTCGATCCCGTCCTTCAGTGACGCACCCCCTCGAGTTTCATGTTGATCTCGGCCAGGATCTTGGCCGCCTCCGAACCACGGATCTTGGCGATGTCGTCCTGGTACTTCAAGAGCGTGCCGAGCGTGTCGTTGATCACGCCGGGCGTGAGCTCGAGGCAGTCGAGCGTGGTGAGCGCCCGGGTCCAATCCAGCGTCTCGGCGACACCCGGCAGCTTGAACAGGTCGCGCTTGCGGAGTTCTTGGACGAACAGCACGATCTGCTGCGAGAGCCGTTCCTCCACACCCGGCTGCTTGACCCGGATGATCTCGAGCTCGCGCTCCATGCTCGGATAGTCGACCCAATGATAGAAGCAGCGGCGCTTCAAGGCGTCGTGGATCTCGCGCGTGCGGTTGCTCGTGATCACCACGATCGGCGGGGCCGGCGCCTTGATCGTGCCGATCTCGGGGATGGTGATCTGGAAGTCCGAGAGGACCTCGAGCAGGAAGGCCTCGAAGGGCTCGTCGGTCCGGTCGAGCTCGTCGATCAGGAGGACCGGCGGGCCGCGGAAGTCGGGCTCGAGGGCCTGCAGGAGCGGCCGGCGGATCAAGAACCGCTCGGTGAAGATATCCTGGGCGAGCCCTTCCCTGTCGGTGATCCCGGCCGCCTCGGCGAGCCGGATCTCGAGCATCTGCCGCTGATAGTTCCACTCGTAGACCGCCGCGGCGACATCGAGGCCCTCGTAGCACTGCAGCCGGATCAGGTTGCGGTCGAGGGTCTCGGCCAACACCTTGGCGATCTCGGTCTTGCCGACCCCGGCCTCGCCCTCGAGGAACAAGGGCCGGCCGAGCTTCAAGGCCAAGAACAGGGCGGTGGCGAGCGGGCGGTCGGCGACGTAGCGTCCCCGCGCCAGGAGGGCCAGGGTGGCGTCGATCGAGTCGGGAAGTTGCGGCATGCGGCGGCGAGCTCGGCTCCGAGGGGCCACGACCGGATGGCGCGGCGGGCGGATCACACACGATGGCGCCCGGCGCCGCAAGCCGGGCCGGACGGACCGGCTGACGCAGGGCGCGGGCTTGGCTAAAGTGCGCACCATGCGTGTGCGCGACGCCTCGCCGCCCCGGGCCGTGTGCGGAGCCCCGGCTTGAGGGCGTGGCTCTTCCGCCTGCTCGCGGTCCGCCCGGACCCGACCCTGCTGCGCCTGCTCGCCGCCCTCCTCCTCCTCGCTTCGGCGACCGCCTGGCAGGAATGGGGCATGATCCGTCTCGAACCGCTCCCCGGCGGTCCGCTGGTCCGGCCGCTGTCGGAGGCGCCGACGCTCGACAGCTTCGGCCTGCGCGAACGACCGGGGCGGGGCCGGGTGGTGATCGGCGACGGCGCGGTCGTGCTCGAAAGCGAAAGCCCGAGCGGCATCGTCGCGCTCGACGTCCACCTCGCGCCTCGATCGGAGCTCGCCGGCCTGCGCGTCGTGGCGACGCTCGCGAGCGAGGCGATCCTGCCGGCCGGCGACTGGCGTAGCGGTGCCCATCTGCGCCTGGTCGGCCGCGATCGCGAGGGCCGCGCTCTTTATGGGAGCTCCGTTCACCTCACCCGGCTGGTCGGCAACCGCACGCCCTTCGTCTCCCGCCACGACGTCCAGCTGCCGCAGGGCTCGGTCGCCGGGACGCTGGTGATCGAGCTGGTCCGGGCCTCGGGCCGGCTCGAGGTCCGCGACCTCAGCCTGCTGCCTTTGCGCGATCGGCCGCTTTTCCTCCTCGCCCGCTCCGCTCTGGTCGCCGCCTGGATGGTCGTCGGTGGCTGGACCCTGGTCCGTCTCCTGCGCACCCTCCGCTCGCCCTGGCTCGCGGCGGCCCTGGGCCTCGCCGCCCTGGTCGCGATCGTCCTCCTCGTGCTCCCGAGCGCGACCGAACAGCGGCTCCTCGCCGTGCTCGCGGGCCTCCTCGGTATCGAAGACTTCGATCTCGCCCTCTTGGGCAACACCGCGCACGTGCTCGTCTTCGCGGGCCTTGCGCTGCTCGCGACCACCGCGGTCCGCAACGTCTCACCCTGGATGGTGCTCGCCACCCTGGCGCTCGCTGCCCCTCTCGCCGAATATGTCCAGCTCCTCACCGAAGGGCGCGACGTCGACCCGTCCGATGCCCTCCGCAATCTCTTGGGCGTGGCGATCGGCGGCGGTCTGGGCCTCCTTTTGCGGCGGGTCTCGTCCTCCCGGGCTCGCCTCGGTCGGCGGCCGGCGTGAGCGGCCGGCAGGCGACCGCCACGGCACTGCTCTGGGCCGGGATCACGGCCGCCCTCGTCCTCGCCACGATCGCCGCCTTCACCCTCCTCCCCGCCCATGCGCCCCTCGGGCCCACGCTCCGCCTCTGGCCGCCGCCCGAGCCCGGCCTCGAGGCGGTGGCGCCGCTCGACGGCTGGACGGTCGAGCGCGGCCGCGGCCGGGTCGAGGTCATCGACGGGATCCTCCGCCTCGAGGCGCCGCGTTCCGAGCCCTACGTGCTCCTTCGTCGGCCGCTGCCGACCGAGCGGGACGTGCGGGCCTTCCGGGTGCGTGCCGAGGCTCGGTTCGCCGGCTTCGGCGGCGCCCGCAGCGTCGAGGCGGCGCGCATCCATCTCGCGGGGCGCGACGAGGCCGGTCGGCTGTTGCCCGATCGCCGCGAGGATGCGCTGAACGCCCGCTCGACGCGCGATTGGACGAACGTGCGGGCCGACCTCGCCCCACCGCCCGGTGCTGCCGCGGTCGAGCTCCTGGTGCGCCTGCAGCGGGCGGCCGGCGTGCTCGAGCTGCGCCACCTCGAGGTCGAGCCGCTGGTCGAGGCCCCTTGGCGGCGGCCGCTGCGCGTGGTCCTCGCCTCGGCTTGGCTGTCCGCCTTCGCCGCGGGTGCCCTTCTGTTGATCCGCAACGCGGCCCACCGGCTCTGGGCCGCTGCCGCCCTCGCCGCAGCGGCCGCTGGCCTGGTTCTGCTCCTCTCCCCGCCCGACCTTTTGGCGATCCTGCTCCCGGGGCCGCTCGTCGAGGCCCTCGGCCGATACGAGAGCGTGCCCTATCTCGGCCATCTGGGGCTCGCCGCGACGCTCGGATTCCTCGTCGCGCGGGCGGCGGGTGCCCGCGGCCTCGCTGTGCCGGCCCTCCTCGTCCTGGTCGCCGCGGCGGCCGGCGAAGCCCTCCAGCTGTTGAGCGTCGGTCGCGACGCGAGCCCCTGGGACGCGCTCGCCAACGCCGCGGGCGGGGTCCTCGGTGTCCGGCTAGCCCTGCTCGCCGCGCGCTTCGATGGCTCGCGGTCCGCGCCGGGGCGCGCGGAGGAGGAGCCCGCCGCGGTCATCGAACGGGCGCTCCCGCTCGTCCCGCTCCGGGCGGCGGAGGCCCCGGAGAGCCGAGCGGGCGACCCGATCGCCTCACGGGTGCCCTGAAACGAGAGAGGGGGCCCGAAGGCCCCCTTCCCGGCGCGCGTGAACTCGAAGCGCGACCCGGCCCGGCCGTGCCGCTCAGCCGGCCGCGGCCAGCGCCCGCTTGGCCATGACCTTGATCAGATGGGCCCGGTAGTCGGCCTGGGCGTGGATGTCGCTGTTGAGGTTCGAGGCGTCGATCGTGACCCCGTCGATCGCCGCCGGCGACCAGGAGGCGGCGAGCGCCTGCTCGAGGGCGGTCGCCCGGAACACGCAGGGGGCCGCCCCGGTCACCGCCACCCGCACCCCGCCCGCGGTCTTGGCCAGGAACACGCCGACGATCGCGTAGCGGCTCGCCGGGTTCGGGAACTTGGCGTAGGCCGCCTTCTCGGGCTTCGGGAAATGGACGGCCGTGACGATCTCGTCCGGCTCGAGCGCGGTCTCGAACATGCCGGTGAAGAAATCGTCGCCGGCGATGCTGCGGCCCTTGCTCGTGCGCACCGTGGCACCGAGGCCCACGACCGCCGCCGGGTAGTCGGCCGCCGGATCGTTGTTGGCGATCGAGCCGCCGAGCGTGCCGCAATTGCGGACCTGCGGGTCGCCGATCCCCTCGGCGAGGGCGGCGAGGGCGGGGATGACCCGCTTGACCAAGGGCGATCCGGCCACTTCGGCGTGCCGGGTCGTCGCCCCGATCGTGAGCCCGCCCGCCTCCTCCTGGATGCCGCGCAGCTCGGCGATCCGCCCGAGGTCGATCACCGCTGCGGGCTTGGCGAGGCGCTGCTTCAGGGTCGGGATGTAGGTCTGGCCGCCGGCCAGGAGCTTGGCCTCGGGGTTGCCGGCAAGAAGCTGCGCCGCCTCGGCGAGCGAGGCCGGCCGATGATAGTCGAACGCGTACATTCGTTCCTCCCCCTCACTCGGCCGCCTTGGCGAGCGGGCTCGACTGGATCGCCCGCCAGACCCGCTCGGGCGTGGCCGGCATCTCGACCCGCACGCCGATCGCGTTGCGGATCGCGTTGATCACCGCGGCCGGCGCGCCGATCGCCCCGGCCTCGCCGCAGCCCTTCACCCCGAGCGAGTTCGAGGTGCAGGCGGTGCCCCGCGCGGTCACCACCTCGAAGGACGGCACGTCGTCGGCCCGCGGCATGCAATAGTCCATGTAGGAGCCGGTCAAGAGCTGGCCGCTCTCGTCGTAGCGGACGCCCTCGAGCAGGGCTTGGCCGATGCCCTGGACCAGCCCGCCATGGACCTGGCCCTCGACGATCATCGGGTTGACGACGTTGCCGAAATCGTCGACCGCCACGAACTTGACGATGTCCACCTTGCCGGTCTGCGGGTCGACCTCGACCTCGCACACATAGGTCCCGGCCGGGTAGGTGAAGTTCGGCGGGTCGAAGAACGCCCCTTCCTCCATCCCCGGCTCGAGGCCGGCCGGATAGTTGTGCGGCACGTAGGCGGCGAACACCACCTCGCCGATCGTCTTGGACTTGTCGGTACCGGCTACGGTGAACTTGCCGTCTTTGAACTCGATGTCGGCCTCGGAGGCCTCGAGCAGGTGGGCGGCGATCTTCTTGCCCTTGGCGATGATCTTGTCGCAGGCCTTGACGATCGCCTCACCGCCCACGGCGAGCGAGCGCGAGCCGTAGGTGCCCATGCCGAAGGGGATGCGGGCGGTGTCCCCGTGGACGATCTCCACGTCCTCCAGGGGAAGGCCCAGGAGGTCGGCCACCACCTGGCTGAAGGCGGTCTCGTGGCCCTGGCCGTGGCTGTGGGTGCCGGTAAAGACCTCCACCTTGCCGGTGGGCATCACCCGCACCAGCGCGCTTTCCCACTGTCCGGCCTGGGCGCCCAGGCTACCCACCAGGGCTGAGGGGGCCAGCCCGCAGGCCTCGATGTAGGTCACCACGCCAATCCCCATGTACCGGCCCTGCTTACGCCACTCCGCTTGCTGCTGGCGGAGTTGCTTGTAACCCACCATCTCCAGGGCCTTGTCCAGGTTGGCCTCGTAGTTGCCGGAGTCGTACTGCAGGGCCACCGGGGTCTGGTAGGGGAAGGCATCGGGGGGAATCAGGTTTTTGCGGCGGAACTCCACCGGATCCATGCCCAGCTCGTGGGCCATCACGTCCACCAGGCGCTCGAGCAGATACGTGGCCTCGGGCCTCCCAGCGCCCCGATAGGCGTCCACCGGCGTGGTGTGGGTGAAGGGCGCGGTCACGTGGCAGTAGATGTGGGGGGTGGTGTAGGTGCCAGCCAGCAAGCAGCCGTACAGGTAGGTGGGCACCGCCGGGGCAAAGGTGGTCAGGTAGGCCCCCATATTGGCGATGGTGTCCACCCGCACGGCGGTAATTTTGCCGTTCTGGTCTACCGCCATCTCGGCCACGGTCTCGTGGTCGCGTCCGTGGGAGTCGGTCACGAAGCTCTCCGAGCGGCGGGCTGTCCATTTGACCGGGCGGCCCAGCTTTTTGGCCGCGTACAGCACGATAATCTCTTCGGGGTACTGGTAAATCTTGCTGCCAAAGCCCCCGCCCACATCCGGGGCAATCACCCGTAGCTTGTGCTCGGGGATGCCCATGATAAAAGCCGCGATCAGGAGGCGGTGGATGTGGGGGTTCTGGCTGGTGGTCCAGAGGGTGTACTCGTCGCTGGCCTTGAGGTACTGGGCCAGCGAGGCCCGCGGCTCCATGGCGTTGGGCACCAGGCGGTTGTTGCGCAACTTGAGCTTGACGGTTTTGTAGGCGCCGGCAAAGGCTTTGTCTACCGCTTCCTTGTCACCAATGCTCCAGGTGAAGCAGACGTTGTCGGGCACGTCGTCGTGGACGGCGGGCGCGCCGGGTTTGAGCGCCTCGCTGCCCAGCGAGACCGCTGGTAGGGGCTCGTAGTCTACTTCCACGAGCTGTGCGGCGTCCTCGGCGATCTGGCGGGTCTCGGCGATGACCGCGGCCACGATGTCGCCCACGTGCCGGGCCTTATCGAAGGTGATGGCGTAATGGGGTGGGGTTTTGATGCCGGGGTGCAGCCAGCCGGTGGGAATGCCATTGATGCCTGCGTCCTTCATCTCCTGCCCGGTAATCACTGCCAGCACGCCAGGGTGCGCCTGGGCTTTGGAGGTGTCAATCCTCTTGATGCGGGCGTGGGCGTACGGCGAACGTACCATGGCCGCGTGCACCATGCCGGGCAGGGTCATGTCGTCGGTATAGTTGCCGGTACCGGTAATGAAGCGGGGGTCTTCGACCCGTTTCATGGCCTTACCAAATAGTTTTTCTGCCATTGTGCTCTCCCTCGTTTAGCTCAAGGTTTTGGCCCCGCGTTTGGGATTAGTCGTCCGCTGCCGTTCCAACCTTGCCGGCCATCTTGTCGGCGGCATACTGTACGGCTCGCACGATGTTGTGGTAGCCGGTGCAGCGGCACAGATTGCCCTCCAGGGCATGCCGGATTTCTTCCTCGGTAGGCTGCGGGTTTTTGTTGAGCAAGTCGGCTGCCGCCATAATCATGCCGGGGGTGCAGAAGCCGCACTGTAGCCCGTGCATTTCCCAGAAACCCTCCTGCACAGGGTGGAGCTTGTCCACGCTGCCCAGGCCCTCAATGGTGGTAATGCTGCTGCCGTCGGCCTGCACGGCGAACAGCGTGCACGACTTCACAGCCTGGCCGTCGAGGTGCACCGTGCAGGCCCCGCACTGGCTGGTATCGCAGCCCACGTGCGTGCCGGTGAGCCCCAGGGTTTCCCGTAGATAGTGAACCAGCAAAAGCCTCGGCTCGACCTCGCTGTGGTGTTCGACGCCGTTGACCACAATCTTGATGTGTACTTTCTCTGCCATGCCTCCTCCTTAGATGTATGGATGGGTAGATTCGAAACGTAACGCCGAAGTATCAGACGGGGGGTGGGCCCTGGTTGCCGCCTTGTAAACCAGGTAGACGGTTGATGGCTGTATGGTTGCCCTGATTGGGTGCCCAGATAAAAACCGGCCTTTGCACGCCTTTATCCACACCTGAGCGCCAGGCTTTGGGGTGAAACCGAGGGGTGAAAGGAAGTCTAAGCAATGCAGCACCTCGAGGCCAGAGCTATTGAAAACGATTCCAGGTACACCAAACCAATCGAGCAGGCACACCCGTAACTGAAATCTTTAGGCATAACTATATAACCCTAAAGATGAGAGTGGCAAGAAGTCGCTGGATTTGCATATAGCAGGAAACCGGTTAAATGTGTGCTGCCAACAGAGTTGTGAGGTTGTTGTGGGTGTAACTTAGAAAAAGAGGAACAGTGTATGGCCAACGAGATTCCCATCCTTTTAGCGGCCCTCGAGGCCGCCTGGGCCGAGGGTAAACAGACCGCGCTGGCTACGGTGGTGCGGGTGATTGGCTCGGCCTACCGCCGTGAAGGGGCCAAAATGCTGGTGCGGGAAGACGGCGGCTCGGCCTGCATGATCTCCGGGGGTTGCCTGGAGCAAGAGATGATCGAAATTGCCATGCAGATCCTGGCCCGGGGCCGTGCCGAACGTACCATCTTCGACTACAACGAAGAGAAAACCTGGTGGCCGGGCTGCGGTGGCACGGTGGAGGTCTGGGTGGAGCCAGTCGAGCCCCAGGGCATGCTCCACCGCTGGCTGCAGGAGGCCACGGACTCGGAGCCTTCGGTGCTGGCTACGGTGATTGAGGGTGGGGAAGGGCGGGTCTGGCTCAAGCCCAACGGGGCGCTCGAGGGCCAGATTACCCCTCCCGAACTGCACGAACAGGTAGTTCGAATCGCCCGGCAGATGCAGGGGGGCACCTCCCGTCCCACCACCCGCTACGTGCAGGAGGCCGAGGTGTTCTTCGACGTGAGCAGCCCCATCCCCGAGCTGGTTTTGTTTGGTGCCGGCCACGACGCCAAGCCCATGGCGAACCAGGCCCTGGTGCTGGGTTTCAGGGTGACGGTGGTGGATGCCCGCCCCGAGTTGCTGCAGGGTTTCGAGGGCTGCCAGACCATTCAGGCTGCACACGACGAATACGCCCAGAAAATCAGCCTGACCCCCCGCCAGCACGTGATCATCATGAACCACCACCTCGACATTGACCGCCAGGCCCTGCGCTTTGCCCTCGAGTCCCCGGCGCGGTATGTGGGTATGCTGGGCCCGCGCAACCGGCTGGAAAAAATCCTGGATGCGCTCAAAAACGAAGGCTTCGTGCCCAACCCGGAGCAAATGGCCCGCCTGCGCAACCCCATCGGGCTGGACATCGGCGCCGAAAGCCCGGAAGAGATCGCAGTGGCAGCCATAGCCGAGATAGTGGCCTTGCAAAGGGGCTTCCAGGGTGGGTTTTTGAACGATAAGAAAGCTGGGATTCACGAGGCGGCCACAGTGCCGTTGCTTACCTGAGCGCCTTGACGGTAGAGGATTTCCCGCCTAAGATTGAGTTTGCGGCTTGGGGACGACCCCCCATCCGAACGACGCAGGGTGGAGCAGTCTGGTAGCTCGTCGGGCTCATAACCCGAAGGTCACAGGTTCAAATCCTGTCCCTGCAACCATGGCTATGTAGCTCAGCTGGTTAGAGCACACGACTCATAATCGTGGTGTCGGCGGTTCAAGTCCGCCCATAGCCACCAGCCCAGGACGCAAAAAACCCGAGGGTGCGAATCCTCGGGTTTGCGTTTTGACCCCAATAAAAATCAGGCTGTGCATTTTTCCCAAGAGATCGTTTCCGGGTGGGTTTGGACTGGCCCGGTTTTGGTATTAGACTGACCAGGTACGTGTGGCTGCCTATGAGAGCCAGGCTTTATCTAACCTTCCAGCAGATAGGCGCCGATTTATTCGCGGCTGGGCTGGCCTCGGCCACCTCGGGGAACTACTCAGCGCGTGAGCGCGATGGGTTCTGGATTACCCGATCGGGCGTCCAGAAAGCCCACCTGACCCCGGAAGACTTAATCTTCTTACCCTTGGAACCCGACCCCCTGCGGGACCAGGGGGCCTCGGTGGAGCGGGTGATTCACCGCGCCATCTATAGGCAAACCGATGCCACCGCGGTGGTGCATGCGCACCCCCGCCACGCCATAGCGCTTTCGTTCCACCTTCAGGTCATTGAGCCGATTGACCTCGAGGGCCGCTACTACTTCGAACACATCCCGGTGGTAGCCCCCGCAACCCTTTCGGGCACCCAGGAGGCCGCCGAGGCGGTGGCCCAGGCGCTGCAAGAAAACCCCGCCTGCGTAGTCCGGGGCCATGGGGCTTTTGTAAAGAGCAGCCTGGAAGTGCCAGAACAGGCCCTTCTGCAGGCCTACTCGCTGATGACGAGCCTCGAGGAAGCCTGCGAAGTGCTGTTCTTAGAGCGCTTGTGGCGGGGCTTTTCCGGGGATGGTTTAGGCGAGGCTTCGGAGTAGACTGAACCTTGATGAAGGTGCTTTTTGTGGAAGGCAGGAACCCTGAACCCCTGCGCTGGCTGGCCCGACAGCACCCCTACCCCTACCGGCTGCTTTACCGGGCCGAACAGGGGCTGTACCTGCTGGAGGTCTGGGCGTATGGCCCCGAGCTGGAGGCCAGGGCGGTGGGGCTCGAGGGCTTTCGGAGCTGGAGCTTTGAGCTGATGGAAGAGGGGCAGCGGCACCCTTAAGGAACCCTATGCGCGAAGAAATTGATCTGATTGCTGTGGATGATGGGGTAGAGGTTTACCTCGAGGACACCGGCCCGCTCGAGGCCCCGGCGATTGTGGTGCTGCACGGCGGGCCCGGGGGCAGCAGCTACACCCTGCGAGAGGGCCTGGGGGAGTACCTCGAGGGTTTCCGGGTGATCTACTTCGACCAGCGGGGCGGCGGGCGCAGCCCGGCCCTGCCCGAGGAGCCGGGTCTTTTCACCATTGATGCCCTGGTAAGCGACCTTTTCCACCTGCGGGATCACCTGGGTCTGAACACCTGGACGCTGCTGGCACACGGCTTTGGGGCGGTGCCGGCCCTGGAATATGCCCGGCGTTCACCCGCTACCACCGAGCGGTTGGTGCTCATCAACCCCTGGATCAACTTCCCCTGGCTGGCCCGTCAGCTATACCGGGCCTCGCTGGCGCTGCGGGGTGTGGATGAAGACGTGGAACTGCCCGAGGACGGCACCCGTCTTTTGCAGGAGGCGTTTGCAACCGTCGAGCCCAAGGCTGCTTTCGACCGGCTGCTCTTTCCCAGCCAGCACAGCCGCATGGAGTACGAGTGGCTGGCCGAGGGCTCAACTGTTGTAGGTGCCGATACGCCGGGGCGGATGTTTGTGCTCAACGGCCTCTGGCGGCTGGACTATACCCCTTACGTGCTCGAGGTTCAGGCAGCCACCTCGGTGCTCCTGGGCACCCTGGACGGCAGCAGCTACCCGGAGGCCCAGACCGTCGCCGACCTGGTGGGGGGCCGGCTCGAGCTTCTGGAAGGGGCCGGCCACTACCCCTGGATTGACCAACCCTACGCCTTTGAGGAGGCCCTGCAGAGCGCCCTTTCAGGGTGATTCTGAGCCAAAAAAGAACACACCCCTTGTCTTTCAAGGGGTGTGTCGGGCTGCTTCCTCACAAATCGTACCCTTTCCGCTTGAATCCTTCAGCTTTGGACGCAGTCAGAGACTGTCTTAAAACCGTCTAGGAAGCCAATCTTCTGACCATAAGTCGGATCATCGCCGTGTAGATAAAGGTTTCTGAGGTTTCGGGCAGGAACTCGTAGTCCCGATTGAGCCTACGAT
>Ga0101943_1001515_pt1 | contig 19478 bp, 16 predicted proteins | sample DewCreD2012metaG_5_FD_75244 | JGI IMG/M metagenome (GOLD analysis project Ga0101943, IMG submission 75244) | Hot spring sediment bacterial and archeal communities from British Columbia, Canada, to study Microbial Dark Matter (Phase II) - Dewar... ... | reverse complement strand
CGGTCGTACTCGTCGGGCGGGATGGTCTCGGCGAAGTGGTACTCGCCTCGCTTGACGCCAGCGATGCGCACCGCGGCGTCGGGCACGGGCATGACGTAGATGGAGTCGACCCAAGCGTGCTTGCGACCCGTCGCGGTCGGGCTCCTCGGGTCGGGCCTGGTAGCCGTCGAACCGGTCCAGCCGGATGTGCCGGTCGGGCAGGTGCTCGACGAAGCGATAGGGGCCGGTGCTGATGAAGCGCTTCAGCGGGCCGGTCCCGGCCTCGTCCACCACCTCCTTGGGGAAGATCACGGCCGACTGGCCGGGCAGCCCCAGGTCCACCAGCAGCAGCCCGTAGGGCTCGCGCAACTTCATGACCACCGTGAGCGGGTCCGCCGCCGTCACCGAGACCACGTTGGCGAACAGGGCGCGGCCCCGGGTGGCGATGCGGCCCCACCGTTGCAGCGACGCCACCACGTCGTCGGCGGTGAGGTCCTTGCCGTTGTGGAACTTGACGCCGCGCCGCAGGGTGAAGGTGTAGGTGAGCCGATCGCTGCTGACGGTCCACTTCTCCACCAGCATGGGGCGCGGCTCGAACTTGCTGTTGAGGGCGAACAGGCCCTCGTTGACGTTGTACATGATGTGACCGGTGATGGCCGCCGTGGTCCAGTGCTGGTCCAGGGTGGGCGGCTCGCCGATGTGCGCGATGCGCAGCACACCGCCGCGCCGCGGCTGGGTCTGTTGTGCGGCGCCCGGTGGTGTCAGCAGCACCGGCACCAGCAGGACCACCACCGCCGGCACCAGCAGCCGCGCCGTGCGGACGGGCTGGTGTCGTGTCATACCCGACCTCCTGGAGGGGCGCGAGCCGCGCCCCGCATGGCCTTCCTTCAGGAAGGCCGCGCACTGTTTCACCATGCGCTGTTTCACCATGTGGGATGGATCTCCTCCACGGCGGCCCGGCAGCCGCGCGGTCAGGGCGGATCGGCCGACCGCCACGCGCGGACGGTGGCCCCACCGTCGACCACCAGCGTCTGGCCCGTGATGAACCCGGCCTCGGGGCTGGCCAGGAACGCCACCGCCGCCGCCACCTCGGCCGCGGTGCCCATGCGGCCCAGGGGGATCACCTCGATCAGCCGCCGTCGCTGGTCGTCGGGCAGGGTGGCCACGATCCCCGCGTCGATGGCCCCGGGGGCGACGGCGTTGACGGTGATGCCGTGGGGGGCCAGCTCCAGGGCCAGCGCTTCCGTGAGGCCGATGAGACCGGCCTTGGCCGCCGCGTAGTTGGCCTGCCCCGGGCTACCCACCACGCCCGCGATGGACGCGATGTTCACGATGCGCCCGCCGCCGGCGGCGATCAGGTGCGGCACGGCGTGACGGCAGACCCGCAGCGCGCCCGAGAGGTTCACGTCCAGCACCGCCTGCCAGTCGGCAGGCGTCATGCGCAGGGCCAGGGCGTCGCGGATGATGCCGGCGTTGTTGACCACGATGGTGAGACGGCCGAAGCGCGCCACGGTGGCGCTGACCACCCGGGCGACGTCGCCGTCGACGGCGACGTCGCCCTGCAGGGCCACCACGGGCGCCACGCCCGCCAGCTCGGCGACGACCGCGTCAGCCCCCGCGGCGTTGCTGCGGTAGGTGAAGGCCACCGCGGCCCCAGCGCGCGCCAGCGCGCCCACGACCGCGCGGCCGATCCCGGAAGATCCCCCCGTGACCAGGGCGACGTGCGAGGCGAGGTCCATGGCGATGGTCGACTCCGTACGGCCGTGACCCGTTGTGATGTCGCCGGCCAGCCCGCCGCGCCGCCAGGGGCCTGGCCTACCGGGACGCGGGCTGCGCACCGCGGCCGGCGGACGGCGAGGGCACCGCCTGGAGGCGTGGGGCGAGTGTCGAGCCCTCCAGGTGACCGTTGCCGACGGAACGGTCCTCAGGGAGTGCTAGACGCGCCGGGCGACCGCCTGGAGCCAGATGCGCGGCACGGACTGCAGGCTCAACTCGCGGAACGCCTGGCGGACCCCCACCTTGAGCGCCTCGGCCCCGAGGTCCAACGGGACGCCCGGCAGCGCCCCCTCGATGAACAGGGAGAACTCGCTGATGTCTTCCCAGGCCTGGCAGCTGAGCCGCTTCTCCTGGAAGGTGATCTCGGCATCACCGAACCCGTGGGCGGCCAGCAGCGCGCGGTACTCGTCAGGCGACAGCCACTGCATGGCCGTGGCCTTCACGCCCCGGGCGACCGTGTGCCCCTGTTCCTTCAGCCACCGCACCGCGCGCAGGACCCACAGCTTGTAGAAGCGGAAGGTCTCCGCCGGATAGGCCCCGTCGAAGAACGAGGTGTTGAAGGCGAACACCCCGCCGGGGCGGACGACCTTGCTCACGGCTCCCACGACCTGCGCCTTGTCCGGCACCAGGTGGATGGCGTTGCAGAAGACCACCGTGTCGACCTGGGGCACCAGGCTGGCGATGCGTTCGGCCGTGCCCTGGATGAACTTGACGATCGCCGACTGGATGCGCTGCGCGGCCAGCCGCAACGCGGAGGCCGAGGGGTCGACGGCGTACACACGCCCTGCCGGCGGGCTGCCCAGGTGGCGCAGGATGATCTCGGTGACCGCCCCGGGGCCGCAGCCCAGGTCGACGACGTCGCTGCCGGGGCGGATGCTGGCGCGGGCCACCAGCCACTCGTTCACTTCCCGGAAGAACGGGTGCGCCGCGAACTTGGCGAACGAAAACCGGTCACCCTCGTCGCCATCGGGCGCGGCGCGGGACACCTCGGGTCCGGTTCGGGTCTCCATGTGCCCACGAGTATACACCACCGAGGCCCACGGTACCTCCCTTCGGCAGCCACGCTCCGGTCCCGGGCGCCCGCGGTGAGCGCCGCACCCGGACGCGGATGAAAGACTATCGATACTTGACCGCGACGACCTTGGGCTGCAGGAAGAACCCCAGGTAGTCGGGACCGCCGGCCTTGGCGTCGGTGCCGCTCATGTTGAACCCGCCGAACGGGTGCACGCCCACCAGCGCGCCGGTGCACTTGCGATTCAGGTAGAGGTTGCCGCAGTGGAACTCGCGCCGGGCGCGCGCCAGGTGCGCCGGATCGCGCGAGAAGACCGCGCCGGTGAGCCCGTACTCGGTGCCGTTGGCGATCTCCAGCGCATGGGCGAAGTCGCGGGCGCGAATCACCGCCACCACCGGGCCGAAGATCTCCTCCTGGGCGATGCGCGCGTCGGGCGCGACGTCGGCGAAGACCGTGGGCTGGATGAAGAACCCGTCGCCGTCGGCGGGCTCGCCGCCAGCGGCCAGCCGGCCCTCCCGCCGGCCGACCGCGATGTAGTCCATGATGGTTCGCATGGCCCGGGCGTTGATGACCGGACCGACCGGGAAGTTGTCACGCGCAGGGCCCACGCGGAGCTCGCGCACCCTGGCCACGAAGGCGTCGAGCACGTCGCGGTAGCGGCCGTCCACCACCACCAGACGGGAGCCGGCCGAGCACTTCTGACCCTGGAAGCCGTAGCCCGAGACGACGGCCGCCGCCACGGCCTCGTCCAGGTCGGCGCTCTCGTCGACGATCACGGCGTTCTTCCCACCCATCTCGGCGATGACCCGCTTGAGCCAGATCTGCCCGGGGACCACCCGGGCCGCCTGCTCGTACAGCCGGATGCCAACCTCCTTGGAGCCGGTGAACGCCACCATGCGCACCCGGGGGTGCGCCACCAGCGGGTCGCCCACGTCGCCTCCGGGGCCGGTCACGATGTTCAGCACCCCGGGCGGCAGGCCGGCGGCCTCCAGCACCTCGTGGAGGACGTAGGCGTTGGCGGGCGAGTCGCTGCTGGGCTTGAGCACCACGGTGTTGCCGGCCGCGATGGCGGCCACGGCCATCCCCGTGGGGATCGCCAGGGGGAAGTTCCACGGCGGGATGACCGCCACGACCCCGAGCGGCAGGTAGACGTACTCGCTGAACTCCTGCGGGTGCGTGCCCAGCGGCTGGCCGCGGGCGTAGCGCAGCGCTTCGCGCGCGTAGTACTCCATGAAGTCGATGGCCTCGGCGACGTCGGCGTCGGCCTCGGTCCAGTTCTTCCCCACCTCGAAGATCTGCCAGGCCGCGGCCCAGTACTTGCGCCGCCGCAGGAGCTCCGCGGCGCGCAGGAGGATGGCGGCGCGCTCCTCGGCGGGCACCCGGCCCCACGTCTGGAAGGCCCGCTCGGCGACTTCCACGGCCGTGGCGACCTCGCTGGCGGTGGCCTGCTGGCACAGCGCCACCGCCTGGGTCTTGTGCGACGGGTTCCACGACGTGAACTTGCCGTCGGTGCGCACGCGGTGCTCGCCGATGATCAGCGGGAACTCGCGGCCCAGCTCGCGCTCGACCGCGGCCAGCGCGTCTGTCATCGCCCGTCGGGCCGCCTCCTGGGTGAAGTCGGTAGGGGGCTCGTTGCGGAACTCGGGCAGCGCCATGGTCCACCTCGATGCGGGGGAGTCCACGGCCATTATAGCGGGCGCCGCCGTGTGCGAGCAGCGCGGCGGTGGCGGGGAGGCGTGCGCTCCCGGCGTGTCATGGCCTGGCGAACAGGTCAGCGGCGGGTCAGGCGCGGGTCGAGGGCGTCGCGCAGCCAGTCGCCCACCAGGTTGATGCCCACGACCAGCAGCATGAGCGCCAGGCCGGGGAGGATCGACGGCCACCAGGCCCCCGAGAAGAGGTACTTGTAGCCGCCGTCGATCAGCAGCCCCAGGGACGGTGTCGTGAGCGGCACGCCGAGGCCGAGGAACGACAGCGTGGCTTCGGTGACGATCACCCGCGGGAGCGTCACCGAGATCAGGACGATGACGGGGGTGAGGACGTTGGGCAGGATGTGGCGAGCCATGATGCGGTGGTCGAGGGCGCCCAGCGCCCGGGCCGCCTCGACGAACTCCTTCTCGCGCACGGCCAGCGTGCTCCCCCGGACGGTGCGGGCGAACTCGGCCCACCCGATGACGCCCACCACGACGATGAGCTTGAACAGCCCCCGGCCCCAGATGGCCGCCGCGGCCAGGGCCACCAGCAGGAAGGGCAGCGAGAGCTGCATGTCGGCGGCACGCATCAGGACGGCGTCGAGACGCCCGCGATAGTAGCCGGCGACCACGCCCGCCGCGACCCCCAGGACCACCGAGATGGCGATGGAGCCCAGGCCGAAGGTCACGGACACCCGCAGCCCGTAGAGGATGTTGCTGAGCAGGTCGCGGCCCACGGCATCCGTGCCCAGCGGGTGCGGCCCGATCCACCAGGACGGCGGGTGCAGACGGCGGCCGAGGTCCTGGGCCTGCGGATCCCAGGGCGCCAGCACCGGCGCCAGCGCGGCCAGCCCCGCCATCGTCGTCAGGAGGGCGACGCCCGCCAGGGCCGTCGGGCTGGTCCGCAGCGCACGCCACGCCCAGTGCTCCCGTGCCGCCACCCGCCGTCCCACGGCCCTCTGTGCCGCCTGCTGGCTCAGGATGCGCGCCATGGTCACTCGTACCGGATGCGCGGGTCGATGAGGGCGTAGAGCAGGTCCACGCCCAGGTTGATGACCACGAAGAGCGCGGCGGTGACGATGGCGTAGGCCACCACCACCGGGTAGTCGAGGCGTTCGATGGAGATCAGCAGCAGGCGCCCCATGCCCGGCCAGGCGAAGATGCGCTCGGTGACCACGGCGAACGCCACCAGCCCGCCCATCTGGATGCCGCCGATGGTGACGAAGGGGATGAGGGTGTTCTTCAGGGCGTGGCGGTAGATCACCAGCCGCTCGAAGAGGCCCTTGGCCCGCGCGGTCCGGATGTAGTCCTGGCCCAGCACGTCCAGCATGCCCGCCCGAATCAGGCGCACGAACAGCGCCACGCGGTAGAACGCCAGGGTCGCCACCGGCAGCACCAGGTGTTCCCACCCGCCGCGGCCGGAGGAGGGCAGCCAGCCCAGCGAGACCACGAAGAGCGCGATGAGCACGATGCCGATCCAGAAGGTCGGCGCCGAGATGCCCACCAGCGAGCCCACCAGGATCAGCCGGTCGAGCCAGGTGCGGGGATGGGTGGCGGCCAGCACGCCCAGCGGGATGGCCACGACCGTGGAGACGGCCATGGTCCAGACCACCAGTTCCAGCGAGGCCGGCAGCCGCTCCAGGACCAGCCGAATGGCCGGTTCGCGAAAGTAGAAGGACTCGCCCAGGTCGCCGCGCACGGCGCTGGCCAGGAACTTCACGTACTGGACGTACCACGGCCGATCGAGGCCGAGCTGCCGGCGCATGGCGTCGATCTGGGCCAGGTCGGAGGCTGGCGGCAACAGCAGCTCGATGGGATCGCCGGTGAGGACCAGGAGCAAGAAGACCACCAGGGAGATAATCAGGAAGACCCCGAGCATCTGGAGGAAGCGCTGCGCGAGGTACCGGGTCACGGGCTGGCGGGTGGGGGGCGCCGGGCGGGGGCCAGACGCCGCCCCCGCCCGGCAGCCACGGCTACCTGAACGTGATCTCGTGAGCCAGGATCGACTCGTCGACGCGGACGGGCATCGTGATGTTTTCCTTCACCGCCCGGATCAGCTCCTCGAAGTAGAGCGGAATCTTCCCCACGTCCTGCCGGTTCAGCTCCGCGGCCTTGTAGAACGCCTCCAGCCGCTTCTTCTCGTCCATCTCGGTGCGCATGATGTCGATCAGGCGGTTCAGCTCGGGGTGGCAGTAGCGGCCGTAGTTGGCGCGGCCGTAGCCCGTCTTGGGGTCGACGCACCCCAGCAGCGCCGCCCAGTTGGTGCTGGAGACCAGGGTGAGCCACCCGCTCATCTGGAACGAGGTGTCGAAGGCGCGCATCTTGGGGAAGTAGATGGCGCGTGGCATGCCGTTCAGCTGGGCGTCGATGCCCACGCGCTTGAGCATCCCCACCACCGCCAGCCCCACCTCCCGGTCGTTCACGTACCGGTCGGTGGTGACGTCCAGGCGCACCGTGAAGCCGTTGGGGTACCCGGCCTCGGCCAGCAGGCGCTTGGCCCGCGACGGGTCGTAGATGGGCCGGCGCACCTTGGGGTTGTAGCCGTACATGAACGGCGGCAGGATCTGCTCGGCAGGCGCCGCGGCGCCCTGCATCACCTGCTCGACGATCTCCTTGCTGTTGATGGCGTGGTAGACCGCCTGACGCACCCGCACGTCCTTGAAGGGGTTGGGCTGGCCCGCCGGCAGGCCCGGGCTGAACTGGGGGTGCGGGCCGCCGCGATCGCGGTGGGTGTCCATGGCGATGAAGATCAACCGCGGCCCCTGCTTGCGCAGCACCTTGAACCCGCGGGTGCGGGCGATGCGCGGGATGTCGGGGATCGGCGGGCTCTCGATGACGTCCACCTCGCCCGCCAGCAAGGCCGCCACGCGGGTCGCCCCCTCGGGGATGGGCCGGATGGTCACCCGGGTCGCCTGCGGCCTGGGCCCCCAGTAGGCGGGGTTCGCCTCCAGCACGATGCGGTCGTCCCGGATCCATTCGACGAACCGGTAGGGACCCGTGCCCACGGGCCGCTTGGCCACGCCGTCATCGCCCACCTCGCGCGTGTACCGCGGCGGGTACATGAAGACGTTGTTGGCCAGGTTCGCGACCAGATCGGGCGACGGTTCCGTGGTGACCAGGCGCAGCGTCAGGTCGTCGACGACCCGGACCTCTTTGATGAGGCTCACGTATGCCTTGAGCAGCGACTTGGGATGGTCGCGGGCGCGCTCGATGCTGAACTTGGCGGCCTCGGCGGTGAACGGCTCGCCGTTGTGAAAGCGGACGTTGGGGCGCAGCTTGAACTCCCAGGTCAGGGCGTCCAGCGCGCGCCACTGGGTGGCCAGCACCGGCACCAGCTTGGCGTCGGGATCGTTGTCCACCAGCGGCTCCAGCACATGGCGCTGGATGCTGAAGGTGGTGCTGATGGCGCTCATGACCGCGTCCATCGTCTCCGCATCGCCCGACGTGGCGATGACCACCGGGCGTCCCTGGGCGTAGTTGGCAGGCGCGATGGCGGCTACCAGCGCCAGTGCCACCGCAACGGCGATTACGGCTGGGGAGCTCAGTGTGCGCATCCGCCATCCCCTCCTCGTAGAGCACCGCGTGCGGAACCCGAGCAGCTTCGCCGCCGACACACCCGACGGCGGCATCGCTAGTATACCGTTCCGCTCCGGGGCCTGACCATCGGCCGATCCCGGGCCCCCCGGCCGGCAGGCCGGCGCGGCAGGGAGAGCTCGCCGAGGTCGGCATCGCCGACTGGAGACCGTCGGCCGATCCCCGGCCGGCAGGCCGGCGCGGTCCTCCGGCAGCGTCTTGCTATAATGGGCGCCGGAGAGGTGGCTGAGCCCGGTTGAAGGCGGCGGACTTGAAATCCGTTAGGGCCACAAGCCCTCGTGGGTTCGAATCCCACCCTCTCCGCCAGTCGTCCCACGGGTTCCGACGGTTCAAGGCGGCGGGACAGGCTCGACGATGGTCTTCGAACGGGACCGGCGCTGGCTGCACCGGCGCCTGCGGCGATGGGCGAGGCGGCGGGGCAGGTTCGACGATGGTGTTCGACCCCCACCTTCGCCGCCGATCGCCGTCTGGGAGGTGAACGGTGGTGGTCCGCGCGCGCGGCGTTCTGGATGCCGTGGACCGTCGCCTGACGCTGTGGATGGCCCGCTACGGGATCACGGCCCTGCGCGTGAGCCTGGGCGCGGTCTTCCTCTGGTTCGGGCTGTTGAAGTTCTTCCCGGCCCTCAGCCCCGCGGAAGACCTGGCCGGCAGGACCATGCACATCCTGACTGGCGGCCGCCTCTCGCCTGTGCTGGCCGTCCGGATCCTGGCCGTCTGGGAGTCACTGATCGGAGCCGGCCTGCTGGCGGGCGTGTTCCTGCGGGCGACGCTCCTGCTGCTGTGGCTGCAGATGCTGGGCACCATCACCCCGCTGGTGCTCTTTCCGCACGAGGTGTTCACCCGCGTGCCCTACGCGCCCACGCTGGAAGGGCAGTACATCCTGAAGAACCTGGTCCTGATCTCGGCCGGGATCGTCATCGGCGCGACGGTCCGCGGCGGGCGGCTGTCCCCGGAGCGGCACGCCACCGCACCCCGGGAGGGCCCGATGAGGCCTTGAGCGGGCCTCGGGCGGGCAGGAGAGATCCAGGGGGACCGAGATGCAGGCAGAGGACGCCGGAACGGACGGCGGGGTGGTCACCTGCCCGCGGTGCCGGGCGGACAACCCGGCCGACCTCAAGTTCTGTCGCCAGTGCTGGGCGCTGCTGCGCGGCCGGCCCTGCCCGCGCTGCGGCCGTCCGGCCACGCGGGTGGGCGCTTTGACGTGCGAGTACTGCGGCGCCAGCCTGTACGCGTTCGGACGGAGGGCACCGGCGCGCGATGCTGCGCCAGGGCCTCCCGGTGCAGGGTCGGCTGGCATCGGTGGCCCGACAGGGTTCGGATGGACCGGGCCTGCGAGCGGTGGTGCGGCAGAGCCTCCCGGTGCAGGGTCGGGTGGCATCGGTGGCCCGACAAAGTACGCGCGGACCGCGCCCGCGCGCGGTGGTGCGGCCGCCGCACCGGTGGAGCCCCCGTCCGAGACCGGAGGAGCGGTTCTGCAGGAGGCCCTGGCGGAGGTTCCTTACCGGGCCGCGGCGGAGGCTTCTTCCGAAACCCGGGAGGAAAACCCGGTGACAGCCTGGGCGGCGGCCACGGAAATCTCCGGGGAGGTCCAGGCCGAGGCCTCTGCGAGGCCGTTAGAGCCCCGCCAGACTGGGCACGCCGTCGATCCATCCACCAGTGCAGCAGCGTCCCCAGCGGCACGGACGTCGGAGCCCCTGCAGAGCGGGCATGCCATCGACCCGCTCGTGGCGCGCAGCCGGCGGCCGGCCCACCTGTACATTGCAGGCATGGCGGGGCTGCTGGCAGTGGTGGGCGTACTCCTGGCAACACGGGCGCCGCGCCGCAGCGCGGCGCCCGCCCCAACGCCTGCGCCGCCGGCCCGCGCGGTCGCGCCGGCGCCGGCACCGACCGGTGCCATGGAACCACCCGCGCCCGCCACCGGGATCCTGATCGTGGAGAGCGTTCCGGACGACGCGCGGGTGGAACTGAACGGCCAACCGGCTGGGGCGACCGTGCTGCGCCTGGAAGATGTACCAGTCGGGCTGCACAGCGTCCGGATCGCCAAGGCCGGCTACCGGCCTGCTGTCCGTCAGGTGAGGGTGATGGCCGGGGCGCCGACGGTCGTGCGCGTGAGGCTGGTGGCTGTCACGCCTGCCCGGCGGCGGCCTCCACCCCCGCCGCCTCCGCCCCAATGATGCGCGCACACGCTTTTCGCAGTGCACTTCCGGCTCGCTGTTGGCCGGCCGACCCGCCGGCCTGCGCCCAATGATCCGCGCGCACGCTTTTCGCGGCGCACCCTTCGCTCGCTGTGCGCCGGCCGACCCGCCGGCCTCAGTCCCAATGAACCGCGTGCACGCTTTTCGCGGTGCATCCACGCCTCACTGTTCGCCTGCCGACCTGTCAGCCGCCACCCCAATGACCCGCGCGCACGCTTTTCGGGCCCGTACCGTTTCTGCCTCGTGGGTCGGCTGCGTGCTGGTTCTGGCGATTGCAACGGTTCTCCTGATGGGGGTGGCGCCGCACGGCGGGTGGGCAGCACCTGCGGCCGACGACTACATCGACCGCGCCATCGCCTTGCACCGGCGCGGCCGGTGCGCGGAGGCGATCGTGCTGCTCCAGCGGGCCACGGCGCTGGCGCCACGGCACGCGCGGGCCCACGCCTGGCTCGGCTTCTGCTACGCGCAGCTGGGCCGGCGTCAGGAGGCGCTGGCCGCCTTCCAGCGGGTCGTGGCGCTGGCCCCCCGCAGCGAGGACGCGCACGTGGCCCGACGGTGGATCGCGCGGCTGCAGGCACCGCCCCGTCCTCGGCCCTCGCTCCCGGCGCCGGTCCGGGCCGAGCCTGGCGTCGTGTACCTGGTGACGTTGCCGGCGCTGGCCGGGGTCACGGCCTACAACCGGGTGGATGCGGTGGTGCTGGGCGGCGTGGTCTACCGCCGGGCGCTGGTGGAGTACCGCAACTGGTGGCGGGAACAGAGCCTGTCCCGCCGCCAGTGGCGAGTCGTCTACCGTCTCGAGGGCCGCTACGTCCGCTTCCGGGCGCGGGCGGGGGTGGAAGACAGCGCGCCCCCGGAGTTCACGGCATCGTTCGAGGTGCGCGGGGACGGCATCCCGCTGTTCGTCGGGCCGACGAAGCGCGCAGGTGATCCTCCCGACCTGATCGACGTTGACGTGACAGCGGTCATGGACCTGGAGCTGCTGGCCCAGGCCAGCGACCCGCGCTACACCCGGGGCCTGGCCGTCATCTGGGCCGACCCGCACCTGGTGGCAGCACCCGCCCGCGTCCCGACACCGTCCGTCCCGCCACCTGCGGTCGGCCATGGGCCGTCGGGCTCTTCCACGCGCTAGCAGGCGCGACCGCCGTGGCTATGTCGTGTACTTCTTCGCCCAGTCGCTCACCAGGGGGATCGTGAAGGCTCTGCCCTGATACGTCTGCACGGCGTAGTAGACCGACAGGATCAGCCAGGCCAGCCACAGCACGGGGAACGTGAGCACGCCCATCAAGAACCCGACGAACGGGATTCCGGAGAGGATCGTGACGACGACCCAGAGGGCGAACCAGGCGATCCCCCAGAACAGGGCCGTCCAACCGTGGTGGCGCATGAAGGGGTCTTTCTTGAGGTCGCTGACGACGATGACGAGGGCCACCAGCCAGATGGGGTAGGCCAGCGCAGCGAGCAGGCGGTTCGACTGGTCGGACGGTGCTGTGCTCATGGACCCCCCCTGGCGACGTCGTGGTCACGTACCCGTGCGCACGCGCGCCCAGTGTGATTCGCACCGCGCCCGGAACTTCCTGCCGGCGGGCGGTGCCTGGTGGGCGTCGTCTGTGGGGTGTGGGCGTCTACACTGGCGAAGCAGCGCCGCGGTGGCCCGCGCGTGCTGCCTGGCAAGTGGGCAGGAGGTCTGCAGGTTCCAGTGGCGGTGGACACTGGCGAAGAGGCGCCGCCCGCGTGTGCTGCCCTGCACGACGTCGAAGCGCGGAGAGCGCTTGCACGTTCCCATGCGTATAATTTAGGGAGACGCGATGGCTGCCGTCCTGACCGTGCGCTCGCCGCTCGCCGCCGGGCTCATCGCCGAGATCCGCGAGGTGACCGGGGGCCGGCCCGTGGTCGTGGCGTTCAGCGGGGGGCTCGACTCGTCGACGGTGGCGGCCCTGGCGAAGGAGGCACTGGGCGCCCCCTCGGTGCTGCTCGTCACCGTCAACATGGGCGCCTACAACTACCGCCGCGGCAACCAGATCGTGCTGGAGATGGCCGAACAGCTGGGGCTGGCGCAGCGCTGCCTGCTGGGCCAGCGACTTCAGCACGTCGTCCAGCGCGCCGGTCCGGCGTGCAACCGATGCACCCGGGAGATCAAGCTGGGGCTGGTGCGGGCCGCTGCGCGCGGGCGTCTGGTGCTGACCGGCTCCAACCGCAGCGACACCTGGGGGCAGCGCGGCCTGAAGGTGCACGACGGCTTCTACGCGCCCCTGCTGGACCTGGACAAATCCCAGATCCGCGCGCTGGCTGCGGAGCTCGGCCTGCGGGTCCCGCGCATCGGCGAAGCGCCCGGCCGCGAGGGCTGCACGCTGAAGCACCTGCTCAAGCCGCTGGTGAACCCCGACTACCACGGCCGCGCGGTGGCCGAGGCCAACGAGGTGTTGCTGCAGACCCTGGCGGCGGTCGGCTGGCCTGCCGAGCTCGCCAACGTGAAGATCATCGGGCCGCTGCGCCGGAACGTGGCCCTGGTGAACGTCCGCCCGACGCCGCCCGGCCCGGTGCGGGCAGCCGTGGAGGCTGCCCTGCGGGCGCTGCCGGTGCTGGACGAGGTGCGCGTCGTCGACGGTCCGCTGCGCCTGGTCGTGCGCGCCGGGCCCGCGCTCGCCGGCGACGCCCGGGGCCGCTTTTGGGTCGAGCGCGGTCGCCTGGCCCCGGAGTTCGCGCATCCCATCACGGTGGAGTGGCAGCCCGCAGCGGACGGCCGCCTGGCCACCTTCCACGTGCTGGACGCCCTCCCCGCCTGAGGGCCTGCTGCCGCGCCGCTGGACGCCGTCCCAATCCACGGTCGTTGCCGTCCGCCGTCATCCCCGCCCGACGGCCTGCGGGCGCGCCGCCGGGCGCCCGTGGGCTGCAGGACTGCCCGCACAAGCGCCCGAACCAGCGTGGCGATGAGTCGGGACCAGCGCATGGCGGTGCGGGGCGACGTGCGTCGCGTCCGCCGAGGGAGCTGCACCCGTGTGACGGCGACGGGCAGCGTGCTGCTGGCGCTGGTGCTGGCCGTGGCCGGGCCGGTGGCCGCCGGGGCCGGGCCCGGGGCTGCCGGGACCGAGCCAGGGGTGACGCTGGAGTTCTGGACGATCGCGCTGCAGCCGTTCTTCACCGACTACGTCCGCGGGATGATCGCAGCCTACGAACGGGCCACTGCGGGCGTCCGCGTGCGCTGGGTCGACGTGCAGTTCCAGGCCATCGAGCAGAAGCTGCTGGCGGCGCTGGCCGGTGGCGTGCCCCCGGACGTGGTGAACCTCAACACGGAGATGACGATCCGCCTGGCGCAGCGGGGCGCCCTGGTCGACATGGACGCCGCCACCCCGGCCGAGGTCCGCGCGCGCTACTTCGAGGGACTGTGGCGCTCGGCGCAGCTGGACGGGCGCACCTATGGCGTGCCGTGGTACGTGGTGCCCAACGTGATCGCCTACAACGCCGCCCTCTACCGCGCGGCCGGGCTGGACCCGGAGCGCCCGCCCGCCACCGAGGACGCCATGATCGCGCACGCCCGCCAGATCAAGGATCGCACGGGCATCTACGGGTTCATGCCCAACGTGGAAGGCGTGCGGATGCTGCATCGCTTCCAGGAAGCGGGGTTGCCCATCCTCAGCGCCGACGGCCGGCGCGCCGTGTTCAACTCCGCGGCGCACGTCGCCTACCTGGCGCGCTACGTGGCGCTGTTCCGGCAGGACTACTTCCCCGAGGACACGCTGCGCCGCGGCTACCTGGGCGCCACCGAACGGTACAGCGCCGGACGGCTCGGCATGCTCATCACGGGTCCGCAGTTCCTGCTGCGGGTGAAGACCGACAACCCCGAGGTCTACGCCCGGACGCGCGTGGCGCCCTACCCGAAGGGCAAGGGGCAGACGCTGCACCTGGCGACGATGACGCTGGCGGTGCCCCGCGCCAGCCGCCACGTGCGCGAGGCCGTGGCGTTCGCGCTGCACGTGGCCAATGACGAGAACCAGCTGGCCTTCAGCCGACGGGTCGTGGTCTTCCCGTCGACGCGGCGCGCCGCCGCCGACCCGTTCTTCCGACAGGGCGGCGCGGATGCCGAAGCCGTGGCCCGCCGGGTGGCCGCCGCCGACCTGTCCCTGGCCCGCGACCTGAGCGTGGTCGTGCCGCACCAGGGCGACCTGTTCCGGGTCTTCCGCGAGGCGATCGAGAGCGCGTTCTACGGCCGGCGCACGCCCCAGGCGGCCCTCGACTGGGCGGTGGCCGAGTGGAACGCGCGCCTGTGAGGCGGCCGTGACGCCGTCGGGGCGGGTCCTGGGCATCTACCTCCTGCGGGCACACCGCCAGCCACCGGACGCCGTGCCGCAGGCCCGGGCCCTGGTCGGCCACGGCCTCGAGGGCGACGTGCACGGCAAGGGGCGGCCGGACACCGCGCGGCAGGTCCTGCTCGTCGACCGGAGCACGCTGGCCGCGCTGGACCTGCCGCCCGGCGGGCTGCGCGAGCAGCTCACCGTGGACCTGCCCGGGCTCGACCGCCTGCCACCGGGCACGCGGCTGCGGGTGGGAGAGGCCACGCTGGAGGTCACCATGCCCTGCGAGCCCTGCGAGGTGGTGGGGCGCTACCTGGGCGTCCCGGACCCCTACGCGCTGCGCGACGCGCTCCGGGGACGTCGGGGGATCTTCACGCGGGTCGTGGCCACGACGGGCGGGGGATGGATCCGCCGCGGCGACGCCATCACGGTCGAGCCCCCGGATGCGTCCGGCCCGACGCTCCGGTGATCCGCGCCGCCGGCGGTGCTCGCCGCAGCCACGGGGACGTCTGGCGCGGCGCTGGCGCCGTACCGCAACGGCCTACCTGTTCCTGGCGCCCGCGCTGGCGCTGCTGGGGCTGTTCACTTTCTACCCGGTGGCCGTGGGCACGCTGCTGGCGCTGTTCGACTACGACGCGATCTCGCCGCCGCGGTTCGTGGGGCTGGCGCACTTCCGGGCGCTGGCGGCCGACCGGTTCTTCTGGATCGCGCTGGGGAACTCGCTGAAGTACCTGCTGGTCGTGCCGGTCCTCCAGGCGCTGTCCATCGGGCTGGCGGTGGCGGTGAACGTCCCGCTCCGCGGGATCGTCTGGTTGCGCGCGGCGTACTACCTGCCCGTGGTGACGTCGATGGTCGTGGCCGGGCTGCTGTGGCGGTGGTTGTACGAGCAGGATGGCCTGGTGAACTTCGTCCTGGTGCGCCTGGGCGTGCTCGAACGGCCGGTGGCGTGGCTGGGCCATCCGGACCTGGCGCTCTTCGCCGTCATGTTCGTCACGCTGTGGAAGGGACTCGGGTACTACATGGTGATCTACCTGGCGGGGCTGCAGGCGATCCCCCCGGAGTACGAGGAGGCGGCGGCGGTGGACGGGGCCACGCGGTGGCAGGTCTTCCGGGGGGTGACGCTGCCCCTGCTGCGTCCGTCGATCCTGCTGGCGTCGACGATCAGTGCCATCGCGGCATTGAAGGTCTTCGAAGAGATCTACGTGATGACCGGCGGGGGGCCCATGTTCCGGACGTACACCATGTTCTACTACATGTTCGACAAGGGGTTCCAGCAGCTCGACCTGGGCTATGCCGCCGCCCTGGGCGTGGTGCTGGCGGCCGCCGTGCTGGTGTTCTCGGCGGTGAACTTCCGGCTGTTCCGGCACGGGGGGTGGACCTATTACTGACGCCAGGCCCCGCCGCGCCCGTGGCCCGGCCCTGCTCCTGCGCTACGCCGGGCTGGTGGCGCTCGCCGTGTTCACGACGTTCCCGCTGGTGTGGCTGGCAGCGGTGGCGCTGCGCGCCCGCGGCCCGGTCTTCGGGTTCCCGCCGGCGCTGTGGCCGTGGCCCCCGTCGCTGGTGCACGTGGCCACCGTCTGGCAGACGATGCCCCTCCCACGGTTCTTCGCCAACACGCTGGTGCTGGTCGGGGCCGGGGTGGTGCTGCAGGTGACGCTGTGCGCCATGGCGGCCTACCCGCTGGCCCGCATGGAGTTCCCGGGACGCCGCCTGATCACGGGGCTGCTGCTGGCCACGCTCATGCTGCCAGGGCACATCGGCCTGATCGTCAACTTCGTGACGCTGCTGCGGCTGCGCCTGGTGGACACCTACGCGGGGGTGGTGCTGCCGGGCGCGGTGAGCGTCTTTGGCATCCTCCTGCTGCGGCAGGCGTTCCTGGCCGTCCCGGCGGACCTGGAAGACGCCGCGCGGCTGGACGGCGCCTCGGAGTGGACCATCTGGCGGCGCGTGATGCTGCCCGTGGTGCGGCCGGCGCTGGCGGCGCTGGCGCTCTTCGAGTTCGTCGCGCACTGGAACGCGTTCCTGTGGCCGCTGGTGGTGCTGAAGTCGCCCGAGAAGTACCCGCTGGCCGTGGGGCTGCTGTACCTGTCGGGCCTGTTCGCCCACAGCACGCGCGCGGTGGCCGCCGGCGCGGTGCTGATGACGCTGCCGGTGGTGGTGGTGTTCGTCTTCACGCAGCGGTACTTCGTGCGCGGGCTCCTGGTCGGGGCGCTGCGGTGAACCGCCCGCGCCGCGCGCCGGCGCACTGCCCCGGGGCCGGACGCCTGTCCGGTGGGGTGCGGCGGTGAACCGCCTGCTCTTCGTGCCGCTGGACGATCGGCCCGCCACGCGCGAGAGCGTGCTGGACCTGCTGCCGCTGCTGGGCGTCCCGTGGGCGACGCCGCCGCGGGAGTTGCTGGGGCATCGCCGGCAGCCCGCCGACCTGGACGGGCTGTGGCGCTGGGTGGAGCGCGAGGCGGTGGCGGCCGACGCCCTCGTGGCGTCTGCCGAGGTGCTCCTACATGGCGGGCTGGTGGCCTCGCGCCTGTCGGTCGAGCCGCTGGAGGCCCTGTGGGCGCGGCTGGACCGCCTGCTGCGGCTGGCCGGCCGGGTGCCCACCTACCTGAGCGCCGTCAACCCGCGCATTCCCGCTGGCGGCGCCGACGAAGAACCCGCGTACTGGGGGCCGTACGGCGATGCGCTGCGGGTGTACTCCAGCCGGCTGGACGCCGGCGAGCAGACAGGCGACGACGCCAGGGTCCGCGACGCACGGCGGGCGCTGGAGACGGTGCCCGCGCCGGTCGTCGACGACCTGCTGCGCCGCCGCCGCCGCCAGCTGCTGCTCAACGTGGAGCTGATGCTGGCGGCCGCCCAGGGCACGCTGCAGGCGCTGCTCATCGGCCAGGACGACGCGGAGCCCTACGGGCTGCCCCGCGCCGACCTGGCGGTGCTGCGCCGCCTGCGGGCGCGGCTGGGCACCCCGCGCGTGTCCATCTCGGCGGGCGCCGACGAGCTCAACGCGCGGCTGGTGGCGCGGCTGGCCAACGACGCGGCGGGCCGCGGGCCGCGGGTGGTCGTGCGCTACACCTACCCCGAGGCACGGCGCAGCGTCCCGCGCTACGAGCCCGCGCCGCTGGAGGACACGGTGATGGCGCACCTGGACGCCGCCGGCTGCCCGGTGGCCGAGGACGGTGCCGAGGCGCTGCTGTGGGTGCACAACTTCGCCGGCGCGCAGCAGCGCGAAGCGGTCGACCAGCGCGGCGCGCCGCCGGCGCCCGTGCAAACCGTGGCGACCGCGCTGGCCGAGGCCAGCGGGCGCGGACTGCTCTGCGGGTGCGCCGACGTGCGCTTCGCCAACGGTGCCGACGACGCGCTGGTCAACGCCCTGCTGGTGCGCGACGACTTCGCCGGCCTGGTCGGGTACGCGGGCTGGAACACCTGCAGCAACAGCGTGGGGACGGTAGTGGCCCAGCTCGTGCTGAGCTACCACGCCCGCGCACGCCTGAGCCCCACCCGCTACCGCGAGCTCCGTCGGCGCTACCTGCTGCGGCGCCTGCTGGACGACTGGGGCTACCAGGCCGTGGTGCGGCCGTACCTGGCGCGGGAGGTGGTGCCGCACCTGGGCGCTGACGGCGGGCACCTGGGGCCCGCCGTCAGCGCTGTGCGCGAGGCGGCGCTGCGCCGGTTCCAGGAGAAGGTGCTGCCGTCGGTCGAACGCGTCTTCGGTGGCCCCGCGCTGCGCGGGCTGAGTTTCCCCTGGGATCGGCTGTTCGAGATCCACGTGGAGCTGCCCGAGGAGCCGGCCGCCCTGTGAGCGCCGGCGCTGGCTCGCTGGCCTCCACGCGCGCCGGCAGGACACCGGCGGTCGAGCGCGCGCTGCCCGCCGTGCCGGCGACACACACCCGGAGGGATGACGGTGCCCGACGACCGCAACCTGCGCTGGCTGTTCGCGGCGCTCTTCCTGTGGACGTTTGGGCTGGGGCTGTACGAGCAGCTGGTGCCCATCTTTGCGCGGCAGCTGGGAGCCTCGCCGGTGCAGCTCGGCACGCTGTTCAACCTGCGCTACCTGGGGCTGGCCGCGGGGTACCTGCTCGGCGTCGTCGTCGCCGACCGCTGGCGCCGCCGGACCGTCATCGTCGCGTCGTGGGTGGCGGCCGCACCGGTGCCGCTGCTGCTGGCGGCCGCGCCCACGTACCTGTGGCTGCTGCCGGGCCTGCTGCTGTACGAGGTGACCTTCTTCGGGTTGCCTGCGGTGCACGCGTTCGTCGCCGAGCGCGTCGCGCCCGACCGCCTGGCGTCCACGTTCGCCGCCATGGGCGTGGTGACGTCGACCGCGTTCCTGGTGGCGCCGACCCTGGGCGGCGTCGTCGCCGACCGCTGGGGCATTCGCGTCACGCTGCTGCTGGCCGCGGGTTGTTACCTGCTCTCGACCGCGATGGTGCTGCAGGTGCGCGGGGCGTCGCCCGTCCCACGCGTCGTGCACCCCGCGGCGCCGATGGCGTGGGCGGCGCTGCGCCCGGTGCTACCCGTCCTGCTGCTGGTCGCGGGCCCCACGGTCATCGTGCTGGCGACCGCGCCGTTCCTGACGCCGTTCTTGCGCGAGGTCCGGGCACTCTCGCTGTCGGAGATCGGGTTCCTGGGCTCGATGACTGCGGTCGGCGGGGTGGTGCTCACCGCGATCGGCGGCCGGCTGGGCGACCGGATCGGCATCGTCCCGGCGCTGGTGGGCGCGCTGCTGGTGTATGCGCTGGGCATGGCCCTGCACGTCTACGGGCCGGCGGCGCTGTTGCCGGTGGCCTCGATCCTGCGGGCGCGGGCTCCCGCGGCCGCGCTGGGGCAGGCCCTGGTCGGTGCCCACGCGCCGGTCGAGGTGCTCGGCCGGGCGTTTGCCATCTCGGGGATGCTGGCCTCCGGGCTCGCAGCGCTCGGCGTGATCGCCGGTGGCTACGCCTACCGCGCCGATCCC
>Ga0101943_1001423_pt2 | contig 19506 bp, 16 predicted proteins | sample DewCreD2012metaG_5_FD_75244 | JGI IMG/M metagenome (GOLD analysis project Ga0101943, IMG submission 75244) | Hot spring sediment bacterial and archeal communities from British Columbia, Canada, to study Microbial Dark Matter (Phase II) - Dewar... ... | reverse complement strand
GCGTTGGTGGTTGGGTGCGCGGGTGTGGGTGTGGGGGATGTTTGTGTTGTGGAACATGGTGGGTTTGGTGCAGGGGTTGGGTGGGGATGGTTCGGATGGTTTTGTTGTCTGTTGTGTGTGGATAATGGGGTTCTGAGGGATTTTTCGAACAGCCTCAGGCAAACGATACTCGATTAAGCCCTCTATTAGCCCAGATTGATGGGTAGAGACCTAATGACAAGATCGCGAGGTTCCTTGCGCACGCTACTCCATTCGATACATTTGCTCGTATCGCCCACCTGAAGCAGGTACACTTCCCTCTGATGGAGACACCATTCCTGCCACAGCTGCGGGCGCGTGAACGGGGTCAGGTGAAGGAATGGCTCCAGCAGGTGGCGCAGGGCAACGGCGGCATCCTGTTTATCACGGGCGATTGGGGCATGGGACGCAGCAGTCTGCTGCGCGACGCCATGGCACGCGCAATGGAGTGCGGATTGGTCGTGGCGGATACTTGGTGCCGCGGTGGGCATGGCGAGCCTGCCTGGATGCCACTTGCCACGCTCATGGAGCAACTGCTGCGCCACTTCGGGGATGACCCACTAACACAGCCTCTGGCAGAGCAGCTACAACATTGGATGCTGTTCCCGCAATCATGGCATATCCCTGCGCAGTTCATTCGTCCGCTGCGTGCGATGGCACGCAAACGCGCCCTCCTGCTCTGTATCGATGACTTCCATCTCGCCTCCGACCACCTGATTCGGCTGATACAGGGCTGGCTCTCCGGCGTGCGCTTTGAGCCGATTGGATGGTTGCTGACGGTCTGCACACCTGTTGAGCGACCGTTGCTGTATGAGTTGATGCGCCGGAGTGAGGAGCATGGCGTGGCGCGCACGCTGGAGCTGGGTCCCCTCTCACTGGAGGAAACAGGCAATCTGATTGCAGCGTGGCGCCCCACGCTGGCAGGCGATGAGCGGCTTGTCCAGGTGCTGCATGAGCGCACACGTGGCAGTCCCCTGTTCCTCGTGGAGATTCTACGCCACGCGGAGAGGTGGGAAGACAAAGGGCGCACGCAACGCGATCTCGCGCAAGGAATTCCGACAAGCTTGCGTGGGATGTTGCTGCAGCGGGCGCAGGCACTCTCGACACGCGAGCGCGAACTGCTGAACTGGCTCAGCTGCTTTGAGGGGGAAATTCCCGTCGAGATTCTGCCCTCCCTGCTCAACGCCAGTGAACGGCGCGTGTCGCAATGGCTGAACAAGCTGCTGCAGACCGGCTGGCTGGAGCACGTCCATGGACAGCAGCACACGCTGGCCTGGCGGCATCCGCTGACGCGCGAGGCGATTTACGAGGCAATCCCGGCGGCACAACGTGCCCGACTGCATCGACAGATTGCTGAGCAGCTGGAAACACGGAGCCGAGAGGGCGCCCTCTTGCCCGATGAACAGTGCTGGCTGCACTGGATGCGCTCGGAACCTGACGAAACGGTGCTCACACGGCTGTGGGAGGCGCGTCAGCAGGCGCGCCTGCGCTCGCATCCCCGTTTCCGCCTGGAGCTGCTGGAAGCCTGCCTGCATGCGGCGACCGTGTTGGGCGACCTGCCAAAGCGTGTCCGCTTGCTCTGTGAGCGCCCGCACCTGATGTTTTGCTTACCTGACGGTTTGCTGCGTGCCCTGGATGCCTCGCAGCAGGCAATCGCCGAACTGGAGGCGCACCCAGAATGCGATCCCGACCGCAGCCTCTGGATTCAGGTTCACTGCGCGCGGGCGGGGCAACTGAGCCAGCTGGGGCGCGTGGAAGAAGCTCGCACCACCCTGCAAACGCTGCTGCAACAGGGCGGCTGGTCCGAAAGCCAACAATCGATGCTGGAGTTAACCCTCGCCTATCTCCACGCCTGTCAGGGCGAGCTGCGCACCGCCTATACCCTGCACCGCACCGTCTGGCAGCGGATGCGCACCGAGATGGAGTGGTGGCAACGCTGGGCAGGAACGCTCTACTACACGCTGCGATATGCCCTCGCCTGCGGCGATAAGGCGCTGGCGCATGAGGTGCTGGAACAGTTCAGCGACTGGGCCGTGCATCCCGCCGCGCCACCCGCGTGGAAAGAGTTGTGGCACCTGATGCAAGCCGAACTGGCCTATTTTGAAGGGCGTGGCGCAGAACAGCTCTATCACGCGCGGGCGGTACGCCCAATGGAATCGGAGGTAGACACCAGTCTGCTGGGCTACGAAAGCTGGTTCCAGACATTACTCTATCGAGACCCGACGGAGGCACTGCATGTAGCGGATCGCGCCCTTACCGTAGTGCGCCAGGCGATCGGTTATGAACGCGAGGCAGAATGGCTTGTCTATCGAGCGCAGGCACTGCTGGAAGCGGAGCGGTTCCGCGAAGCGCACCAGACCTTGCAGGAAGCGCGACGACTTGCCCACAAACTCAACCATCGACTCATCCTAACACGCGCTTGCCTGCTGCAGGCTCAGCTCGCCCTCCTTGCGCCTCGCGACCAGGAGCTAGAAAAGCAGGCACACAATCAGCTTGCCACAGCAGAAAGCCTGAACGCAGCCCTTGTGCTCCCGGAGGTGGAAATCGAAACGCGGCGGCTCCATTCTGCGTTGAGTATGGAGCAAGGCAACCTCGATGCGGCGTTGGAGCAGGCCCAGCAAGCGGTCGCCTGCGCCAATGCATGGGGGCACGCGTTCTATCGGGGGATAGCCTCCTTGCAACTGGCGACGGTTCTGCTACGCACTTCGGGGCAGACAGCACCGAATGGACTTACAGCTCAGGCTGCCCTGGAGCATGCCGAAAGCCTGCTAAGCGGTTATGGCGTGCCGATCTGGTGGCGGCGGATCCAGCAACCACGCCCTGCCATGAAGTGGGTCAGTGAGCGCGGCTGGGAAATCGAGGTCTGCATGCTGGGCGATGTGCGCGTGCGGTTTCGAGCGCGCGAACTCACTCCCGACGGCTGGGTCAGCCCGCGCACGCGCGCCCTGTTTTGCCATCTTATCCTGACCCAGGGACGCCCCCTGCATGCCGACACGCTCTGTGAACAACATTTCACCCATCTGGACATCGAGCGGGCGCGTGTGAACTTGCAGACGACCATCTCGGCGGTGCGCCGCTCGCTGCGCCGTGCCCTTGGTGAAGAGGCAGGCGAGTGGCTCCGTTACGATTCAGGATTTTACCGATGGGCACCCGAGCACAGCTGGACCGCGGACGCTTTTGAGTTCGAACGCATCGCACGCGATGCCCTTGCACTCTCTGACCCACACGCCCAGCAGGAACGGCTGGAGGAAGCTCTCCAAATCTATCGGGGCGATCTACTGCCCGAATTTGCCGAGGAGGAGTGGTGCCTGACGCATTATCATCGCCTGCGTGCGCTTTACCTGGAGTGCCTGCTGATGCGAGCGCAACTGGCTTCGCTAATGGGGCACCATGTAGAAGTCATCGAATATGGGGAGCGACTGCTGGAACACGATCCATGTGATGAAGCCGCAGCGCGCCTGCTAATGCAGGCATATCGTGCGCTCGGACGCCGTGCCGATGCCCTGCAGGTCTATGCCCGCTGCCAAAAAGCGCTCGCCGAGCTGCTGGACACTACACCCTCGGAACCCACCCGCCAGCTGTATGAGTCCCTCTAGAAAGGGTGAACCGTTGCGATGGGGTTCGAATGAACCCTACTGTGAAAGCAATCGCCTTAAGCCGCCTCCGCCACCCGGCCGACGCAAACCCTCCTCGCCCAGAATGTGCAGGAACACCAAGCACATCTCATCGGTTGTCTTCTCGCCCCAGGTGACCACCTTTGGCGGACGGTTCGGGTTATTCGGGTTCTTTTCCGAATTGTCATAATAGGCACGCACCTCCACGCGCGTGCCTTTCGGTAGGCGCACCGGGGTCTTGTAGTGGTAGGTGTCTTGCCATTTGAAGTCCCAGTCCTGGACCCAGATCATCGGGATGGTTTTGCCATCCGGTGTGTAGGCATCCACCTTCATCTCGCGACCAAGCAGGTGCATATGGGGTGTGATGGCGACCACCTCCACATCCCGCGGTGCAATCCAGTAAGCGCGTACCTCATGCCGTTCGGCGCCAGGCGGAATGCTGAAGAAGGGATTAACGAGCCACGCGATACCCACCGGCTGCGGGTTCAGCGATTTGGCGAAGTAAAGTCCGACGCGGGTGCGGTCACGCTCAGGCTTGCCCGTGCGATAGTAGTGAATCTGCAACACGATATCGGAGCCTTTAGGCAGGCGATAGCCCGTGCCCTCCGGCAGCTTCTGCGGCGAAAAACCCGGCGCCCAACCCCCCAGCATGCCTGCAGGCACAAAACCAGGCCAGCCAAACGCCTTATAACCCGGCCCCGGGTCCGCCGCGTCTAGCTTGCGTGCCGTGCCTGAGGTGTCGCAATAGACGATCACATGGTGCACCGTGCGCCGATTGCCCGGCTGAATATCGATCGCCTGCACGAACATATCCCGGTCGAAGTTCGTCGGGATAACAAAGTGGCGATACTCATCTTCCCCGGTGGGACCCACCTCGTACTCTTCGGGCATTTCCAGCACCACATCGGGTAGACCGAACGCCCAATCATCATTGAACTGGCGTGTGGGTGGCAGATCGTTCGGATCGCCCAAAGGTGCGCCGTTCTCTACCCACTGCGTAATCAGCGCGATCTGTTCATCGGTCAACCGACGCTCGCCTTTAAACTCGCCATAGCCGGGCACCGGCTTCCATGGTGGCATCTGGCGCGCCTGCACATATTTGGCAATCTCCTTGCGCCAGGTGTAGGCGTCCCGATAGGTCATCAAAGAGAAGGGCGCAACCTGACCCGGACGATGACACGACTGGCAATGCTCCTGCAAAATAGGCGCGATATGCTTCGCGTAGGTGATGGGGGTGGCAGCCACCGCCTCGGCTTTGAAATGGATGGTGCAGCCGAAGGTTTCCGTAGTCGCCGGTTTGACCGGCTTGCCCTTCAGCACCGCTTCCAGCGCGTTGCGCAGGTAGTGGTGACGCACCCGATCCTCATAACGGTTATCATCGATGGCGCCCCGATAGCGCAGAACACCCTGTCGATCGATGACAAACGCCTGCGGGGTCATCGTCGCGCCCAACGCACGCGCCAGCTTCCCCTCCGGGTCATACACCACGGGGAAATTCAACCGCCACTCGCGAACACTCTGGCGCACCTCCTGCTCCGTATCGTCGTAGTTCGAGTAGATCCCGATGAGCTGTACACCGCGTTTGGAATAGGCGGTATGGAGCTGATTGAGCCGCACGGCATAGCGTTGAGCCGCCGGGCACTTTGCGCCCAGAAAAACCAGCACCACAGGGGATTTTCGGCTTAGATCGCCCAGATGATAAGTGCGCCCGTTCAAATCGGTGAAGCGGAGCGCAGGCACACGGATATTTATACCAACCCTCGCCGGCGCTTCGGTAAGCACGCGGTGTTTTTTACTCACCTCGGCAGGAAGCGCAGCAGATTCACGCTGTTCGCTTTCTATCGTGGGCATCCACAGCGCGGATACCCCCACCATCACCAGACTCATCAGCCACCATGCTCTCATTGTTTTGCGCCCTCCGACTCACCAGTCAGTATACCCTATTCGACGCTTAAATGGAACCCCCTGTTCGTTGCAGGGTGAAGAAATATGCTCGTGCAACACGCTCAGACACCTCTGCTAAAGATCTGGCGGTGAACAAAACGCCACCTCATGAGGTATCATGGTTTCTAAAGATGGCATTCAACACCATAGATGACCTGTTGAAGGCGATTCGGGAACACCCCGAATGGCGCGATGAGTTAAGGCGGCTTGTGCTAACAGATGAGCTGCTTCAACTGCCGGAGCGTTTCGAGCAGCTGAGCGCACTTGTACAGCAGCTCGTGACCCTGACGCACCAGCTGGTCGAACAAGGTGGGCGCCACGAGGAGGAAATCCGCCAGCTGCGCAAAGAGTTCTACGAGCATCGACAGGAGTTTCAAGCGCATCGGGAAGAGTTTTTGCAACTGCGCGCCGAAGTGGAGCAGCTGCGCAAAGAGTTCTACGAGCATCGGCAGGAGTTTCTGCAACTGCGCGCCGAAGTGGAGCAGCTGCGCAAAGAGTTCTACGAGCATCGGCAGGAGTTTCAAGCGCATCGGGAAGAGTTTCTGCAACTGCGCGCCGAAGTGGAACAACTGCGCAAGGAGTTCTACGAACATCGGCAGGAGTTTCTGGCACACCGAGAGGAGTTTCTACAACTGCGTAAAGAGTTTTACGAACATCGCGAAGAGTTTCACCAGTTCAGGCAGGAAACGAACTCACGCCTGTACCGCTTGGAGCGCGACATGGCGGAACTGAAGGGCAGCGACCGAGAGCGCTACTATCGTGAGCGTGCAAGCGCGATCTTTGGGCGGTACTTGCGTCGTGTACGGTTAGTAGATTTCAGCGAACTCTACGAAGAACTGGACAGCCGAGAGCCACTCACTCAAGAGGAGCTGTTCGAAATCAGCTTGCTGGATGCGGTGGTGGAAGGGCGACGCAAAAGCGATGGAACCCCTGTATTGCTGGCAATAGAGGCTTCATGGAGCATTTACCCCGATGATGTGCAGCGTGCCTTTGCCCGGGCCCAAATCATCGCTAAGCGAGGTTACACGGTCTATCCCGTCGTGGCAGGCAAGTATGCAGAGGAAGGACTGCTCGAATCGGCACAACAAGTTGGTGTGCTGGTGGTACTGGACGGCGGGCGTGTGCTTGGCGACACCGCGCTGATATAACTTTCCTCCTGTCTACAAGGTATAATCCCCCCGGGTGATCCCGATGACAACGCAGCAAGAAATCATTTACCCAGAAACGGATGGGCAGCCGATGGCAGAAAATACGAAACAGTTCGAGTGTATCACCACACTCAAAGGTAATCTGGATCGCATCTTTCTGCATGACCCAAATGTGTTCGTGGCGGGTGACCTGTTCTGGTACCCGGTGGAGGGCAGACCCGATATCCGGCAGGCGCCCGATGTGATGGTGGTGTTCGGGCGCCCCAAGGGTCACCGACGCTGCTATTTACAGTGGCAGGAGGAGAATATCCCGCCCCAGGTGGTGTTCGAAATCGCATCGCCCAGCAATCGTCCAGAAGAATGGGAACAGAAATTCCTTTTTTATGAGGAGTACGGGGTGGAGGAATACTACATCTATGATCCTGAAACAAGTCGGTGGCAGGGTTGGATTCGCCGCGATTCGAAACTGACGCCGATCCACTCGATGGTGGGGTGGGTCAGCCCCCGGCTGGGTGTGCGTTTTGGCGAGGCGAACAGCACCAACATGGGATTGACCGCTCCAGATGACACACCGTTTCTGAGCTTCACCGAGCTGGCTCAGATGGCATTTCAAGAGCGGCTGGCGCGTGAAGAAGCGGAGCAACATGCTCGACGCCTCGCTCAGCGACTGCGCGAACTGGGTGTCAATCCCGACGAGTTATAAACCCAATGCGTGCCTATCGGTTAATCGCGCCCGGCAAGATGCGCATGCTGAATATCGAACCGCCCATCCCCGGTGAGGGCGATGCACTCCTGCGTGTGCACGCCTGCGGCGTGTGCGGCACCGATCTGCACCTGAAGCAGCGCGGGCATCACGACTGGCGTGGGGAACCTATCACGCTTGGGCATGAGATTGTAGGCGAAATTGTGCATCCCACCGAACGCGCAGGTGAATGGGTGGTCGTTGATCCGCAGATTGTATGTGGCGCATGCTTTTACTGCCGGCGGGGGCGGCTGAACCTTTGTGAGCGACTGGAACATATCGGCATCCGTGTCGACGGCGGTTTCGCCGAGTTTTTGTGTGCCCCCCTGCGCAACCTTTACCGACTGCCCGAAGGCATCTCACCTGAGGAGCGCTGGCGGTTCGCGCTGGTGGAGCCAGTTGCCACCTGTGTCGCCGCAATGAATCTGGCGAACCCACGCCCCGATGAGAGTATGGCCGTTGTCGGATTGGGCTTTTTCGGACAGGTGTTTTTGCAACTCGCACGCTTGTGGGGCGTGCAGCCGTTATACGGTCTGGACCCTATCTCGCAGCGGCGCGAGGTCGCTCAGCAACTCAGCCAGGCGGAGGTGTTTGACCCCTCATCCGAAAGCGAGCCTCTGCCCCAAGCCAATGTGGTCATCGATGCAGCCGGCTCGCCCGATGCAGCCGATACCTGCCTTGGCATCGCAAGCAAGGCGGCACGCATCGTTGTGTTCGGCTATCGACCAGAGCCGGTACAACTCGACTGGTATGCCATCACGCTGAAGGAGCTGAGTATTATTGGCTCGCGCTCCAGCAATCATGCATGGGAGCACAGCTTACACCTGGTGGCATCCCATCGGCTCTCGCTGCGCCCTCTGGTGCATCTCTACGCTTTCGACGAGATAGAAAAAGCCTTCCGCGCGGCCGAAACGCGCAAGGTGTTCAAGCCGGTGCTGGTGCTATGACCCTTTTTGCACGGGGATTCGCACGCGGAAAGTGGTGCCTTTGCCTGGTTGACTGCTGGCATCCCAGTGCCCCTTGTGCGCCATAATCGCGTTGCGGATGATGCGCGTGCCCAGTCCGGTGCCGCCCGCTTTGCTGCTGGTGGCGCGCCCTTCCAGAATTTCGCGCACGCGATAGGGCGGCATGCCCGCACCCGTGTCGCTTACCTCCAGCGCCAGAGAGAGATACCCCGCGCCGTTGTCCTCAAGATGGGCGCGTACGGTCACTTCACCCCCTGGCGGCGTCGCCTCCACCGCGTTATGCAGAAGGTTGTAGACCATGCGCTCAATAAGGAACTTATCCAGCAAAGCGGGCGGTGTCGGCTGAATATCGCTCTTGATGGTCACCCGCTTCTGGCGCGCCAGCGGCTCAATCGCATGCACGCGCGACTCGACAATCTCCGCGAAGGAGTGCGATTCCAGATTCGCTTCGGTGCTGGCGCCCTTGATGGCGTCGGCAACCAGTTGCGTGTCGCGATAGACCTCGACGGTCGCGCTGTGAATCGCACCGAACGCCTCCTGCATCAGCATATACGCCTCCGGGTGAACCCGCGCAATCTCACTGAGATAGGGGTCCAGCGTGGTGAGCCAGCCCAGCACCACATTCACCTTGTTCTTGATATCGTGCGCCATCGCCCCCATCGTCTCGGCTAAGTGCGCCAGCTCCGCATCGCGTGCCAGTCGCGCGTTCTGTATCGCCAGCGCAGCAATATCGGCAATAATGCCCGTCATCGCCATGTCCTGCTCGGTGAAGACCCCTTGCCGACGGTTCACCAGCTGCATCACACCCAGCCTCTCTCCTTCTGAACCGCGCATCGGCACGGTCAACAGGCTCGTGGTCCGATGGCGCAGGGCAATATCCACGCGAGGCGAGTGCTGCGGGTCATGCTCAGGGTCCAGGGTGAGTTTCGGCTGACCCGTCCGAAAGACCTCTCCAGCGATGCCCTCGGTCACATCAAGCGACATGCCCTGCAGCTCCGCGCTTTTATCGCCCACCACATAACGGAACACCAGCGCGTTCAGTGACGGCTCATAGAGCAGAATCGAACCGCCCTCAGCATCCACGCTCTGCATCGCGACCTGCAAAATGCGCCGCAGCCTTTCTTCAAAATCGATAGCGGTAAACAGCTGCGCCGTGGCTTCCTGAATCACCCGAATCCGATCTCGCTCTTCCATCGATAATCGACCTCGTGTATAGTGTACCTCCAAACTTTGGATAAAAGGCGGATCTTTCGGTTCCCTTCGCGTTGCAGAGATATTCGCCACCGCTGGACTTGATTTCTTAGTCAGGCTAAGGGTATATTCTATAGAGAAATGGAGGCACACATGGCTATTCAGGAATTGGAACGGATGGTGCAGACACTGCCAGAGGATTCGAAGTCTGTGGGCTTTGTGGCGATAAACTACATCACTTGCCGACCTGACTATCGGCAGCGATTCGTGGAGCTGTTTCGTACACGCGCCCATGCGATTGATCGAATGCCGGGCTTTCTGGGGATGTATGTGTTGCGCCCTCAGCGTGAAGGCGACCCCTACTTGGTGGTCAGCCACTGGGAGAGCGAAGCGCATTTCCGCGCCTGGCTCAAATCACCTGAATTTCTGGAAGGACACAAGCGTGGTTTTGAAGAGGTACGTCTGGCAAAAGAGCGCGGCGAGGAGCCCCCTATGGTTTCCGACTTCCGTACCTATGAATTGATTGCACGCTAAGCACCATCACAAGGAAATTTTTTTGAACCGTGCGGGTCTACTGCCAGTGAAGAACTTCCGCCTCAGCGGGTGGATCGGTCTGCACCTGCAGGCGGGTGCCGGGCGCGGTATAAGCGTTGCGGACGAAGCCCCACGCCAGAATCGCGTCCTCCAGCAGGGGCGATCGCACCGCCCCCGTAATCCAGCCCGCATCGGCACGGTCAGAGGCAGCGATCGGCATCCCGCGCGCGGGCAGCTGTTCACCCTCCACCCGCAGCGGTACCCAGGTGCGATTGGTGTGTCCGCGCGCCTTGATGCGCATCAGCACCTCCTGCCCCGTGTAGCAGCCTTTGGTGTAGCTGATATAGCGTGCCTCGAAGGTGGGGCCCAGCTCAGCCGCCAGGGTGCGCTCGTCCATATCGACGCCGTAAAGCGGGATGCCCGCCTCGTAGCGCAACACCTCGTATAACTCTGGTGCGATGGGCAGCACTTCGGTGGCGATCAACGCGGTTTTCATCTCCTCGTGCACCTCAAAGGGCAGGATCAGGTCATAGCCGCCCCAGCGAGTACGTGCGCAGCGCACGAGGCGCACCTCCACCTTCTGCCAAAACTGTCGGCGATGGCGCAGCTCGCCTTCAGACGGCGGCTCCAATCCCAGCTCTTCCAGCACCTCGTCCGCGCGTCCGCCCTGCAGACTCAGCACGCCAAGACCCTCCTGCAGAGGAATTAACTCCACATCGTCCAGAATAATCAGGCTGCTGAGCCGTTCCAGCATCGTGCCGAAGGCAGCGGGTGGCAGCAGAAGCAGGTAGCCGTCTTCGGCTTCCAGCACATAAGAGTCGGCAAGCAGGTGCCCTGTGGGACTGCAGAAGGCGGTATAGACCCCCATGCCCTCCTGCAACGGACGCAGGTCGTTCGTCGCCTGCGCCTGCAGGAAACGCTGGCGGTCGCTACCTATCACGCGCACCAGCCCCCAGTCACTCAGATCGAGCCAGCCCGCATGGTCCCGCACATGCGCATAAGTGGCGTTCATCCGAAATCCCCCTATCACTTTACCTGAAAAGGGTACAATCCCGATGTGGCAATCGTGGAGTGGCAGAGTCGGGTCGCGGGGTTTCGGTTTCGGCTTCAGGGTGCGCCTGACCCGTTGAGCCAGCCGTTTATCGATCCTCTGCACCGCTGGCATTTCACCTATCGGGTGCAGGGCTTTGTGCTGGAGCCGAATCCGAACTTGTTGATAGAAACCTTCACCTCAAGCCAGCCACTCTATCCCTTTGCACAGCGTGCCTGTCGGTTGCTGCTGCACTGCTATGAACTAACGCGGGTGCGGCTGGGGCTGGAACATCCGCTAAAAGAGGATCGTCTGCTACGCCTGTTCCTCTGTCGCGAGGGCAAGCCGGGCGCGGAACAGCAATCGAATCTGATCTATCTCTATCAGGTAAGCGATCAGATGCCCTCCACTGAATGGCTGCGCGAGCTGACACACGAGTACGGGCACTTTGTACTGCCCCCCATTAACTCCTTCGTGGAGCCGGAGGCGTGGGCGAACGGTGACCTGGGTGAACGGCTATTTGGCGTCTGGCTGCTAAACGCCTTGATGGCGAACCAGATAGACCCCGAATCGGTCATGGGTGTTTCCGAGGTGGCGCTGCGCACCTATGTGCAGCGCGCCGTGCAACCCCTGGTGGAGCGCATGGCACGGGAAGGGCTCTCGCCCGCGCGCTGGCGCTCACGCAAACGCGACGGCTACGAAGAGTATCTCGCGCTCGCGCTCTATGCCGAACAGGTCTATGGGGCGGAGCGGCTGGGACGCGCCATGCGTATCGCAGGCGGAGTGGCACCCGACGACTTCCTGAACGGTTTGCGCGAGAGCCTGCTGGAGCCATCACGGCTGAAGGTCAATCTCCTACGCCACCCTGCATGGCTGTTGCTGCCGGGCGGAGCTCGCCGATGGCGTGTGCTGGGCGAGGCACGCCTTGTGCCCGACCCAAAACGCCCCGATTGGGTACGATGCCACTGCCCTGAGCGAACCCTGCTGCTGCAGCAGGTGAACCGCTGAACCCGTCGAAAAACACTTATCAAGGAGGTACGCTATGCGATCGGTTCTGTTTCTGACGATGTTGCTGGTGCTGCTATCGATAGTAGGCATCGCGTTGCAAGAGCCAAAGTCGATGCCTACACCCAACCAGTTGAGCGAGCAGGAACGGCAGGAAGGCTGGAAGCTGCTGTTCAACGGCAAGGATCTCAGTGGCTGGGCAATCTTTGACCAGCCCGATGCATGGACAGTCGAGGAGGACGCGCTGGTCTGCACGGGCAGAGGCGGTGGGATGATCTATGCCGAGGGCGTCTATAAAAACTTCGAACTCAAACTGGACTTCAAGGTCTCGCCCGGCGGCAACAGTGGGGTGTTCCTGCGTGTGTGGGACAAGAACGATCCCGTACAAACGGGCATCGAGGTGCAGATCCTGGACAGCTACGGCAAAGAGAAACCCACGCGCCACGACTGCGGCGCCATTTATGACATCCAGGCGCCCAGCGAGAACGCCGTCAAGCCCGCGGGCGAGTGGAATACCTACTACATTATTTGCAAAGATTCGCACATCACGGTCTATCTCAATGGTAAAAAGGTGAACGAGGTCGACCTGAGCCGTTGGACTGAGCCGCACCGCAACCCTGATGGCACGCCCAACAAGTTCAAATACCCCTACAACCAGATGACCCGACCGGGCTATATCGCACTGCAGAACCACGGCAATAAGATATGGTTTCGCAACATCAAGATCAAGCCTCTGGATTGAGCGTCTACGCGGAGCGGCGTGCCCACCTGCAGAAAACGCTGTTTGAAGGGGTACGGGCGCCCGATGCTGCGCTCATCACCCAGATCGCTAATGTGAACTACCTGACGGGCTTCACCGGCTCCTTCGCCTGGCTGGTGCTGCTGCCCGATCGGGCACACCTCATCACCAGCGGCATCTACGCAACGCAGATCGGCATGGAGGTGCCCGACATCCCCACCACCGTCTACGCCCCCGGCGAGGAGTCAGGCGCCGTGCTTGCCGATTTGCTGCAATCCTGGAATGTTCGGACGCTCGGCATCGAGAGCAGCAACTCCATCGCGTTTTTGAAAGGCTTGCGTCATCGCCTGCGCAAAGCCCAAATCACCCCCGTGCTGCTGAAGGCTGAGATTGAGAAGATGCGCCTGATTAAAGATGCGTTTGAGCTGGAACGCATCCGCGCCGCGGTGGCAATTGCCGACGCCGCCTTTGAGCATGTGCAGCGCATGCTGCAGCCTGGGGTCGCCGAGTGGGATATCGCGATGGAGATCGATTTTTACATCCGTCGGCAGGGCGCGTATCCCGCCTTCGAAACGCTGGTGGTCAGCGGTGAGCGCAGTGCACTGCCGCATGGCAAGCCCACCGAACGCAGACTGGAACGGGGCGACTTCGTGACACTCGACTTTGGAGCACGCTATCAGGGCTACTGCTCCGACCTCACACGCACAGTGGTCATCAGTGAGGTCAGCCCGGAGCAGCGACGCCTCTACCGCGCGGTACTGGACGCGCTGGAGCGCAGCCTCGATGCCATCCGCCCCGGCAGAACAGGACGCGCCATCGACAAGATAGCACGGCGCACGCTCGAAAAGTACGGGCTTGCCGACTACTTCCGACACAGCCTGGGACACTCGCTGGGCATCCAAGTGCACGATGGGGTCGGGTTTTCACCCCGTGAAAAGACCCGATTGCAGCCCGGCATGGTGCTAACAGTGGAGCCGGGCGTCTATGTGCCGGGCTTCGGCGGCGTCCGCATCGAAGAGGATGTGCTGGTGACGGAGACAGGCTGCGAAGTGCTGAGCCGCTCCCCGCGAAACTTAATGGTAACCGGCTATGTTTCAATTTCTCCCAGGTAGGCTAAAAAACAAAAATTGACACCTGACGGGGGACGGGTCTTCATCGGTAATCGTCTCCTCAAGATACCCAATAGCCTTGCTGGGAAATGGGTGTGGGCACGCAAATCGCCATGTCATTCGACCTCCCATGGAACGAATTGCTCATGATTCCCCCTCGCGTCCGAAATTGAACAGCACAATTAGCAGGTCGGCATCATCCACCTGCCCATCACCATTCAAATCCTCCAGCAGAGCAGAACCTGTCCGACCGAAGGCGAACAACACAGTGAGCAGATCGGCATCATCGATGCGGTTGTCGTGATTCACATCGCCATTCACCAACGAAGCATTCATGCCTGAAACACACCCATTGACCGCCACACTACGCACAATCTTGCGCAGCCAGCGCGTGCCCTGAAACGCCACATCGTAGCTGCCAGGTGCAACCTGATACAGCGTGTAGTAGCCGTTCAGCTGCAGAAGAACCGTCTCCGAGTGCAGAGGCGTTAGGTCGCCGGGTGGGCGCAGTTCCACCATGATCGGCTGCCCGATTACATTGCCCCGATACTGCTCCAGCGTGATATAGCCTGATAGGCGATAGGTGCGATCAGGCGCGGCACGCAGAACATAGCTCCACGCACGCATCAGCTGGCTCGACGCTGCCCAGAAACCCACATTATCATCGTTGGGATTCGTACTGTAGGTGACCCAGCCCGTGATCTGCAACGGTTGTGGCAACAGCACTTCAATCGTCGGAGTGTTGGGCTGCCACGCCGAGCTACCACCTAACAGCCCGAATAATCGCCCGCTGGTCGCGGGATAAATCATCCAACCAGTGGACGGGATGGCATAGTTGTTGCACTCGGCATACGCCGATTGTGCATCCCAAAGCGTGTTGGAGACACGCATCGAGGAGAGCATCACGGGCTTGAACGCTTCCCCTAGGCGATTGTCGATGGGCACGGAGCCATCGACCGACGCGCTCACACAAGCAAGTAGCTCGTCCGGACGCGGGGGCAGTAAGCGTACCTGAAGGCTAACTTGAAGCGAGGCGATGCGACCAGACAGCAGGAGCACCAGATCGGAGCCTTCGATGCGATAACTCCAGCTCACGGGTGCACCCTGATAGTAGCGTCCACCCGACCAGAAGGTGGGCATCAGAATCACCGAAGTGCCCCAGCTGGAGTTGGGACCGTAGTTCATTCGGAAATAGCTACTGTCCAGATGCAACGCGGCATATTGCGGCGTGGAGCCGCCTGCGCCGTAAAAGATTTCCAGCACCGTGCCGCGCACACGTAGCGACCAGCTCTGTGCACTGGCAACGGCAACTATCACCCAGAGCACCAGCCAGCTCCATCGCCCCGCACTTTTCAAACGACAAAACACATCCCCTATTGTACCACAAAACCAAGTTCAACACGACCTCGGCACCTACACTCGGTGCAGAAAGAAACGGTCCTTTGGTGCAGCGTGGACGGTATCTCGTCTAAATCCCTGCCAACTTTCGCAGATTGCTTACCTGTTCCGTGGAAAGCCATCCTTGCCGTTCTGCCTCAGAGAGAAAATCCTCGAATCGCCAGCACGCGATCTGCTCTCGTTGACAGTATTTTTGTAAACTTTTGTCATGAGTTAGCACTTTGCCGTCTAACTGTTGAGCGCATGTTGCCAGCGAGCGATCCGTTCGATCGACGGCACTTAATTTTGGAATAGCACCCTCCAGTGGAGGAGCGCTGATAGGATGAACATAAATGCTCCCTTCTTGCATCGCTGTTATTGCTTCTTGCAAGATTGCCCCGCCCTGTTCCGCTTCCCTTTGTACTAACTCAGTGGTGCAAATATCATAAGATATCTTTAGTATATGCTTAAAGCAGTCCGCTTTGCACAAGTAGTTGAAAATGTTATTATCTACCCATATCTTCTCCTTCTTCATTTGAGAGATTATTTGTCTCCTTGCTGAGAGAATTTCTCCAGAAACTCAAAAAACTCTTTCGCTTTGGCAGCGGGTATACGCTGAGCTGTCAGATACTCCTGAATTGGGGTAAGGGCACTTTCCAGCAGTTCTGCAGTGGTAGAGGCGCTTATCTCATCTTTGAGATAAGCATGCAGAACCAGCGTGCGCAAGCGATCGGTCAAAGTCGGAATTGGAGGTGGCTCAGAAACATCGCCGTAAAGTGCGCGTTCCATCTGTGTCAGTTGCCTGCTACCATCCTGAAGCACCCAATCACGCTCTTCTTCGTTCACATAACCCAAATTGAACAGGCGCCAAGCCAACGCGGCATAAGACACACCAAACCGACGACGCATTGCCACCCATCCGAAAATGGGCAATTGTGTGCGGCGGCGGGGCAGCTTGTACTCATCATACATCCCGTTGATTCGCTCGGCTGGCATCAGAAACGCCGCGGCGAAAGCATTTGCCTGACGCTCCTCAATGGATGAGACCCTATCTATGGAGCGATCCCAAACCACTCGATGTTCCCGATGGAGCAGAAGATGAGCGTACTCATGGGCAAGCGTGAAACGCTGACGCAAGGGCGGCTTTGAGCGATTAATCAGAGCAACGGCAGCCTCTTTTTGCGGGAACTGAAACAACGCACCATCCAGATCATCAGGTGGCAGATCCGCACCCACGACTCGAAGCCCTGCATGCTCCACAACGGCAACCATATCCGCAATGGGTTCATTCCCCAGTCCAAGACGACGCCGCTCCGCTTGAGCCAGTTGCTCGATGAGTGCAACCTGCTTGTCCCACGACCCTTCAGGAGTTGGATAGGCCGGTGTAAGACTCTTTTGTTGCCCCAGCAGTGCCTCGATCTGCAGGTAGCGCCGACAGCGCTCCAGCCAGAGCTGCAGGGCGCCAATGTTTTCAGGCGTCTCAATCGTGCGTAGATAGCTCTCTATTGTTTCGTCGGGCAGACTAATCAGTACGTCGAAAGGGACATTCAGGGCTTGCGCCAGACGCACCACCGTTTCCAGGCGTGGCGCGTTGCGACCCGTCTCGATTTCGGATAGGCTCGAGACAGCGATGCCCGTGCGCTCCGACAGCTGCCGCAAGGTCAGCCCAGACCGCTCTCGCAAGTCGCGAACGCGCCTCCCAACCACTTCAGCAAGGCGTGTCCCCGAACCTGTCTGCTTATCCGAAATCATGAGGACAATACTCGCGTATTTTGGGGTTATTCCGAAATATTGGGGATAGGCTTTAAAGCCTGCGGATGAGGGGTTGAAACCGCTGTATCCGCTGTGGTGAAATCCAAAAACCTCTCTGTAAGGACAGAGCTGTGTGTCTGCCTCTACATCACCGCGCCAAACCCAACGCATGTGAGTGAGAGGGGGGCACACACAGATGCGCCCTTACATCCTCTCGGAACCCAACCCGCTCAACAACTGGGCCACATGCTGCACATCCTTATCGCCCCTGCCTGATAGGTTAATCAAAATCACCGAGTTGGGTGGGAGCTGGGGGGCAAGCTCCTGCAGATAGGCAAACGCATGGGCGCACTCCAGCGCGGGAATGATGCCCTCATGGCGCGCCAGCCATGCAAATGCTCCCAGTGCCCGCTCATCCGACACCGCCACATACTCCGCCCGCCCGCTCTCTTTCAGATAGGCATGCTCCGGACCCACACCCGGATAGTCCAGCCCCGCCGAAACGGAGTGGGTGCGCCGAATCTGCCCATGCTCGTCCTGCAGCACGAGGCTCGCACTGCCGTGCAACACCCCATACTCGCCCGCCACAAGACTGGCAGCATGCTCACCCGTCTCGATGCCTTTGCCCGCCGCCTCCACCCCGATCAGACGCACGCCCTCGTCCTCAATAAAGGGATAGAAAATGCCTATCGCGTTACTGCCACCGCCCACACACGCCAGCACCACATCGGGCAGTCGCCCCGCATAAGCAAGAATCTGCTCGCGTGCCTCGCGCCCAATCACCGCCTGAAAATCGCGCACCATCATCGGATACGGATGCGGCCCAACGCAGGAGCCGATAATGTAATGCGTGGTGCGCACATTGGTCACCCAGTCGCGGATCGCCTCGCTGGTGGCATCTTTCAGAGTAGCGGTACCGCTATGCACCGGGTGCACCTTCGCGCCCAGCAGATTCATGCGGAACACATTCAACGCCTGCCGCTGCATATCTTCTGCACCCATATAAATCTCGCACTCCAGCCCGAGCAAAGCGCAAGCGGTCGCCGTGGCGACGCCGTGCTGACCCGCACCCGTTTCGGCAATCACCCGCCGCTTGCCCATCCGTTTCGCCAGCAACGCCTGCCCCAGCGCATTATTGATCTTGTGCGCACCTGTGTGGCACAAATCTTCCCGCTTGAGATAGACCTGATGGCCCGTGGCACGGCTCAGATTGAATGCAAAATAGAGCGGCGTCGGGCGCCCCGCAAAGGTGATGAGATAGTAGTTCAGCTCGCGTTGAAAATCGGGGTCATCCCGCAGGCGTAAATAAGACTCGGTCAGCTCCTCCAGGGCAGGAATGAGCGTTTCAGGCACATACCGCCCCCCGTACCGACCAAAATAACCTTTTTCATCGGGCCAATGGTAGCCAACCATAGCAACATTCTACCTCAACGATTACCCTCTCCCTTGAGGGGAGAGGGTCTTTAGCCTACCAATAAGGTATACTCTTCCATGATGGCGCCGAAAGCGAGGACAGTTCCGCTAACACAGGTGGAAATCCGCGACCAGTTCTGGGAGCCGCGGCTGCAAACGAATCGCCGCATCACACTGCCCCATCTTTTTGAACAGCTGGAGCAGGCGGGCAACATCTCCAACCTGCGCCTGGCGGCCGAAGGCAAGCGTGAGGGCTACCAGGGACCCGTCTATATGGATTCCGACCTCTACAAGGCAATGGAAGCGGCTGCCTATGTGCTGGCACTCCATCCCGATGACCCCATCCGCCAGAAGTTGGACGAAGTCATCGACATTCTGGAGCGCGCTCAAACACCCGAAGGCTACCTCAACAGCTATTTTCAGGTGGTCGCCCCCGAAAAACGCTGGAGCAATCTGCGCGACTGGCACGAACTCTATTGCGCCGGACACCTGTTCGAAGCCGCTGTCGCCCACTATGAAGCTACCGGCAGCGATCGCCTACTGAAAATCGCCATCCGCTACGCCGACTATATCGATTCGGTCTTTGGCGACGCGCCCGGCAAGCGCATGGGCTACTGCGGGCATCCCGAAATCGAACTTGCGCTCATTCGCCTCTGTCGCGCCACCCACGAGCAACGCTATCTGGAACTGGCGCGATTCTTCCTGGTGAACCGCGGGCGCAAATTCTTCGCGCAGGAACATCACATCCCGCCCGATCAATACGACGGCTCCATCTGGCAGGATAATGTGCCTCTCGCCGAGCATAAAGAGATTGTTGGACACGCGGTGCGCGCCGCCTATCTGTTCGCGGGCACCACCGACCTGGTTGCCGAGACAGGCGACGAAACACTGCTCCGCATGCTGCTGCGCGTGTGGGACAACAAGG
>Ga0101943_1001513_pt1 | contig 19525 bp, 15 predicted proteins | sample DewCreD2012metaG_5_FD_75244 | JGI IMG/M metagenome (GOLD analysis project Ga0101943, IMG submission 75244) | Hot spring sediment bacterial and archeal communities from British Columbia, Canada, to study Microbial Dark Matter (Phase II) - Dewar... ... | reverse complement strand
CCTGCTCCGCGGACGACCCGGAGTGCTGGGAAGACGGTGAGGATGACGCGGACGCCTGCCACGGCTGGTGTGGCCATCACGCCGGGGAGGACGGCGCGGGGTGCTGTTGCTGCCACGGCGGTGATCACGGATGCGACGCTGCGGACGGCGGCCCGTGTTGTGGTGAACATCCGTGTGATATGGACGATAATTGTCAAACTGACGGGGACGACGGCGAGGATTGCTGTTGCTGCCACGGCGGCGGCTGCGAGGAGGCGGAGTGCCATCGATATCATGGTGAACATCGATGCGATATGGATGAAAATTGTCAAACCGGCTGGGACGACGAGGACGAAACGGAGGGCTGTGTCCGACGTTCACCGTGCCGGTCGCGCCGCCGGGAGGCAGGCCGTTCGCCCCGCCGCCAGCGCTGGAAGCGTTCCGCCCGCCGCCGCTTGGCCCGCACTCTGCGGCTGGCCATCATGGTCAAGCTCTTGTCACTGCTGCGTCAAAAACTCCGCCGGAGGAAGCGCCGCCGTTCTTCCCGCTCTCCCGCCGCTTTGGCCCGCAAACGTCACGAGGCCCAGCTCCGCTGGCTCGCCCACGTCTCCGCCTTCCTGCGCCGCCTCGAACGCCAGGAACAGAAGGAAGGCCAGGAAGGCTCCGCTGACGGGAATATGTCATCTCCTCCATCCCGGAGTGAGGCCGACCATTCTCCCGCAGAGCCGCCGCCGTCCGAATCCGCCGCGGGGACCATCCCTTTGTCGAATCAAGCATCTCCCGATGGTGTGAGCCAATCCGATGATTCATTTTGTGAATGTTTCAATTCAACTTTGTGTTGGAAAAATCATTCTCAAGAGTTAGATTCTCTCAGTTTCAATTTTTGGCCGGATGAGTTATTACCGTGGCAGGGGCAGTTATCGGGTGTTGTTGGTAGGGTGGGGGAGGAGCGGGGTTCGGTGCGGTCTGGGGTGCGTCCGCGCCCTTCACGTGGCGACGGCAGCGGTGGCGATGGTGGCGGCAGCAGTGGCAGCGGCGGCGGTGGCGGTGACGGCAGTGGCGGTGACGGTGGTGACGGTGGCGATGGTGACGGTGACGGCGATGGCGGTGGTGACGGTGGCGGCGGTGACGGTGACGGCATCTCCGGCAAAGTTCCCTCAGCCGAGGGGGCGCCAGAAACCAATGACGCTACCCTGTCAGTATTCAGCATGGCAGCGACAGCGGGGGAAGAAGCTGGGGCAACTCGGGAGGGGACGGCGAAGGCGGATGCAGCGTCGGAGTGCGCGGGTGTTGGCAGCGATTTTCTGCCGAGTGAAGCAGCAGGCGATGGTATGGGAGATGATGGAGTGACATCAGATCGTCATTGTGAGGAGGCGGCGATGGCAGCCTATCCCACGCTTCCGGCGGTTCTGGGGAAGACAACCGATGAGAGTCCTATTGAAGAAAATAAGGTATTAAGTACAGTCTATTTATTAGGATGTTTTGATCTGTCCAATTATTTACCAAAGGTTCATTTCTCTCATGGTTCGGGCAATTTCGAGCTTGACAATCGGGCATGGATGGCGGGGCATGGAGGGGCGCGCGGCCCTCCGCCGGGTGGAAAAGATAGTACGAAATGGAGACATTTTTGTTTGAATAAAACTCAGAATGTTTATGCCAGAGGAGGTCATTTTTGGGTTACAGGGAGATGGCATTTCCGCCGGGAGAAAGGAGGGAAGTGAGTTCTTGCGGGGCAGAGGTTCGCCGATTAGATTGGCGGTAGAGTGTATATTAACCGGAAAAAGGGCTTAGGGCCGAGAAGGCGAGGCCGCTTTGTCCGGTTAGGGGAGGAGGTATTGTCCACGGAGGGGCGAGTTTTGCGCGCGAGGCGGGGAGAGACATTGATTGTCAGGGGGGAAGCTATGGGATCGCCGCTGCGGGGTTTGCTGGAGCGCTTGCGTCCGCGGCAGTATGGTCGGCGTCCGCCGCTGGTGCTGATCAATGGTTTGGCGGAGCAAGCGGAGACGTGGTATCGCAATCGGCGTTTTTGGTCGCGGTATTTCGAGGTGCACATGCCGAACATTCTGGCGTATGAGGGGGAGGCGTTGCACCGGCGGATTGCGGCGCGGGAGCCGATTGATGTGGATTATTTGGTGGGGCAGTTGTATTTGTATTTGGATCAGTTTGTGCAGACGCCGCCGTATCATTTGGTGGCGAGCAGTTTGGGGGGCAAGGTGGCGGTGGAGTTTGCGGCGCGGTATCCGGAGCTGGTGAACCGGATGGTGCTGTTGTGTCCGTCGGGGATGGGGGACAAGGAGCAGTTGCCGATTATCGAGGGGGTGGTGGGTCGGGATGCGCAGGCGATGGTGCGGAGCGTATTTTATCGGCCACGACTAGCCGACAAGGACATTCTCCGGTACTACAAGAGCAAGTTTGGGAATCGGCGTTGGAAGACGGGTTTTTTGAAGACGGTGCGTGGAACGCTGGAGCATACGGTACGGCAACGGCTGCGGGAGGTGCGTTGTCCGTGCCTGTTGGTGACAGCAGCGGAGGATAAGATTTGTTGCCCCAAAACCGCGGAAGAGGCGGCCCGCGAGCTGCCGCAAGGACACTTTCTCAAGCTGCGCAAGTGCGGTCACGCGCCTCAGATCGAGAAGGCGTCGACGATCAATCATCTGGTGGTGTACTTTCTGAGCGCGCCGCGTCCCAAGGCTCGGCCGTCGTGGCCGGAGATGATGCTGGCTCGTCCGCCGCGTCTTCCGCCGACCCTGTGACGGGGAGTGCGGGACGGCGGAGCGACAGTTCGCTATCTCCGGATGCGGGGGAGAAAAGTAAGGCGGCGATCTCTCCCGCGGGCAGCCATGAGCCTTGCGCCCATCCTCCCAAGGGTCCGGATTGGTGGCTGATGATGAAGGCCTTTCTGCGGCATGGACGGAAGATCGCCTCGTTTGCCCCCAGTTCGCGGGCGATGGCACGCAAGGTGGTGGACGGGATCGAGTGGGAGAAGGTGCGCTGCCTGGTGGAGCTAGGAGCGGGAACGGGACCGATCACGGCAGAGTTGATCCGGCATGTGCGCCCGCAGACGCGGCTGATTGTGGTGGAACTGGACCCGGTGCTGTGCAGCCGCCTCAAGGCGCGGTTCTCCAACATCGCGAACCTGGAGGTGATTCACGGGGATGCGGTGCATCTGGAGCGGCTTCTGGCGGAGCGAGGCATCCCGCAGGTGGACCACGTGCTCTCCGGCTTGCCCCTTCCCTCATTCCCGGAGGAATTGCGGCACGCGATCCTTTCGACAGCAGCCCGTGTGCTAGCGCCAGGCGGAACCTTCCGACAACTCACGGTCATGCCGCTGATCTACTACCGCCTGTATGCCCGGTATTTTGACGACATCCGCTTCCGCTTCGTTCCCTGGAATCTGCCGCCGGGGGGGGTATATGTCTGTCGGGGCTTCAAGATTCAGCCTTTGGTCCCCTGAACGTGAGCGGCGCCGGGCGGGTCTGATTCGGGCTGCGCTGGCAGAGTTCCGGTAGCGGGTCCGAGGCGGAAGGAAGGCGTGGGCTGCCGGATGCTAGGGTGCAGTTGATGCTTGGCGAGGTCAAGTCCATGCGCGGCATCCCTCTGCTAGCCTCCCTCGCGGGGAGCCGGCTGGTTCGTCAGGTGGCGGACACGCTGATGGTCCGGCACGCGCATTACCGCACCCGGCAGCTCGATACCCTGCCCATCGCTCAGGTCCAGCAGAATACGCTGCTGTCTTTGATCCGGCGGGCGGCAGCTACTCGCTTCGGTCAGGACCATGACTTTTCCCGCCTCCTCTCCGTGGCGGACTATCAGGCCCGCGTTCCCCTGCGGCATTACGAGGACTTCTGGACTGAATACTGGAAGGATACCTATCCTCGCTTGCGGGGGACCACCTGGCCGGAAGATATACCCTACTACGCTCTTTCCTCCGGAACGACCACCGGGGCCACGAAGTATATTCCGGTGACGTGGGAGATGGTGCGGTCGAACAAGAAGGCGGCCTTCACCACGACGGCATTGTTTCGCCATGTGCATCCTGGCGCTCGCCTACTCACCGGCAAGTTTTTCTTCGTCGGCGGCAGTACGGAACTGCGCCCGCAAGCCGATGGCAGCCGAGCGGGTGATCTCAGCGGCATCGCCGCGCGTGAATTCCCGGACATCCTGCGCCCGTACACCTTTCCCCCGCCGGAGCTGGCTTTGCTCGCCAATTGGGAGGAAAAAATCCAGCGACTCGCGGAGCGGAGCGTCTCCGAACCGATCACGGCGATCAGCGGCATTCCCGCTTGGTTACTCGTGCTTTTCGGCAAGCTCAAAGCCATCAGCGGTAAAGCGACCATCGCCGAGATTTGGCCCGCTCTGCGCCTGGTGGTTCACGGCGGCACCGCCTTCGATCCGTATCGGGACATCTTCCGCCGGGAGATCGGCAGCGACCGCGTCCATTTCTGCGAAGTCTATCCGTCGTCGGAAGGATTCGTGGCCACGGAGGACCCCCGCTATCACCTGCTGCGGGTCATCCCCGATCATGGCATCTTCTTCGAGTTCGTCCCGGTGGAGGAACTGGGGAAGAAAGAACGCCCGCCGCGGCATACGCTGGCCCAAGTGGAAACGGGTGTTAACTATGCGGTGGTGCTCACGACCTGTGCAGGCTTGTGGGCCTATGTGCTGGGGGACACGGTGACATTCGAACGGCGGTCGCCTCCCCTGTTGCGATTCACAGGCCGGACGAAATACTTCCTCTCCGCTTTCGGCGAACACCTGATCAGCGAGGAGGTGGAAAAGGCGGTCGCCTCCGCGGCTCAGAGCTGCGGGGTGCATGTGGTGGACTTTCACGTTGGTCCGGTTTTCCCGGAGCAGCCCCACCTGCCCGGCCATCACTTGTATCTGGTGGAATGTGCCGACCGCCTGCCTGATCCGCAGCAGTTCGCCCAAGCCATCGATGCCGCCCTGATGGTGCTCAACGAGGACTACGCCCCCCACCGCCAGGGGGACTTAGCCATGCGTAGGCCGGAAGTGCAACTCATCCGCCGGGGCGGTTTTGCGGAATGGATGAAGGCACGCGGCAAATATGGCGGGCAGCACAAGGTGCCGCGCATGGACAACAGCGGACGCCTCACACGGGAAATGCTCGAGTGGTTCCGCACCCACGGTTGGCTCGCCTCCTGATGGCACCTCGCTGACAGCAACCCGTCTCCTTCCCGGCTGGGGCTTCCGCTTCCATCACGGCAGTGGCTGGCTGATGCCTTGGCCGGCGCCTGGAAACCAGTCCCGCATCCCGCCTTTGCCTATTCTGGAGCCAGGTCTGCCATGGCCACTCTGGAGCTAGCTCTGCGGTTCGCCAGCATCGTGGATCACGCGATGTCCGGGAGCAATGCCGGCGATGAGCAGAGGGGCCTCGGTCTGCCAGCGGCGCACATAATGCCGGGCAGTCTCTTCATCGCCGACGATCGCAAACACAGTCGGTCCCCAGGAGCTTTGCCCGACACCGCGGAGGCCGGCTTGCCGCAAGCGGGCCACCCAGCTTTCGATCCAGGGGGAAGCATAGATTCCTCCCTGACAGAGGCGAAAAGGCTCTCCCGCCAGGCGGTTGAAGTCATAGACGGCTTCGCCAAAGGCGTGGAGGTCGCCACTCTGAGCGGCAGGAACGAGGCCTTCGATGGCCAGGCGGCGTAGGCGGGCCGCAGCTCCCCCACAAGCGCACGCAAACGCTCTGCGTTCTTGCGAGCCATGCCAGGATTGGCCCTGCGGCAGGAGAATCAGCAGGACGCGCCAGCTTGCCGGCAGGCGGACATGGTGCCACAGAGGCGACACCAGCTCGCCCGCACGTTTGCCGGCTTCCACGATCAGGCCGCCGTGGTCGAAACCGTGGATGCCCACTGCGGAGCGTTCGCCTCGTCCGATGCGGGCCGCCAGTGTGACGGCGGACCAGTGTCCGTAACCGGCGGCAGTCGCCAGGGCTTTGGCCGTGGCCAAACCGAGTTGCGTCCCCACCCCCAAACCGATATGCTGGGCGGGGCAGCGCTCCACCAGCAGGGCATAGGGCCGGCGCTGGGACACGGCCAACGACGCCTCAAAGCGAGCCGCAAATTGCTGGACCCGCTCCGCATGGACCCCTTCCACGCGCCGGCCCATGCCATCCGCACGCCAGGTCACCACCACCGCGGGACGGTCGATCATCAGTCCGACGCCGCCATAAAGCCGTCCCTCAGCCGGAAGGGTTTCACCTTCCCCCTGCGGCACTTGAAACAAGCCAAAGTGCAAGCGGCTCGGAGCAATCACCTGAATCATGGTCCCCTCGGTGGGTCCTGGGGCGCTTCGCTGTTCTGGTCCGGCAGGGGGGCCAATCGCTGGGCTGCCTGGACTGCCGCCGCGCGCACATGCTCTTCCAGCAACGCCATCGCCTCGTGTTCCGCGGCATCGCCGGTCTTCTCCACGATCCGCCGCAGCTTGCGGAACTCGGCCTCGATTTCCTCCCAGGGCAGCAGGTGGACGCGGGTCGCCAGAATCGCGGCTTCCACAATCGCATGCCGTGCTCGCTGGAAGCCGAGGAAGTCCCGGACGCGGCCCTGATGCACGATGCGGGCTTGCATATGCACCCGCTCCTGGCTGGTATCAACTTGTTCGATGACGAACTCATAATAGCGGCAGCAATCCTGGAGCACCACGCCGCGAATCCGAGCGGCGGGCTGAACCGGCGGGAAGGAAGGCAGGCGTCCGATCGCCGCTTGAGCCAGCAACAGGGCATCATCGGTGATGTGAAACACCCCCTGCGGATGGCGCAGCAGGTTCCGGCAGGTCTGAGCTGTGGGAAAGGGACGCAGCAGGAAGCGGTCTGATTCGGCCGCATCGAAGCGCGGTCCCATCGGTGCCAGATGCGGGGCGCCTTCAGCGTCCAAAGTGGTGACCAAGCCTTCCAAAATCATGGTCGTGTCAAGGTGGGGGGAACCAGTCCCTGCGGGGGGAACCAGTCGTCTTCCAAGATCATCGTGGTGTCAACGCCTCGAGAGTCGTGTCCCAGCTGCCGGAACAGCTCTGCCAAGCGCGGAGCAGGCCAGCGGCTTTGTGTAACGTCTCCTCGTATTCTCGTGCCGGATCGCTATCCGCGACGATGCCCCCTCCCACGGGAAATTGGACCCAACCTTGGCCCGCTGTCATCGTGCGGATGAGGATGCAACTATCCATCGCACCGTTGAAGCCGAGCCAGGCCAGGCAGCCGCAGTACGGGCCGCGGGCCGTCGGTTCCAACTCCGCAATGATCTCCATGGCGCGCACCTTCGGCGCTCCGGTGACGCTTCCCCCTGGAAAGGCGGCGGCAAGCAACTCCAGCGGCCCGCAGTCTGGACGCAATCGCCCGCGGACCTCCGAGACCAAATGATGCACATGCCGGAAACTCTCCAGTTCGCACACCGCCTGGACCTGGACGCTGCCAAACGAACACACCCGCCCCAAATCGTTGCGCAAGAGGTCCACGATCATGACATTCTCGGCGCGCTCCTTGGGGCTGGAAAGCAGTTCCTGCGCTAAGGCAGCATCCTCCGCAGCCGAGCGGCCGCGCGGGCGGGTCCCCTTGATCGGCCGGGTCTCCACCCACCCCTCGGCAGATAGGCGCAGGAAACGCTCCGGGGAGGCGCTGAGAATCTGGAACCGGCCCAGGTCGAAATAGGCGGCGAAAGGAGCGGGATTGCACTGCCGCAAGCGCTCGTACAACTCCCACGGATGGCAGCGGAGCGGGGCCAGCAAACGCTGAGATAGATTCACCTGGAAGCAATCCCCGGCACGGACGTATTCCACGGCCCGGCCCACCGCTGCCTCGTAACCGGCCCGATCGAAATTGCTGACTACGCCCGGCCAACCCGTCAGCGGATAACAAGGAGCAGCCAGGGCCGCTTGAGGACCGACACACTCCGGCAATGGCGGCGGGTCCTGGCGGAGCAATCCGGCGATCCTCTCCGCCGCGGAACCTGCTGCGGTCCAATCGATGCACCAGGCCCGGTCCTGGAAGTGGTCGAAAGCCAGCAGCCAGTCATAGCGTCCCACCGCCAGATCGGGCACGGCGAACTCATCCCAGCGAGTCCGAGGAATGCGTTCCCAGAGGCGTTGCAAGCCGTAGCCGAACAGCCCCACCCAGCCTCCGCAAAAGGGCGGCAACTCCGCGGGCCAATCGACAGAGCGGCGGTGTTGCTGGTAGAGGTTTTGCCACTCTTGCCAGAGAAGCTGGGCGGCGGACTGGTCCGGTCCCACCGTGGCGGTGAACCAGACGGCGGGATCGGCGGCGATGTAAGAGTAACGGCCACGCTGGGGATGTCCTTCCGCGGAATCCAGAAAGACCAGGTGGGGCAGATCGATCAGGCGCCGGGCGACTTCCCAAGCCGGCGGCGCAGGCCGTAATTCCCGGATGTGAGGCATAGGTGCCGCCATACTTTCCCGCGGCAGCAAGCCGATAGCACTTCTCCGCCCCGTCGCGGATCGCTTCCGATCGCTTCGCTAGAATCGTCCGGCTGAATCCTCTTCCCCGCCGCTGGCCGGGCGGAACGGCGCGCCTCTTCCGTTTACCTTATGGAACCCGTCGGAACGATTCGCGACACCGGCGGACTCATGCGGACGAGCGGAGAAGCTGTCATTTCTTCTCGCCGCTTTTCACTTCCCGGAGAAGTTCTTCCACCGCCTTCTCCAGCGCCTCTCCGCGCAGATGCTTATAGCGGATCACCCCTTTGGCATCCAGCACATAAATGGTGGGGAAGAAGGAGACGCGGTACTTTTCCAGGGCACCGCCGCTCTCGCCGCCGTTCCACCAGTGGACCCAGGGCATCGGCTCTTTCTCCAGGAAACTGGTCAGCGTTTCCTTCTTGGCATCCGCACTGAGGCTGATGAGCACAAACGGCTGCCCCTTGAGGCGCTCCACCATTTCCCGCTCATGGGGGATCATGGCCCGGCACGGCCCGCACCAGGTGGCCCAAATGTCCAGGACCACGACTTTCCCGCGGTAGTCGCTCACTTTGACTTTCTTGCCGTCAAGGTCCTGGACTTCGGCATCCGGCAACACCTTGCCGATGGTCAGGTTGTTGAGGACGAAGAGGTGCTCTTCCGCCGCTTTGGCCACCGTTTGTTCACCGGCGGGTGTGGGGATTTTCACGTCGCCGAAATCCTGGACGGCCTGGCGCAGGACCTTCTCCGCCTGGGCATAGGCGGCCTGGCGCTTCTCCGGCGGGAGAGGGGACGGGCCGGGCATGTCCGCCTGTTCCAGCAGACCGGCACCGTGGTAAAGCAGGGCGAGACCGCGAACCTGGCGATCCGTGGCCTTTTCGGCCAGCACTTCCAGCAGACGGGTGCCAGCCTCACCGCCTTGGCTCGCCAGGGCAGGCAGCAGGCGGAGCAAGCGGGGATCGCCGGCATGGTGTTCCGCTAGCAATTCGGCCGCTTTTTTGCTGGCTTCGCCTCCCCGCCCCAAAAGCAGGGCCTGGATCAACGGCTCGAACGCCTCCCGGCTCTTCGCTTCCTTGCTGGCAATGGCGAGAAGGCGATCGGCAAATTGGGGAAGCAGCTTCAGGGCTTCCTCCCGCACGGCATTGCGCTCGGCCTCCGTCTTGGCCGCCTGGAAGCGCTCCAGCAGTTTGCGGTTGACCGCCTCGAATTCCTTTTGCAACTCCAGGTATTTGCTGGCCACGGTCGGTTCGGCTTTGCCGTCGCCGGGACCGCCCGCGGGGGGCTGCTGGGCCGCCGCCAGACTCAAGAAACCGGCGAAAACCAGCCCTCCCACACTCCCCGCACGGATCCAGTTCCATCGGTTCGTCATTGTCCACCTCAAGGTTTGGAGAAACTTGGCCTGATCGTCCCAGCTCCCTCCGCGGCAGCCGGAGTCGCAGCAAGTCGGGCGGTTGGGCTTCAGCCCTTCGCCTACCCGCCGGCCCTATCTTCTGATTAGTGTACGCCTCGCTGGGGGGAAACCTAGCGGCTGGCCAGGATGACGAGTCGGCCCGTTACAAATTTCTCATGATTCCGGATTGGTTCTGTTCACCATTTCATCTGTTCATCGGTTCCCAAAAGCCGCGATTGTCAATTCCGAGGGGATGTTCATTATTTCCGAGAACCATTGATCTATACACATGCACTATAAATCTGGAATTGTCAAATGAGGAGAATCCCGGAAGGGACCGTCAGGCGGCGGGGGTGTGGGCGAGGATGTCCAGGGCTTCCTCGGCGGCGGCGATGGTCTGGGCGATGTGCTGCGGGGTCATGGCGGCATTGAGGAAGGCGGCCTCGAACTGGCTGCACGGCAGATAGATGCCGCGGTCCAGCATTTCCCAGAAGAAGCGGGCGAAGCGGCGGGTATCCGCCCGGCGGGCCGTGGTGTAGTTGGTGACCGGCTCGGCGGTGAAGAAGAGGGTCCACATGCTGCCGACCCGCTGGACGCGTCCGGGGATGCGGCGGGCATCCAGGGCCTGTTGCAGGCCGTGCTGGAGGGCGCGGCCCAGATTTTCCAGGTAGGCATAGGGCGGCTGGCGCTGCAAGAGGCGGAGCGTGGCCAGGCCCGCTGCCATCGCCAACGGGTTGCCGGAGAGCGTGCCGGCCTGGAAGACCGGCCCAGCGGGCATGACCTGGCGCATGATGTCCTGCCGCCCGCCATAGGCCCCCACGGGCAAGCCGCCGCCGAGAATTTTGCCCAGGGTCGTCAGGTCGGCGTGATCCCCGTAAAGCTCCTGCGCGCCGCCAAAGGCCAGGCGGAATCCGGTCATCACTTCGTCATAGATCAGCACGGCTCCGTACCGCAGCGTGAGGCGGCGCAACTCCTGGCGAAACTCCGCCGTCGGTTCCACCAGCCCCATGTTTCCTACAACCGGCTCGACAATGACGGCAGCGATCTGATCGCCCTGGCGGCGGAAAGCATCGGCCAGAGCCTGGCAATCGTTGTATTCCAGCACCAGGGTATCCTGGGTGCAGCCGGGCGGCACTCCGGGGCTGGAAGGCACGCCGTGGGTCAAAGCGCTGGAACCCGCCGCCACCAGCAGGGCATCGACATGGCCGTGATAGCAGCCGGCGAACTTGATGATGGTGGACCGGCCCGTGAACCCCCGTGCCAGGCGGATGGCGCTCATCGTCGCTTCTGTGCCGCTGGACACGAAGCGGACCATCTCGATCGACGGCACCGCGGCGATGACCAGCTCGGCTAGCTCCGTCTCCAGCTCGCAGGGCGCTCCGAAGGTGGAACCGCGCCGCAGGGCGGCCTCCACCGCTTCCTGGACCGCCGGGTGGCAGTGCCCCAAAATGAGCGGCCCCCAAGAACCCACGAAATCCAGATACCGCTGCCCGTCCAGATCGTAAAGATACGGCCCCTCCCCGCGGGCGATGAATAAGGGGTGTCCCCCCACCGCCCCGAAAGCACGGGCTGGACTGTTCACTCCGCCGGGAATGCTGCGCTTGGCTCGCTCGAAGGCCGCGGCACTGGTGGGTCGCTCACGCATATACGCTTGTCCTTGGGCGGCGGTCTCTCAGAATACGGACCGCACTCAGGCGCTTGGGGCAATCTATCCGCGAACAATTTTTGGCCTGAAGGCGCTACCGGCGGTCTCCGCCTGCGGCAGAACGAAGGCTTCAGGGCCATTCTCTAGTCGCGCATTTTTTCCAGCAGACTGCGAGCCTGCTGCACCAGCTTCTCGATGGCTGGTTCGCCTTCGTCAGCATACAGATCGGCGATGTCGCGGCAAAGGATGCGGATGTCGGCCCGCTTGCGCTTGATGGCGGGATCGTTGGGCTGAAGGACGGCCAAGAGTTGCTGGGCCTTTTGCAGGTGCCCTTCGATAAGGTTGAGGCGCTGTTTGAGCGGGTCAGCAGGAGAGGACACGGTGGTCAGGCGGTGCTTGCGTTCGCCGGCGAGCAAGTGCCAGGTTTTCTGCTCCTCGTCTTTTTCGGTGCGCTCGTAGAGTTGGATCCAGAAACGCAGGGCTTTCTCCCGGTCGCCGAACAATTCGAGACGCTGAGCGGAGAAGGCCAGGGTTTCCGGCTGCGTGGCATCGGTGGGGAAGGGCCGCTCGAACTCCCGGTATTCGTCCACCTGTTTGCGCAGGGTGTCGGCGAGCTTGCGGACCTCCTGGAGGAGGTGGAGGCGGTGTTGGGCCAGCCAGCCCCAGCGGGCCTTTTGCAGCGTTTCTTCCTCCAGGGTGAAGGGGAGTTGGGCGCTGTCGGCGAAGCGTTCCAGGAGCTGCTTCCAGTGCTGCTCGGCCAGGGCGAGATTCCCCAGCTTTTCGTTTTCCAGGGCTTTCCAGGCCAGCTTATAGGCCTCGGCATCATCGTTTTCCAGCGGCTGGGACATGCCCCGGTTGAAGCGGTTTTGCAGGACGCGGTTGCGCTCGCGGACCACCAGCTCCCGGAAGACAGCGGCCGCCTTTTGCGTGCGTTCATCCTCGTTCTGGCCGAACCGCTTAAGATAGGTCTCGGCAGCTTTGCGCTGCTGTTCCGGATCGGAGGCGGTCGCGACGGCTTGCCAAAGTTTATCCGCGGAAGGGGGCCACATGGCCCAGGCCGCCAGCCCCGCGACGGCCACTAAACCGAGCACAGCCGCCGACGCTTGGAATAGCGGTTTTTCCCACCAGGCCCGCTCATCGCGCGGCTTCTTCTTGCGTACCTTCTTGCCGCGCAAAGCCCGGAGCGCCTCGCGATCCTCCGCGGTCAGGCGGGAACCGTCCGCATGGCGGGGCTTGTCCAAATTGCGTGAATGGAGCAGGGCTTCCCCGGCGCTGCGCAGGGCTAGGGCATCCTCTTCGATCTCTTCGAGCATGCGGCCGACCCAGGCGGCATCGGTGGGCCGGTCGTCCTTGTCCTTGGCCATCAGCTGCAGAATCAGGGCTTCCAGCTTCGGCGGCACTTCCACGGTCAGCCGGCTGGGCCGCGGCGGGGCTTCCTGGACGTGCTTGAGGAACATGTCCATCGTTGTTTCCGCCCGGAAGGGCTTGCGCCCCGTCAGCAGCTCGAAGAAGACCACCCCCAGCGAGTACAGGTCGGACTTGTGCGTCAGGTCCCGGTCCCCTTTGCACTGCTCCGGGGACATATATGCCGCCGTGCCAATCGTGCTGTTGGCCGCCGTCAGAGCCGTCACATCGATGTCCTTGGCGATCCCGAAGTCGGTCAGCTTGAGCACGCCTTCCCGCGTGATCATGATGTTGGAAGGTTTGAGATCGCGGTGAATGATCCCTTTGTCATGGGCATGTTGCAAGGCCGCGCAGAGTTGCTTGCCGTAGGTGATCACCTCTTCCCACGTCAGGCGCCCCCGACGGGAGAGCACACGATCCAGCGACTCCCCGTCGATAAACTCCATCGCAATGAAAGGCATCTTGCGATACTGGCCGGAGGCGTACAGTCGGACAATGTTCGGATGCCGCAGTTGCTTGAGAATGTTCGCCTCGCGCTCGAACCGGGCCAGGGCCGCTTCGTTCCCCATCAGTCCCAGCGAGACCATCTTCAACGCCACAGGCACCACTTTGCCATCCATGTAGAAGCGGGCGCGATAGACCATCCCCATCGCCCCCGCCCCCAGCTCCGCCTCGATCTCAAAGCGGTAGGCCCCGGAACCAATCGTTTGACCCACGAGCATGCTTTCTCCCCCGCTAGTAACTCCCACCCCGCCTTCGCGTTCTCCCAATCAATGGTGCCGTGCTCCAAGGTCGATCTGGTTCCGCCTCTCTCTCCTCTTCTGGGATGTATTCTACCTCACACCGGAGCGAGTGAAAGGGGAACCGGTCCCCCCTCTCTTCCGAGCCGAGGTCGAGCCTGATTCCGAGGGTCGAGCCTCCCACCCCGTCCGTCTCGCCGCCGAAGCCTCCCTGGGCAGCCCAATCCTTCCAGCACCGCCACCCGCCGCCCGCCCCTCTCCTGTTGCCCCCCTCCCTTTCGTCTGACTGACCCGCTCTTGCACCACACCATCCGACGTTGCTGAGACTTCACGCCAATGTAACAATTTTTACTAATTCCTCTTAACCGCTTGCGGAAGATTCGTTACACTCCCAGTGTAAAAAACGCAGAGTCCGATACCGCCCATCTCAAATGCCGGGTTCAGTGTCTCCCTGTTCGTCGGGGAGGGCCCATTCGTATCCGTTTCCCGTCGGAGTCCCGAAGTCTCGGAAGGAGGTCATGCCATGTCAATGGTTCGTCACATCAGGGAGACGGGACCTGGGGGAAACACAAGTCCTTGGGGATGGGAAACACGCTCGGCGCTCAGCCTGCTGGAGTTTCTAGTAGCGGTTGGGATTGTGGTGATCCTGCTGGCCCTGCTCCTACCCGCGGTGCAGAAGGTGCGCCTCAGTGCCTCGGTAACGCGAGAGAAAAACAAGGTCAAACAGATCACATTGGCCCTGCACATGTGGGATGAACACTACGGCGGCCGAGTCGGCGGTGGAGCGGTTTTCGAGTCCATTATGCCTTTTCTCGATCATCCACTCACCCCTGAACAATGGGCAAAATTTGATTCTGGTAAATATCCTATACCAGTCTATATGAACTATGATGACCCTACAATTGATAAAAAAATAGCACCTATTAGCTATGCGTATAACAAGCTGATACACCCAAATCGACATAGTACGATAGGTAAAGTCTTAAGGGATGGATCATCAAATACCATTGAAATAACGACACATTACTTTTGGATTGAAAAAAAGTGGAAAACCTAACATGGGGTTATGAACGTATGTTAATCCGTGATGATGCTTTACTCACATTACCCCATCCCAGGGGTGATCCTATAGTTTTTGTTCTCCTGGCACCGACGTTCGCTAATCCTTACCATGGCGATGTCTTGCCAGGGTCGGCGGAGGCACAGAGCGTGACCTTCCAGCTCCGTCCCAAGATCGAGGAGGCCGACCCCCGCATTCCGCAAAGCCCCTACACGCATGGCCTGCTAGCGGGTTTGGCGGACGGCAGCGTGCGGATGATCTCTCCCCAGATCAGTCCACAGACGTTCTGGGCCGCAGTGACTCCTAACGGCGGCGAAGTCCTCGGCCCCGACTGGTGACAACACGCGGGCACAAAACCCTTATTCACCTTCGCTTCACCCTGGGTCGGAACAGCTCGTTTAGTCTGGGCGGGGTCCAGGGGGGAGTCTCCATGTCCCATTGTCCATCCTGGCAGTGAGTCCGAGGGTGGCGGCGGTTCCAGAGTCGGCTGGGGGGCGGTCGGCGGGCGGGGCGGCTGCGGTGGCTCCCTTGCAGGCGGCAGGGCGTCCGTTTACAACAACCGATGCCTCTCCCCAAGGGGGTCGCCATCGTGCCGCATCGCGAAGCACCACGGACGCCGCGGGAAGTACTAGCTTATTTGCGGGAGCATGAAGTGAAGGCGGTGGACCTGCGCTTCATGGATTTCCCCGGCCAATGGAAGCATTTCACGATACCCGCTGAAGCGCTGACAGAGGAGATATTCGAGGAGGGCTACGGCTTCGACGCGTCGAGTTTGCGGGGCTGGCAGGCGATCAATGAGTCCGACATGCTGCTGGTGCCGCAACCGGACACGCTGTTTCTCGATCCGTTCGCGCGGGAGCGGACGCTGGCGATGATCTGCAACATTCAGGACCCGCTGACACGGGAGGACTACAGCCGGGACCCGCGGAATGTGGCGCGCAAGGCGGTGCATTACATGCGGCAGCAGGGGGTGGCGGACACGGCCTGTTTCGGCCCGTCGCTGGAGTTTTTCATTTTCGACGAGGTGCGGTACGAGCAGACGGCCCATGCCGCCTTCTACTGGGTGGATAGCGCCGAGGGGATTTGGAACAGCGGACGGCAGGAAGGCCCCAACCTGGGCGGGAAGATACCGCACAAGCAAGGGTATTTCCCCTGTCCGCCGGCGGATTCGCTCTATGATCTGCGCAGCGAGATGATGCTGGCGATGGAGGAATGCGGCCTGCGGGTGGAGAGCCACCATCACGAGAAGGCCAGCGGGGGGCAATGTGCCATCAACATCCACTACGACGAATTGGTGGCGATGGCGGACCAGGTGCTCAAGTACAAGTATGTGGTCAAAAATGTGGCCCGACGGCACAATAAGGTGGCCACCTTCATGCCCAAGCCGCTGTTTGAGGACTACGGCAGCGGGATGCACGTCCACGTGTCGCTGTGGAAAAACGGGCAGAACCTGTTTTACGGCAGCGATTATTCGAATCTGTCGGAGATGGCGATGTACGCTCTGGGGGGCTTGCTGCGGCATGCGCCGGCGTTGTGTGCCATCACCAATCCGACGACGAACAGTTACAAGCGTCTGGTGCCGGGGTACGAGGCGCCGGTGCATTTGGCGTACAGCCAGCGGAATCGTTCGGCGGCGGTGCGGATTCCGGTCTATTCGGCCCGCCCGGAGTCGAAGCGCCTGGAGTACCGGGTGCCGGATGGGGCGGCCAATCCGTATCTGGCGTTTGCGGCGATGCTCATGGCGATGCTCGACGGCATCCGCAACAAGATGCATCCGGGTCCGCCGTTGGACAAGGACATCTACGATCTGCCGCCGGAGGAGTTGCAGGACGTGCCGCGGACGCCGCAAACCCTCGATGAGGCCCTGAGCGCCCTGGAGCGGGACCACGATTTCCTGCTGCAAGGGGGGGTATTTACCGAGGACGTCATCGAGACGTGGATCGACTACAAGCGGACGTATGAAGTGGCGCCCCTACGGATGCGCCCGCATCCTTACGAGTTCGCCTTGTACTTCGATCTGTAGGAGCTGGAGTTCGCCCTCTACTTCGACCTGGAGGAGCGCATGCCGCCGGTGGGCGGGGAGGAGGCGGGCGGGGAAGAGGCGGGCGGGGAAGAGTTGGAGGCGGAAGAGGGACGGTTGCTTCAGGTCTGCGGTCGCGGGGGAGGCGGAGCGACGGGACCGCTGCCGGGCAGGCCAGAGGGATCGGGGGGATAGACATCGGGCAAGGGGTTGGGAGCCGCCGGGAAGGCGGTCTGATCGCTTTCGTCCAAGGTGCGGTCGGAGGGGACGGCTTCCGGCAGGGGTTGGCCGGCGGTATCGGGACCGTAATAGACGCGGAACTTGACGTTGGCTAGGGCCAGGATGTCGTTCGGCAGCAAGGCGGCCCGGCGGACACGCTGGCCATTCACGCGGGTGCCATTGGTACTGCCCAGGTCGCGCAACAGGAGCACGCCTTCGCTTTTGACAATCACGCAGTGCAGCTTGGAGATGCTCTTCTGTTCCAGGCGCACGTCACATTCTTCATCCCGGCCGAGAAGGACCAATTCCTTCGTCAGTTCGATGGGCACTCCGCCGTCGAGAGGAATGAGCACGGCACGCATGATCGCGGCTTCCCCGAAGGACCTGGTGTACTGTCATTTTATCTTCTGATCCTGCCGGTGTTGAGGAAGAAAGCGGTAAAAAGCGGCGGCGGGGGATTTCCGGGTCCGCTTGTGTTGTTCGCAGCGTATGTCCGGGCAAAGTTTCATCTGCCGGCACAACAATCGTGCCGAGTCTGAAAGGTTCGCGGCAGCTAAAGGTTCGCGGCAGCCGACCACCGGGAAACTTTCGTCAGCGCGGCAGGGACCGACCGGTCCGTGGGACAGGAGGCGAGGGAGGCGATGACGGGCAAAAATGGTCCCAATGAGAGCGGGGGCAAAAAGCGGGAGCAAAGAGCGGGAGCCAAAGCGGCGTCAATTCGAGCGTTGAAGGAGCGGCTGGAGGACTTCGAGGAGCCGCTGGGAATCATAGACGGCGCCAGCCCAGGGTCCGCCGCTAAGATGCTGGAGGACGGCCCAGAGGCGGGTATCGGCGGGCAGGTCGGGATCGGGGGCCAGGTCGGGCCGGGGCGGGCGGCGGGCCAATTCGGCCTCCCCCCACTGCGGGCCATAGATGCCGCTGGCATCACCGACCAAGTCCACGCTCCCCTCCAGGCGGTGGCGGTCGATGATGATCTGGATGCGGTCGCCGTCGCGGACTTTGCCGATGGGTCCGCCCGCGAGGGCTTCCGGGGCGACATGGCCGATGCAGGCGCCGGTGGAGACGCCGCTGAAGCGGGCATCGGTGAGCAGGGCGACATGCTTCCCCCACGGCAGATAGCGCAGGGCGGAAGTGAGCTGATAGGTTTCCTCCATGCCGCTGCCAAGCGGTCCGCGGCAGCAGAGGACCAGGACATCCCCCGGAGCGATGCGCCCGTCCTTGATGGCGGCGATAGCGTCCTTTTCGCGGAGGAAGACTTTTGCGGGTCCGATTTTGCGATAGACGCCGTCGGGGTCCACCACGCTCGGATCGATCGCTGTGGACTTGATGACGCTGCCTTGAGGCGCGAGGTTGCCCCGCGGGAAGGTGACAGTGCTGGTCAGGCCGCGAGCGCGGGCCTGCTGGGGGGACATGATGACCGTGTCCGGGTCGATGCCCTCGTGCTCCTGGAGGTAGCGGCGCAGGCGCTGCCTCCGGCGGGACTGTTGCCACCACTCCAGCACCTGGCCGAGAGGGTAGCCGCTAGCCGTCAGGGCCTCGAGGCGGAGCAAGTTCAGTTCGCGCAGGTGGAGCATCACCTCCGGCACTCCGCCGGCCAGGAAAACGCGGACGGTGGGATGGCCGATCGGGCCGTTGGGCAAGGCATCGACCAGGCGGGGCACGGAGCGGTTGACGCGGATCCAATCGTCGAGGGTGGGGCGGGGCAAACCGGCGTGGAAGGCGACGGCGGGCAAGTGCAGGACGAGATTGGTGCTGCCTCCGACGGCGGCGAAGACGGCCAGGGCGTTGTGGAGGGCGGCTTCCGTGAGGATGTCGCGGGCGCGCAGGCCGCGCTGGGCCAGACGGAGCAAAGCGCGGGCGGACCGGCGGGCCAAGTCCAGCCAGATCGGCTGCCCGGAGGGGGACAGGGCGGCATGGGGCAGGGTCAATCCCAAGGCTTCAGCAACGACCTGCGAGGTGGCCGCGGTGCCCAGGAACTGGCAGCCCCCGCCGGGACTGGCACAGGCATGGCAGCCCGCTTCGGCGGCTTCCTCCAGCGTGATTTCTCCATGCGCGAAGCGCACGCCCAGGGTTTGCACCTTGGCCGTATCCTCATGCTCCGCCGGGCCAGCCAGCATGACGCCGCCGGGAACGAGGACCACTGGCAGATCGTGCTGGGACGCCAGGGCCATCATCATCGCGGGCAGTCCCTTGTCGCAGGTAGCGATTCCCAGGACGCCGCGGCGGGTGGGCAGGCTGCGCATGAGGCGGCGGAGGACCACGGCGGCGTCGTTGCGATAGGGCAGGCTGTCGAACATGCCGGTGGTGCCCTGAGTGCGGCCATCGCAGGGATCGCTCACCGCCACGGCGAAAGGGATGCAACCGAGGCGTTGCAATTCCTCGGCGGCGGCTTGGACGAGCAGCGACACCTCCCAGTGCCCACTGTGTAAGCCCAGGGCCACGGGCGTGCCGTCGGCGGCGCGCAAGCCGCCCTGAGTGCTCAGCAGCAAAAACTCTGGCGCGCCGAGGCGCTCCGGACGCCAGCCCATGCCCACGTTCTGGGTCCAGCCGAAGATGTCGCCGCTGGGGGCCTGCCGCAGCCATTCGGCGGTCAGGGGCAAGCGCCCCGCCGGCCCTTCCGCCGTGGCACGCAACTGGTACGCCTCCTCCG
>Ga0101943_1001511_pt1 | contig 19560 bp, 16 predicted proteins | sample DewCreD2012metaG_5_FD_75244 | JGI IMG/M metagenome (GOLD analysis project Ga0101943, IMG submission 75244) | Hot spring sediment bacterial and archeal communities from British Columbia, Canada, to study Microbial Dark Matter (Phase II) - Dewar... ... | reverse complement strand
GACTTCAGCTCGCTGTAGCGAGTGCAGTAGATGTAGGCCCCCACATCTCCCATGCTCGCTCCTTCGCTTCGCGCGCCGATCTTATATCTCGCCGCCCTCCTCTCTGTCAAACGTTCGAGGCATCCTCCCCATAGCCCAACGGGCCGATTTTGTGCTATAACCGAACATCGCGCGCGATGTCGAAGCGGAGGCGAGCGGAAGATGTCCGAGCGACCTTCGGTCATCGAATTCCGGAACGTCTGGCATTCGTATGATGGCGAGCATTTCGTGCTCGAAGACATCTCCTTCTCGGTCGGACCGGGCGAGATGACGGTCATCCTCGGCGGCTCCGGAAGCGGGAAGTCCACGATCCTGCGACTCACGCTCGGACTCATTCGACCGGATGAAGGCGAGATCTTCATTCACGGTCAGGAGATCACCTCCATGACCGAGCAGGAACTTCTGGCCGTCCGTCGAAAGATCGGGATCGTCTTCCAATCCGGCGCCCTCTTCGATAGCCTGAGCGTCTACGAGAACGTCGCCTACCGGCTTCGCGAAGAAGGATGGCCCGAGGAGCGCATCGAGGAAGAGGTCAGGCGCCAGCTCGCGTTCATTGACTTCAAGGGAGATGTGCACGCCCTCCCCGGCGAACTCTCCGGCGGCATGCGTCGGGCCGTCGCCATCGCGCGGGCGATGGTCGGCGGCCCCGAGATCTTGCTCTTCGACGAGCCCACGGCCGGGCTTGATCCGCCGACCGCCCGGGCGCTTTGCGAGTTGGCCGCCAAGTATCGCGATCTGCAAGGCGTCAGCTCCATCTTCGTCACCCACCGCATGGATGACGTGCGCTTTCTCTCCTCCGTCCTCTACACTCGCGACGCCGCTGGAGACGTTCTCGCTCTCCATCGCGACGATGAGACGTTCTCGCTCATCAACACGCGCTTCCTCATCTTGCGGAACCGCCGCATCTACTTCAGCGGAACGGAGGAACAACTCCGTCGCTCGGAAGATCCCTACGTCCGCGAGTTCATCGGCGCGCTCGAGGAGATGGAAGAACAAGAAGTGTTCGAGGAGCTGAGGCTCGAATGAGGGGATGGCCGACTCCCGATTCTCAGGACGAGATGAAGAGGCCGACCCCGCCTCCTGACGACCGCCCCGTCATCGAATTCCGAGAGGTCTCCATCGCCTTCGATGACCCGCCGCGGCAAGTCCTCGATCGGGTCAGCTTCAAGGTCTATAAGGGCGAGATGCGCATCATCTTGGGACCAACGGGCTCGGGGAAATCCACGATCCTTCGCCTGACGATCGGCCTCTTGCGCCCCGATGAGGGCCAGATCTTCGTCAACGGCCGGGAGATCACGGCCCTGCCCGAGGAAGAGCTTCTCAAGCTCCGTCAGAAGATCGGCGTCGTCTTCCAAGAGGATGCCCTCTTCACCTCGCTGACGGTCGCCGAGAACGTCGCCTATCGGCTCCTCGAACAGGGATACGCCCTGGACGACGTGGACGCTGAGGTGCGGCGGACGCTGCGCTTGGTCGGACTCGAACACGCCTACGGGATGATGCCCAACGAACTCTCCGGTGGAATGAGCCGACGCACGGCCATCGCGCGCGCGCTTGTCGGAGATCCGGAGATCATCCTCTACGACTCGCCACTTGCGGGACTCGATCCCGTCATCGGCCGACGCATCAGCCGACTCGCCATGCGCCTGCGAGACCTTCGAGGCGTCACCTCACTTTGGATCACACAGAACATGGACGAGGTGCGATACCTCGCCTCTCACTTCTACGAGCGCACGGCCGACGGCAGGCTCCTCTTTCGCCGAGAGAGCGAGCGCTTCTGCCTGATCAATACGAAGATCCTCATGCTCGCCCAAGGGCGCGTGATCTTCGACGGGGCGGACGAACTCTTCTGGAGTGCGCGCGATCCCCAAATCCGACAGTTTCTCCCCTGATCACCGAACCGCGCATTCCCCGGCGATCGCCGTCGCTGCCGAAGGCCCTTCGATCCCCATGAGCTTTTCGAACTCCCGCCGGAGCCTCTCGCAGAGGCGGTCGGCGAACTGCCGGGCATACGGGCGAAATTCCGCCGCGGGGAGATCGGCGTCGGCGCAGATCCGCGCCAACGCGTCGCTCAAGAGCTGCCGCATTCGCGCTTCTTTTTCCTCCGCGCGGAGACGCGCGTCCTCGACCACGCGCCTCATTCGCGCGCTCCATTCCTCCTGCGTCCTCTCGATCTGCCGCCGCCACTCCTCCAATCGTCTGAGGGCCACAAGATACGGCGCGCTGTCCCGAACAATCTGCCGAGCCAACTTTCGCCCTTTGATCCGAATCAAGGCGTTGAAGAGGCCACGCCCCTCTCTCAAATGTCGCCACGCCTCGCGATAGGAATAGAAGTCAAGCGAAGCCCGGATCGTCCCCATCTGCAATTCGTAGGCCGTCATCTTCTCCGGCCAAATGACGGCGTGTTGGGCGTCGTAGAGATGCCACTGCTCGGGAGCGATGATCTTCCCCTCTCGCTGGAGGCGAGCCGTCAACGGGGGGCCCGGGACCGGCGTCAGGGCGAAGAATTGCGCCGTGTCCAGGTTCATCTCCTTCGCGAAGCGCAGCGTCTGCTCGATCGTCTCCACCGTGTCCGCATCCGATCCGAGCACGAACATCCCGTGCACGCGAATCCCCACGCGATGAAAAGCCTCGATCGCCGCCCGATTCTTCTCCAGCGTCGAGTGCTTGTGATAGAGCCGCAGCGTCTCATCGTTGACCGATTCCAGTCCGATGAAGACACACGCACATCCGGCCCGTGCCATCAATCGCAACAGCTCCGGATCGTTGGCCGCTTCCACGCGCACTTGAGCGAACCAGCGCGGGATTCGAATCCCCTCGCTCAAGAGGCGATCCAGGATGCGCTTCACCCGCGCCCGATTCGCATTGAAGATGTCATCCCCGAAGAAGATCGGACAGCGCTTCACCCCCAAGGTGTACCGGATCAGCGCGATCGTCGTCTCGTCATCTAAGAATCGGAATTGGCGTCCGAAGTTGTCGATGACCGAACAATACTCGCACTCAAACGGACATCCGCGCGAGGTGTTCACCACCAGATGCGTGACGAAGCGCCGCTCGCCCTCCGTATATTCGGGAAACGGGAGGGCCGAGAGCTGCTCCGAGGTCAAAAACGGCCGATCCGGGGTGAGCCGCACTTCTCCCTCGGACGTCCGATAGGCGATCCCTCGGACGTCTTCCAAGTGCGGCCGCTCGAAATCTTCCCGGTAGCGCTCCAAAAGCTCCGGGAACGTATGATCTCCCTCATGTCGAACGACGACGTCCCCATACTGCAACGCCTCGTGCGGCAAGGCCGTCGGATGCGGCCCGCCGAATACGACCACAAGGCGCGGATTCGCCTCCTTCAGACGCCGCGCTAATTCCAACGATTGCGGCGCCGTTCGCGTGATGACCGAAATGCCCACCACGTCCGACGCGAGCAACCGCGCCCAATCCCCCCGGTCCAGATGTCCCTTGGTCCGACGATTGTACTTGGGGTTGAGCGCCACCGTGTCCGCATACCCGGCCTTCTTCAGAATCGCCGTGAGAAGCGGGATGCCGCGCGCCGGGTAATCGAGAAGCGAATACACATCCTTCGCCAACTTCCCATCGAGGGTTCCGTCCACGGTCGCCGGAAGCTCGATGAGCGTGATCGCCAGCTCCTTCCGTCTTCTCCCCATCTCTTTCCTCCTCGGCCCCTCACTATATCAGAGATTCCCGCGCCACACCAGCCGATCGTTCGAGAATTCGCCGAGGGCTCACCAAAAAGAAGGGATTTTCGATAGAGGGGTTGACAGAGGGCGGGACCTCGCGTATAAATATGCATCCATTTTCGAAGTATGCAGAAATTTTGCATATTATGCGGAAGCGTCAACAGAAGGTGCTCGAATTGATCCGGACCAAGCGGTTCCGGACGCAAGCGGAACTGGTCGAGGCGTTGCGCGCGCGGGGGATTCGCGCCACGCAATCCTCGGTCTCGCGCGATCTGGCTCGCCTGGGAGTGGTCAAGATCAATGGCTACTACGTGCTGCCGCGCCTGGCGCATCCGATCGCCGGCGTGCTGGAGATCCTCGACCTCGATACGGCAGGCGATCACCTCATCGTCGTGAAGACGGAACCGGGACAGGCCTCCCCGGTAGCCTTGAAGATCGATACGGCGCACTTCCCGGAAGTCGTGGGGACGATCGCCGGCGATGACACGGTCTTCGTCGCCGTGAAGGATCGCGAGGCGCAGCGCAAGGCGATCGCGCGCATCAGCCAACTCTTCACGCTGCGACGATCCCTTCGAGGGGTGACGTGACGCGCCGCCCGCGACGTCGTCCCTCGCCAGAACGATCTCTTCGGAGGATGGGGCTTATGGCGAAGGCCACCGTTCGGAAGGTCGTGCTCGCGTATTCAGGAGGGCTCGACACTTCGGTGATGCTCAAATGGCTCAAGGAACAGTACGGGTGTGAGGTCATCGCCTTCACGGCCAACATCGGCCAAGGGGAAGAGCTGGTGGGCCTCCAAGAGAAAGCGCTCGCTACCGGGGCGAGCCGCTGTTACATCGAGGACGTGCGCGAGGAATTCGTTCGCGATTTCGTCTTCACGGCGCTCAAGGCCAATGCCGTGTACGAGGGCTTTTATCTGCTCGGGACGAGTCTGGCGCGCCCGCTCATCGCGAAGCACCAGATCGCGATCGCGAAGCGAGAGGGAGCGGATGCCGTCGCGCACGGAGCGACGGGCAAGGGGAACGACCAGGTGCGTTTCGAGCTGACCTATTATGCCCTCGATCCGGACGTGCGCGTGATCGCCCCGTGGCGCGAATGGGCGTTCCGATCGCGCACCGATCTGATCGAATACGCGGCGCGGCATGGCATTCCCGTGAGCGCGACTCACGAGAAACCCTACTCGATAGATCGCAATCTCCTGCACGTCAGCTACGAGGGTGGGATCTTGGAAGACCCCTGGCGCGAGCCTCCGGAAGACATGTTCCAGCTGACGGTCTCGCCGGAGCGAGCGCCCGATCGTCCGACGACGATCGAGATCACGTTCGAAGAGGGCGTGCCCGTCGCGCTGGATGGCGAACCGCTGAGCCCGGTCGCGCTGCTGGAGACGCTGAACGCGCTGGGCGGTGAGAACGGCATCGGGCGCGTGGACATGGTGGAGAATCGCTTCGTCGGCATGAAATCGCGCGGGGTCTACGAGACGCCGGGGGGGACGATCCTGCACATCGCGCATCGCGCCCTGGAGTCCATCACGCTCGATCGAGAGCTCGGGCGGCTTCGCGATGCGCTCATCCCGAAGATCGCCGAGTTGATCTACTATGGGTTCTGGTACTCGCCGGAATTTCAAGCGCTCCGAACCTTCATTGACCAGACGCAGAAGAACGTGACGGGGACGGTTCGGCTGCGCCTTTACAAGGGCAATTGCATCGTCCTCGGACGCCGATCGCCGTGCTCGCTCTATCGGCCGGAGTACGCCACATTCGAGGCCGATGAGGTGTACGATCACCGCGATGCGGCGGGCTTCATCAAGCTGAATGCGCTGCGGCTCCGCCTGCACGGAATGCGCGCGACGGCGGAGACGGTGATCTCGCAATAGGAGGGCGGAGGAGATGGCGACGCGCGGGCGATCGGACGATGCGGCGATCCGATTCTTGAGGGTGGATAAGATCGGATCGGCGACGGCGAACTTGAAGCTCTCTTCGGTGGTCCCGGTGACGACGCGCTGCGAGGCGCGGGTGGGCAACGTCGTCGTCGTGCGCGTCCTCACGGAGAACGCGGCGTACAATCACTTGGAGTTGCCCACCGGACGACTCTGTAAGATCAACCGCGATGACCTCATCGTCGGCGTGCTCGGAGAGCGGCGCGCGCTCAAGGGCTTCGTCGGCGACGTCCCTCCGAAGCTCGCTCCGGGAGATCGGCTGCACATCTTGAACCTCGGCGGGGTGATCGGCCGCTGCGTGGATCACTACAACGAGCTCGGCGAGGCCATCGAGGTCGAATTGCTCGGCATGGTCGCCGATGGCGATGGCGCGCGCGCGCCAGCGATCTTGAACATCGCCAAGGGCGCCGTCCCCCCGCGCGAGCATCTGGAGCGATCGTGTCCTCTCATCCTGGTCGCGGGGACCTGCATGAATTCGGGGAAGACGTTCGCCGCCGCACAACTCATCAAGCACTTCACGCATGCCGGGTATCGCGTCGCCGCGGCCAAGCTCACCGGCATCGCGTGCTTGCGCGACACGCTGAACATGGAGGATCACGGAGCCATCAAGACCCTCTCGTTTCTCGACTGCGGGTATCCCTCGACCGTCTCGGTGCCCAATCTCCCGGCGATCGCCAAAGCGCTCATCGCCCAGTTGAATGCCGTCGAGCCGGACGTGATCGTCCTCGAGCTGGGCGACGGGATCATCGGCGGATACAACGTGCACGTCCTCTTCGAGGATGCGGAGCTGCTGCGATTCGTGGTGGCCACGGTCTTCTGCGCGAGCGACTTCGTCGGGGCGTGGGGAGGCGTTCAACTCCTCGCGGCCAAGCGCGTGCCGATCACCGTCATCTCCGGCGCGGTCACCGATAGCGTCATGGGACGCGAGTTCATCGAGCGCGAGTGGGGGATTCCAGCGGCCAACGCCATGCGAAACGGCGAGAAGCTCTACCGACTCGTCGAGGAGAAGGTCCTCGCGCTCCGAAGCGCCATGCGTTGAAGAGGGAGAGCGATGACGATTCGCGTGGGGATCGTGGGCGGATCGGGCTATGGGGGAGGAGAGCTGGTGCGCCTCCTCCTCGTTCACCCGGCGGTGGAGATCGTATGGGTGGCGGCTCACGAGCAGGCGGGACGCTCGATCGCCGAGGTCCATCCGAACTTGCGGCGACTGGCCGAGTTTCGCCTCCTCCCTATGCCGACGGCCGACACCATCGGTTCGCTCACCGAGGGGCTCGATTGCGTATTCCTCGCGCTGCCGCATGGGCGGAGCATGGAACTGGTCCCTCGAATTCCCGACTCGGTGAAGGTGATCGATCTGGCTGGCGACTTTCGACTGAAAGATCCTGAAGCCTTCAAGGCGCACTACGGACAGGCCCATCGCGCGCCGGAGCAGCTCGAACGCTTCGTCTACGGGCTGACCGAGTTGCAGCGTGCGGAGATCGCGAGCGCCTCGCGCGTGGCCAATCCGGGATGTTTCGCGACGGCCGTCCTTCTGGGGCTCGCTCCGTTGGCGGCGGCACGACGGCTCATCGGTCCGGTGATCGCTGACGCCAAGACCGGCTCCTCGGGCGCCGGCGCCAAGCCGCTCGAAACGACGCATCATCCACGGCGGGCCAATAGCTTTTTCGCCTACAAGCCGTTCGTCCATCAGCACCTGCCGGAGATCACCCAAGCGCTCGCCCATCTGGTGGACGATCGCTGGGCCGAGCGTCTCCTCCTGCAAGTGCATTCCGCCCCGGTCGTGCGCGGGATCTTCGCCTCGCTCTATCTCACGCTCGCCGAGCCGATGAAGGCCGAAGAGCTCGGCGATCTCTTCCATCAATTCTACGCCGATGCCTTCTTCGTGCGCTTGCTCGGACCGAACGTCTCGCCGGACATCACATGGGTGAAACACACGAACTTCTGCGACATCGGATGGGCGGTTCAAGGGAGGACGGCGATCATCTTCACAGCCCTTGATAACTTGGTCAAAGGCGCAGCCGGTCAGGCCGTGCAAAACATGAACGTGATGTTCGGTTTGGAAGAGACGACGGGCCTGAAGTGGCCGGGAAGTCATCCCTGAGGAGAAGACGCTATGGCCGTTTCGATCACACGCCGGCCGACGCCTCGCCCGACGCTCAAAGGGCGAAGCTTTCTCACCACTGGGGAGTTCACGCGAGAGGAATTGTCCGAGATCCTCGACCTGGCGATCCAGTACAAGACGCTCGGGCATGGGCGTCCTCTGAGGGGAAAATCCATCGCCCTGGTCTTCTTCAACCCCTCGTTGCGCACGCGCGCCTCGATGGAGATCGCCATCCACCGATTGGGGGGACATGCCGTCGTGCTCGATGTCGGGAAGGGGATGTGGACGCTCGAATATCGCGAGGGCGTCGTCATGGACGGCGATCGGAGCGAGCACATCAAAGAGGCCGCGCGCGTGCTCTCTCGATACGTGGCGGCCATTGGCGTGCGCAGCTTCCCCGCCTTGCGATCGTTCGAGGAGGAGCGGCAGGATCCGATCCTGCGCAGTTTCGCGCGCCACAGCTCGGTGCCGATCATCAATCTGGAATCGGCGATGTTCCATCCGTTGCAAGCGTTAGCCGACGTGATGACGATCCGAGAGACGTTCGGGCTCGTGGATCAACGTCGGGTCGTCCTGTGTTGGGCGTACCATCCGAAGCCGCTGCCGATGGCTGTGCCGAACTCCTTCGCGTTGATCGCCGCGCAATTCGGCATGAATCTGACGATCGCCTGCCCGCCGGAATACGAGCTGGATCCGGAACTCATGGAGATGGTCCGCGCACACGCTCAGCGCAATGGAGGGCGGGTGCGCGTCCTGCACGATCGGCGCGAAGCCTGCCGCGGCGCGGAGATCATCTACGCGAAGAGTTGGGGCAGTCGCCACTACTATGGCCGATGGGAGGAGGAACAAGCCGTGCGGGAGCGCTACCGCGATTGGATCGTGGACGAAGCGCTGATGCGCGCGACCCAGCGAGGCTATTTCATGCACTGTCTCCCTGTGCGGCGGAACGTCGTCGTGACCGATGCCGTCCTCGACAGCGAGCGCTCCCTCGTGATCCAACAGGCGGAGAACCGCCTCCATGTTCAAAAGGCCGTGCTCTCCATGCTTCTGTGAGCGCCGAGGAGAAGGGAACGATGAACCACGACCGCCTGGAGCTGCTGCGCGAGGCGCTCCCCTACATCCAGAAGTTCAAGGGGAAGATCTTCGTCATCAAGCTCGGCGGAAAAGTCACCGAGCACTGGGCGACGCTGCAATCGTTAGCCGAAGAGATCGTCCTCTGTCACCAAGTGGGAATTCGCCTCATCGTCGTCCATGGCGGGGGCCATCAGGTGACCCACCTGGCCCGACGATTGGGCGTCCAGCAGAAGATCGTCCTCGGGCGGCGCATCACCGATGACGAGACGCTGGAGATCGCGAAGATGATCTTCGCCGGGAAGATCAATACCGAAGTGGCGGCGGCTTTGCACCGGCTCGGCGTCCCGACCGTCGGGCTCACGGGATTCGACGGTCAGCTCATCCGCGCTCGCCGCCGACGCCCACAACGCGTCGTGGATCCGGAGACGGGACGCGAGGAGATCATTGACTACGGTCACGTCGGCGATATCGAATCCGTCAACGGTCAGCTCCTCGCGCTCCTCTTGGAGCATGGGTACGTGCCGGTCGTCTGTTGCCTGGCGGCCGACGCGCAAGGGAACATCTTCAACATCAACGCCGATACGATCGCGGCCGAGCTCGCGGCCAATCTCGATGCGGAGAAGCTCCTTCTGTTGACGGACGTGGATGGGATTCTCCTGGAGCGGGACGATCCGACGACGCGACTCTCCCGCCTCACGCTCGCTCAACTCAAAGAGCTGCTCGCGAGTGGGCGTTTGGCCGAGGGAATGCTGCCGAAGGCCGATGCGATTCTGAGCTTGCTCGCGCGCGGGCGAACGACCGTGCACATCATCAACGGCTGTCGGCGCAACGCCTTGCTTCAGGAGATCTTCACGGACGAGGGGTCGGGGACCATGCTCATCCCGACGTAATCGCCTCCCGATCTCGCCGCAGGGCGTTCACCCTCTGTCGCGCTTCCCGCAAAGCAGCGCGAACGCGTTCCGGGGCCGTCCCACCCAGCGCTCGCTTCGAAGCCAATGCGCGCTCGAGCGAGAGCGCCTCGTAGACGTCCGCTTCGATCTCAGGGGCGAATTGCCGATACTCTTCGAGAGAGAGTTCGTTCAAGCTCTTCCGGACCTGGGTCGCATAGAGGACGATCCGTCCGACGAGATCATGAGCATGGCGAAAGGCCATGCCCTTGCGCACGAGATAATCGGCCAGCTCCGTCGCATTCGCGTAATCGCCGAGCACCGTCGCCATCACGCGCACGGAGGCCCGCACCGTATCGAGCGCGTCGAAGACAGCCTCTTTGTCCTCCTGCATGTCTTTGTTGTAGGCGAGGGGCAAGCCCTTCATCATCGCGAGCCCGCTCACCAGATGACCGAAGACGCGCCCGGTCTTGCCGCGGATGAGTTCCAGAGCGTCCGGATTCTTCTTCTGCGGCATGAGCGAGGATCCGGTGCAGACGGCATCGCCAAGCGTGAGGAATCCGAATTCCGATGTCGCATAGAGGATGAAGTCCTCGGCCAGGCGACTGAGGTGCATCTGCAACACGGCCGCGGCGAAGAGCACCTCGAGCACGAAATCGCGATCGCTCACGGCATCGAGGCTGTTGGCCGCCACGTGCTCGAAGCCCAATTCCCGCGCCAGCCACTCTCGATCCAGAGGAACGCTCGTTCCCGCGAGCGCTCCGGCCCCCAGCGGAAGTACATTGAGGCGCGCGCGCGCCGTGCGCACTCGCTCTCGATCGCGCTCGAACATCTCGAAGTAGGCGAGCAGATAGTGTCCCCACAAGATGGGCTGAGCCCGCTGAAGATGCGTGTATCCGGGGAGCGCGACCTCCGCATACCGCTCGGCCAGATCGAGCACGGCCGTCTCCAGTTCAAGAAGTTCCGCGAGCCAGAGATCGCACTGCTCGCGGAGGTAGAGCCGAAGATCCGTGCTCACCAGATCGTTCCGACTCCGACCGGTGCGCAACTTGTACGCGGCTTCGCCGACGAATTCCGCCAAGCGCGCCTCGACGAAGCTGTGGACGTCCTCAGCGGGATACCGATCGAGAGACTCGGGGTCTCGCTCCGCCTGCTCGAGGATTCGTGCGAGGGCGTCAAGGATTCGCGCGGCCTCTTCTTCGGAGAGCAAGCCCGCCCGTTGCAAGGCGCGGCAATACGCGACATTGGTGCGGACGTCGGCGCGCAGGAGCCTTCGATCAACGGCGAACGACGCAGTGAACCGAGCGACTTCCAAATCTAAGGCTTCGCGAAATCGCCCTCCCCACAACTTCTCCATGCTCGATGGCTCCGGAAAATGGTTCACACCTCACCGTGCTTGGGTGAGGCACCGGTCGAAACGATCTCCCCCGGCTCTACGCGCGACCGCTCTCCCTCGCGCTTCGGCTCCCCATGGACGCGCGCGACCAGGGTCACTTGCCCGCGCGCCGCTTGCGGAACGCCTGCTTGGCGTCAATCACCGTCCCCGATTGTGCGGCTCGGCGCCGCCCCGCCATACGCCGACTCCGAGGCCGCAGCAAATACCCCAATCCCCGCTTCTCCAACTCGCAGAAGATCCCGGGCAGATTCTTGTACCCGAGCATGCGCCCGAGCTTCCAGGCGCTCACCGCCGGGTCGCTGTTATAGAGCTTGATCGCCTGAATCAGCCGCTCGCTCCGGAAATACCCGAAATGCCGCTCGACCAACCCACGCGCCTTCAGCCGGTTCAAGTGCCAATGGACCACCCAAATGGGGGCGTTCAAGCGCGCGGCGATCTGGCGACGGGTCAGCAGCGGCTCTTCTTGCTGAAGCTGAAGGATTCGCTTGCAGAGCTGGCAGCGCTCGATCCAGTGGCCCTCCGGAGGCGTCTTGCGCTCGACGAGCTTCACCCCCAGCGCCTTCGCCTTCTTCAAAATCTGATGAACGCGCTGACGCGTTAACCCAAAGGCGCGCCCGATCTGCTCCAGCGTCGGCGCCTCCGGACTGTTGTACATCTCGACGATCTTTTGATCCCGCTCGCTCAAGCGCCGCTCAAGTTTAATGTATTCCTCGGCGATTTTCAACTGCGGGAGCGTGCGCCGCCGCCGCACTTGATCGTAGGTCACGCCGAACGCGCGAATGGCATTGAGCACCGTCGCGGGAGAGCATCCGAAGTGCTTCGCCACCGCCTCGACGTCGCGATTGCGGCCGAGCGCGAATTTGACGATTTTCAAGTACCGCTCGACCGTCGTCGGCCGACGCGGTAGGTTCAAAGTGATTTCTTGTTTGGCGATCTTCGCAACCATTGTCTTTCCCCTCATTGTGGACTTCACCTCTTTAGATGCGAACCCTCATCCTGAAGGTTCGCATATTCTTGACGATTGCTTTGTGCTACGAGTGTTCGCGCTGTGCGGGCGCTCGTTCGCCGGAGTCTCAGCCGATGATCTGTCCGTTACACGGCCTCGCCTTCGCTCCAGAAGTGATTCAGCGGACCATGACCTCGACCCAGTGAGAACCCATGCCGGATAGCCATCGTCACGTAGTGCTTGGCCTTGCGAATCGCTTCGAGCAGGTCGTCGCCTCTGGCCAGATATGCCGTGATGGCCGCCGAATAGGTGCAGCCCGTTCCGTGCGTGTTCCGCGTATGCACGCGCTCTGCCGCGAACTCATGGAAATCCCGTCCATCGTACAGGACGTCCACAGCTTCCGATCCGGCCTCCAGATGTCCGCCCTTGATGAGCACCGCTCGCGGCCCCAAGTCGAAGATGCGTTGTGCGGCTCGCCACATGTCCTCGCGCGAGCGAATCGGTTCGCCCGCGAGGACCTCCGCCTCCGAGATGTTCGGCGTCACCACATATGCCAGCGGGAGCAGTCGCCGGATCAACGCCGCCTCCGCCTCCGCGCGCAAGAGCCGATCTCCCGATTTGGCCCGCATCACCGGGTCCACGACCAGTCGCTCGATCCGATGTTCCCGTATCCCTTCGGCCACCGCCTCAATGATCTCCGGACTGGAGAGCATGCCGGTCTTCGCCGCATCCGCTCCGATATCGCGCATGACCAGGTCCAGTTGCAGGCGAACGAAATCGGCAGGCAGCTCGATCACGCCGGCCACCTGGCCGGTATCCTGCGCTGTGATCGCCGTCAGTACCGAGAGCCCATAGACCCTGAGCGCCGTGAAGGTCTTCAGGTCCGCCTGAATCCCTGCGCCCCCACCGGAATCTGAGCCCGCAATCGTCAAGGCACGTGCTACCATGACTCCACGCCTGCTGTAAGTACAAGTTTACCCGAAATCGCCCAAAGAGGGAAGTCGAGAAGAGCCATGCGCGCGAGGTGAGAAAATCCGCTCCCCCGGCCTCTCGTGGGGTCAGCAGCCCCCCATCACAGGATGAGGTAATTCGGTCCGCCCCCTCCCTCCGGGGGTACCCAGGTGATGATCTGATATGGGTCCATGATGTCGCACGTCTTGCAGTGGACGCAGTTGGAAGCATTGATCTGAAGGCGCTTTCGCCCATCCGGAGTCGCGATCATCTCATAGACGTGAGCCGGGCAGAAGCGCTCGCAGGGATTACCGTATTCGACCACGCATCGCGTGTGGCAGATGTCGAAGTCGGCGATCCTCAGATGGCACGGTTGGTCTTCCTCATGGGAGGTCCCGGAGTAGTACACGTCGGTCAGTTTATCGAAGGTCAGGATGCCATCGGGCTTCCAGTCCGGCGGCGGGCATCCGGCCTCCTGCCCGCGGTGGTATTCCGCCAATTTCCGCATGCGCTCGTGTCCGGCGATGGTCGGGAGCGGATCGCGCCATCCTCGACCTTTCGTCAGCATCTGCAGCCCCACATGAAAGAGGCCCGACCACAGACCGCGCTCCATCGCTTGGTGGAAATTCCGAGCGCGATAGAGTTCGTCGTGAAGCCAACTGGCCCGAAGCAGCTCCTCATATCGGGCGAGCTGTCGCTCCGAGAAATCATCTCGTCGCAAGGCCTCGTAGATGGCTTCGGCGGCCAGCATCCCCGACTTCATGGCCAGATGAATGCCTTTCAACCGTTGAGCGTTCAAAAATCCGGCGCTATCGCCGACCAACACCGCTCCGCTCACATACGGCTTGGGGATCGAATAGTATCCCCCTTCGGGTAGGGCTTTCGCCCCGTACCGAATGAGCTTTCCTCCGCGCAGGATGCGCGCGATCGCCGGGTGCGTCTTGAACTGCTGGAAGAGCCGGTGCGGGTCCAGACACGGATCCTCATAGCTCAACCCTACGACGAGTCCCACGCTCACAAGCCGTTCCGCCCCAGCGTAGAGGAATCCGCCTCCGAAAGTCCGAGAGTCCAGCGGATACCCGAGCGTGTGGATGACCGTCCCCGGCGCGATGCGTCCCGGCTCGACCTCCCACAACTCTTTGATCCCCAAAGAGTAAACCTGTGGATGCTTCCCCGCCTGCAGGTGGAACCGTTCGATGAGGACTTTCGCCAAAGACCCCCGGACGCCCTCCCCAAGGACCGTCACCTTCGCGCGGATTTCGACCCCGGGCTCGTAATTCCCCTTAGGCTTACCACTGCGATCCACCCCGCGATCGCCCGTTCGCACACCCACGACCGCCCCGTCTTCAATGAGCAATTCCGTACCGGGGAATTCCGGGAAGATGTCCACCCCCACCTGCTCGACCAACGTCGCCAACCACCGAACGAATTGGCCGAGCGAAATGACGTAATTCCCATGATTGCGCAGTGGCGGGGGAATGATGGGAGCCGCGAGTTTTCGGTTCGGCGTGAGGAACCAGACGTGGTCCTCGACGACCGGCGTTGAGAGCGGCGCCCCCCGATCGAGGAAATCCGGGACAAGCTCCCGAAGCGCGCGAGGATCGAGAACGGCTCCCGAGAGGATGTGCGCTCCGACTTCTCGCCCCTTTTCGATCACGGCGATGCTGACCTCAAGTCGCCGCTCATGAAGCTCTCCGGCTTCGACGCGCTCATTATGCCGCCGAATGAGATGGGCCAGATGCAAGGCCCCGCTCAAACTCGCCGGCCCGGCCCCGACAAACAGCACGTCGAACTCGATGCGTTCCCCCATTGCCTCCCCCTCTCTCCGAAGATGCGGACGGAGATTGTAACATAGCGCGCGGACACTGCGAAAAGACGCGGGAGGCGGAAATGGCGGCCACTCTGGCTCCGCCGATCCCCAATCGGATGGGAAAACGCCAGCTACGGCGTGACGGAGAACTTATAGACGGTCGTCGTCTGGTAGCGCGCGCCCTTTCGGAGGACGACGGAAGGAAAGTGCGGTTTATTGGGGGAGTCCGGGAAGTGCTGCGGTTCCAAGCAGAAGCCATACCGGTGGCGATAGACCCGCCCTTCTTTCCCCGTGATCGTCCCATCGAGGAAGTTCCCGGAGTAGAACTGCAATCCGGGCTCCGTCGTCCACACTTCCAGGACGCGCCCCGAGCTCGGTTCAACGACGCGAGCGGCCAGACGCAACACGCCCGACGGGCCATCCAGCACCCAGTTGTGATCGTATCCCCGACCAAAGCGCAGTTGTTCGTCGGGCTCTTCGATCCGCGCGCCGATCGGCGTCAACCGCGTGAAATCAAACGGCGTGCCGCGCACGAAGCGGATCTCCCCCGTCGGGATCAGGTTCGCATCGATCGGCGTGAAGTAGTGGGCGTTGATCTGCAGGAGATGATCGAGGATATCGCGACGCCCCTGACCAGCGAGGTTGAAGTACGAATGATGCGTGAGGTTGACGATCGTATCCCGATCCGTCATGGCCGTGTACTCGATCCGCAGCTCATTCTCCTCCGTCAACAGATAGGTCACCGTGACAGAGAGGTTCCCCGGATACCCCTCTTCCCCATCTCGGCTCATATAGTTGAGCCGCACGCCGACGCCCTGCCTCAACCTCACCGGACGGGCCCTCCAAACGACCTTATCGAATCCCTTTCGCCCGCCGTGCAGATGGTTCTGTCCCTCGTTGAGCGTGAGCTGATACGAAACGCCATTCAGGACGAACCGCCCTCCGGCGATGCGGTTCGCATACCGGCCGATGATGGCCCCGAAGTAGGGATGCCCTTTCAGGTAGTCCTCCAGACGATCAAACCCGAGCACCACATCGTCGAATCGCCCTTGCCGGTCAGGGACGCGAAGGGAGACGACGATCCCCCCATAGTTCGTGAGCTTCACCTCCATGCCCTTGGTATTGGTGAGCGTATACAGCTCCACGATTTCCCCGTCCGGCGTCCGTCCGAAAACCTCCTTCCTCACCATGGCGGAACCTCTCCGATCGGCTTGGCTCAACATCCCTCCGAGAAGGAGGAGCAACAGGACGTGAGCACGCATGGCCATCCCCCCTCGATGACGTGTATCGGTTGATGAGGTCTCCCCCACTCGCTCAATAGACTCGCCACTCATGGATTCCGGCGCAGAAGTTCTGCTGCGCTTGCACGACAATCCTCAGCCCGTCGGTGACCACGGGCTCGAAGGTCGTGCGGTTGTAGCGATCTCTCTCGCACCCATAGCCGCTCGGATTTCTCACCGGCTTCCACTCCCCATTCTCCCGATAGAAGAGTTGCCAAGATTTCGGAACGCGACATTCGCCGATGCCGGTATCGTCGTACCAATACACCTCGACGGCGGAGACGCGCGTCGGGGTCTCGAAATCGTACTGCACCCACTCGGTCGTCCCTTTCCGCGGCCACCAGTGGAGATACCGATTCGAGCGATCGGCGGAATGGCGCGGCTCGCGTTGGTCGTTGAGCGCCCGGGGATCGCCTCCGGAAGAGCTGGCCTTCGCTCGGAAGGCGATCGTCGGACACGGCAAGGGGCGCGCCGCCGATTCCACGCGAGCGAGCCAGACGGCCATCTCCCCGCGCCCTCGATGCGCCCACGCATAGTATGGAATCGCCATGAAGGGGACGCGTTCTCTCTGGATCTTCCCCGCAGCGTCCACGCACCGAAGTCCGACGGCAGTCCCGCGGATGACCTGGATCCCTCCGAAGAGATCCTCATGGAATTCCGCGTGAAGGCGCTCTTCATCCGGCAGGACAAGATTCACAACGTTTCCCCCCGAGACATCCGGCCACTCCAGGCAGTAGACGATCGGCCCCCGCTGCAGGGCTACCTTGCCGACGTTATCGGCAACCTGCGGATGGCTCACCACGCGCCGGACCGGCATGGGGAGGATCAGCTTCACCACGTCCCCTTTTTGCCATCGTCGCCGGATGGCCGCATATCCCCGCTGCACGGTGTAGGCAAAGGGACGCCCGTTCACCCAAAGAGCGGGCCGCTCCCGAACGGTCTCCGTGAAACGATAGAGATCACTCGGCACAGCCTCGTTGCGCGCCCAACCGGGGATGCGCAAAAGCAGGGTGAAGGTGCGACCGGAATGCTCCGGTTCGAGCGTGAGCGTCACTTCGCCTCGCCACGGATAGGCCGTATCCTGTCTGACGACGATCGTCTGAGCAGCCATGCGCACGGTCGCGCGGCTGGCCATGAAGAGATTGACGTACAGCCGATCCCCCTGATGCGCATAGGCCAACCCGGGCACCTGGAACATGAACCGCGCGATGTTCGGCGGGCAACAGGCGACGGCGAACCACGGGCTTCGCGCATGGCGACCGTCCGATTCCAGGGGATTGGGATAGAAGAACGTCTGGCCATCGAGCGAGACGCCTGAGAGCAATCCGTTATAGAGGACGCGCTCGAGCACATCTATGTATCGGCCCTCCCCGGAAAGCAGGAACATCCGATGGTTCCACAAGGCGAAAGCGATAGCGGCACACGTCTCGCAGTAGGCCACGAGGTTCGGCAACTCGTAAGGCGCTCCGAATCCCTCATGCCCACCGGCCGCTCCGATTCCCCCCGTCACATACATCTTCCTGCCGACGACGTCCGTCCACAGCCGATCTAAAGCCCGGGCATACGCCGGATCGCGCAATAGGGCGACGACATCCGCCATCGCCATGTACATATAGAGCGCGCGAACGGCATGTCCGACGGCCTCTTCTTGCTCGACGACCGGCTTGTGATCTTGGCTGTATGTCCCGTAGAGCCGACGACCATGGGCGCGCCCCCGTTCGTCGAGGAAGAACTTCGCCAGGCGAAGATACCGCTCATCCCGCGTCGCCCGATAGAGTTTGACCAATCCGATCTCGACCTCTTGATGTCCGGGGACGTCACGCTTTTTGTCGGGCCCGAACACGCGATCCAAGAGATCGGCGCTCTTCAGAGCGACCTCCAGAAGCGAACGCTTCCCCGTCGCCTGATAATGGGCCACGGCCGCTTCGAAGAGGTGTCCCAAACAGTACAGCTCGTGACTGGATCCCAGCCTCGACCAACGTTCCGGTCCCACCGACGCGGCGAACCGATAATTCGGCGCCATCGTCCGACGCGGCGTGAAGAGGTATCCGTCCGGTTCTTGAGCCGCCGCGATCTTCGCAATGAGATCGTCCAAGTATCGCTCCAACTCGGGATCGGGATGAAGCATCAAGCTATAGGAAGCCGCCTCAATGGACTTGTAGACATCCGAGTCGTTGAACCACCACCCCTCGAAATATCCCTCCATCTTTCCGGCGGCCTTGAGGAAGTTGTTCACCCGCCCCGTCACCTCGCATTGCCGCAGGATGTGCGGGACGGTCGCCACACGATTGATCTCCAGGCGCGCCTGCCAAAATCCGGGTTCGAGTCGAACGTCGGTGAACGGAACGGCAGTGATGGGATAATCGTTCGGAGGCGTCCACGCCGAGGAGCCAAGGGGGAGCGGCCAGAGGGATGCCCCCACGAACACGATCACCAGCCCAATGCGAAGCGTTCTCATACCCCCTCCTCGATGCGGATCGGCGGCCGAGCCGGCGTTCTCCCCGGTGGCTCACGAGAGCACCAGGCGCAGTTTCGTGACCGATGCCGGAGGGAACGAATAGACCAAAACCGGAGTGCGAATCGGAACTTCCTCCTCTCGCGGGACGACGGCCAGAGGATTCTCGAACGTATTGCATTCTTGGACGCGGCGCGCCGTGAGGATCGTCGCGCGCGCCGAAGCGATCGTGGCCCCGCGAACGAGGACTTCGGTCACGCGCGCCTCCGACAGATGGGGATTGGTCACCGTGAGCGTCACGATATTCCCCTTCACTGAGGCCGATCCGTTAAGCCCCCAGAACAGTTGCGGCCGATTCGCCCGATCGGTCCAGCTCACGCGCGGTGCCGAGAAGATCGCCCGCACGGCCTGCCCCTCCTGATGGTCGGCGTACATGGCGAAGACATAATAGGTCGGCGTTCGGACGAACTTGTCCTCGTGCGCCAGAAAGAGCGAATGGAGACAATTGATGAGCTGCGCGACATTGGCCATCCCCACCTTCTCGGCGTGCCGATTGAAGGTATCCAACGTCAATCCGGCGAGCACCGCATCGCGGATGGTGGATTGCTGACCGAAGAGGTGCGTCGGATGAATGTTCGTCGTCATCCGGTACCACGCGCCCCATTCGTCCACGACGAGCCGGACGCGATGTTCTCGATCGCTCTCCCCCATCACCTGCCAATGGGCCGTGATGAGCGACTCCATGCGATCCGCGCTCTGCAGCAGCTCATACCACCCGGTGGCGTCATAGTTGACGGCCTCTCCGCCAGAGAAACTCGAATAGTGATGCAGCGCCCATCCCCAGAGCCGATCGAACGCGCGGCGCTCGGCGATCTTCAGGAAGAACCGGCGCGTCCATTCGAGGTCTCGCCCGCTCGGCCCCGCCGCAATGAATCGCAACCCGACGCCATAGTCGGGCACCGCCCACGTCGTGAAGCGGCGGAATTCCATCGCGTACTCTTC
>Ga0101943_1001509_pt1:17500-19606 | contig 19606 bp, 17 predicted proteins | sample DewCreD2012metaG_5_FD_75244 | JGI IMG/M metagenome (GOLD analysis project Ga0101943, IMG submission 75244) | Hot spring sediment bacterial and archeal communities from British Columbia, Canada, to study Microbial Dark Matter (Phase II) - Dewar... ... | reverse complement strand
GTCCGGCTTGCGTGCCTGACACGCCCAGTATACCATGCTCAGGCAGCGACAAAAATCTGTTTCATCCGGTGGGAAGGCCGGCCGCGCCAGCCAGGGGGAGTTGCACCTGACGCAGCTCCGCTGCGCTTCACAGCGCAGGTGAAGCACAAACCGTTAGACAGCGAGAGCGATATGGTTGTGAATAAGCGAACAGAATTTGTTGTCTTGACTGCGCTGGTGGTACTCACCAGGGTTGGGGACGGAATTACCACTTACCTGGTCACTCCCGACTTGGCGCGTGAAATGAATCCACTTGCAGCAGGTGGGTGGTGGACGCTTATCTTGTCCGCTGCAGCGGTACTGGCATTATCAATATGGCTCAACTATCAGCAGCTTTTCCGACCCATTGACAACTTCCCGAACACAGCAGGCCAAAGCTACCTCGAGTTCAAGCGTCACTATTTCGACCCCAAACACAACAAAGTGCTGGAAATACACCTGGGGCGCGTGATCGCCTACATCTTCGGCTTCATCATGCCGCGAACGCTGATCCTGTGGAGTGTACTTCTTATCGTCAACAACATCATGACTTTGGCTGAAGTCACCTGGTATGTTGAGCTGAAGAAACAGTATCCGATTTGGATACTGTTCTATGCTGCGCTACCGCTACTCGCCTTGGTTTTTCTGGAATTGTTGCAGCGCCGTGACTATGATCGCTACCAGTCACAGCGAACAGTTGTTCTGTAGTGCTTGCAGGGCGGGCCATGTAATGAAAGATCATGCTATGAACTCTAACGTGAAACCCGCATTCGAAAGTTTTGAGGATTATTCGCTTTCAATGGAACGGGCATTGGTCGAGCTCTTCGCGCTGGCGATCCCAATCTTGGCCGCGCAAGCAGCGCTATGGTTATGGATGTGGGACCTGGGTAGCCTCACACGAGGATTAGATTCAGTCCTGAGTTTGCAAGTGGGTGGACCGCTGTTCGTTGTGGGAGTGCTCACGCATGAACTGGTGCATGGCGTTACATGGAAGGTTGTCGGCCGTCTCCGTTGGAAGGATATCCGGTTTGGAATACAGCTTAAGACTTTTACACCGTACGCCAGCCCGACTGTGCCAATGAGAGCGCGGGCTTACCGGATCGGGGTGATGATGCCGCTGATTGTGGTGGGGCTTATCCCTTTTGCGGTGGGACTCATCTTCGGATACTCGCAATTGGCTGTGTTTGGTATGGTGTTTACATTTGTAGCTGGTGGCGACCTGGCCGTCCTGCGAGCGATGCGGTCTGTTGCATCGAGCGCATGGGTTCAAGACCACCCTGAAAGAGCAGGCTGCTATGTCGTCGCTGCCTAACCTGCGCTTGCTAAGAACATGCCCCCTGCCCGTTCATCCGGTGGGAAGGCAGGCCTAGCCTGCCAGGAAGTGTTGCACCTGACGCCGCTCCGCTGCGCTTGCGGCGGCTAACCTGCGCTTTGAGCCGACACTTGCAGGGGCGCTGACGCGCTCCCGCTGCGTGCGGCTTAACCGCCGTTCCGTTAGCCCGCCGAACCTTGCATGGTCTGCTATAATTTCAACAGCATGATTCTGTTTTGGGAGCAGACTGTGTTTCAACGCATTTTGAAACAAATTCGCAAGAAGGTTCGTCAGCATCAGTATGTCATGACCTTGCATGCGTAAGAAGAAATGAGCGACGGTAATTTGAGCATCTTTGATGTGGAACACAGTTTGCTCACAGGTAAGATTGTTGAACGTCAAAAAGACTCCGTTACTGGAGAGTGGAAGTATTCTGTGAACTGCACCCCTGGTGTGGGAAGCACATTTACCATTTGGCTGCCTGCCGCTGAAAGCCAGATGTCTGAAGAGCCGCGAACTTAACAGCGGCTTAACAACGTATATGCTATCCTGAAATTATAAGAAAAGCGCTATACGTTGCTGTAGTTTTGCTTCTGGCAGGCGGAACAATTAGTGTGGTCAAGTGGACATCGGCTCGGGCTGCCGAGGGGGGGACATGCCCTCCCGGATATATCCTCTATGCCGCGCTTGAACCGATTCAGGATGACACACAATCCTCAAAGGTAACCGAACAAGGATGTAAGCCTGTCGAATCCCTCGGCGGCTGAGCTCGATGT
>Ga0101943_1001504_pt1 | contig 19650 bp, 21 predicted proteins | sample DewCreD2012metaG_5_FD_75244 | JGI IMG/M metagenome (GOLD analysis project Ga0101943, IMG submission 75244) | Hot spring sediment bacterial and archeal communities from British Columbia, Canada, to study Microbial Dark Matter (Phase II) - Dewar... ... | reverse complement strand
TGCGCGGACCGGCTCGGCTCCCATGCAAGGGGTGGAACCCTCCGTGCTCCGTGAGGCTAGGGTCATCACGCGGCGCGGCTTCCTGGCCCGAGCGGCAGCCGTGGCGGCCGGTGCCTTCACGTACGTCGTCCTCGGCAGCTCCAGGGCATGGGCCCCGAGCTGCATAGCCGGGTGAACTGCTGGCACACGTGGGACTTCGACAACTGCGTGAAGAAGGTCTCTCCGTCGAAGTGCTTGAGCAAGCCCAACAGATGCGCCACGTGGGGACCCCCCTCGACCGCCGGTTGTGAGAGCACGGTCACTTGCAGTTGCGGTGCTTACTACGCAAGGTGTCACTGCTACACCTCCCCGCATTGCTGTTGCATGCCACGGATCTGCGTGTCCTGCGATGGCGTTTGCTCCTGCGACTTCGGGCAGCAAGGGTGTTACTACTGTCTGTGAGATCGACGGTGAACCAGGATGACGTGCACATCTGGATCTGACACCGGGGCCAGGCTCGCAACGCTCCACGCCCTGGTCGGCGAGGACGTCGAGGTCTTCACCCTCGAGGTGTTCGACCCTGCGCTCGACACCCCGTCGGGGCGGTCAGACATCCTCCGGGCCATGCTTCGTTGCACGATCCCGAGCCTCGTCCTCCGGCCTGACGCACCCGACGCCCTGGACCTCGATCCCGGGGAGATCAGGGCGCAGGTACGCGACTACCCTCATGGCCTCACGGTTGCGAGAATCCACGTCTACGAGGACTGGTCGTGCACCGGGGAGCTCGGCGACGAGGTGGGACCGCCGCCCAGGTTCACGAGCCCGGACGGCGGCAGCAGGTGGCTCGATCGGATCCAGTTCTTCATCGGCGCCAGGATCATCGAGGAACTCCGAGCGCTGCCGAGCGCGACCGTCGAGCCGAGCCCGGATGACGGCGGTGGGTGAGCATCCCCGCCGTGTGCACCCGCCATGCTCTCCCTCCTGAGCGCCGCGCTACGGATCGCGATCGCAACGGTCTTCGTGTTCGCGGCGCTGGGGAAGCTGATCGCCCTGCCGTGGAGCGCCGAGGAGAGCTGGAACCCTTTCCCGAGGCTCGGGAAGATCTGGGTCGAGGTCGTCTACCCCCTGGTCGCGGTCTCCGAGCTCATCCTGGCGTTCGCCGCGCTGCTGGCGCCCGCCCCGTGGGTTTCGGCCCCCGTGATCCTCTTCCTCCTGCCCGCGACCGCGTACGGGGCCGCCAGCGTCCGACGCACCGGCTCGTGCGGGTGCTTCGGGCGGTCCCGCGGCGGCCCGCTGCGACGGCTCCTCGTGAGGAACGGGGCCATCGCGGTGTCGGCGCTCGAGCTCCTAGGCGTGGAGTCCGCACCAGGGCCTGCCGCACGCATCGCATGGGTCCCGTGGGTCGCGCTCCTGAACGCCTTCCTCCTCGGCCTCGTCGGTTCCCTGGGCATCCTCCGCACCGGCCGGGGGTCACGGGGACGCGCACCGGGTGCGCTCGCCGAACGGCCGCACGCGTAGCCTGGGCGCACTCACGGCAGGTCGGCGCCGTAGAGCACGAGCGTCACGGGGCCGTCGTTCACCAGCTCCACCTCCATCCGCGCCCCGAACACCCCGCGGGCCACGGGCACGCCCCGGGCCTCGAGGGCACGGGCGAACGCCTCCACCCGGGGTTCCGCCTCCTCGGGCGGCGCCGCCTGGGTCCACGACGGGCGCCGGCCCCGACGGACGTCGCCGTACAGCGTGAACTGCGAGACCACGAGGGCCTCCCCGCCCACGTCGGCCAGGGCCAGGTTCATCTTGCCCTCGGCGTCGGGGAACACGCGGAGGTTCGCCACCTTCTCCGCGAGCCGCTCGGGCTCGCCCGGGCGGTCGTCGCGGCCGGCCCCCACGAGCAGGAGGAACCCGCGCCCGATCCGGGCCACGTCGCGCCCGTCCACGGCCACCCGGGCGCGGGACACCCGCTGCAGGACGACCCGCATCTACCTCGGGACGACCCGGGCGGCGTCGTAGACGTTCTCGACCTTCCGGACCGCGGCCAGGATCGTCGAGAGGTGGGCGATGTCCCCCAGCTCGAACGTGAACCGCAGGCGCGTGATCCGGTCCTTCCCCACGGCCGAGGTCGCCGAGAGGATGTTCACGTGGTGGTCCGAGAGGACCGTCGCCACGTCCGAGAGCAGGCGCGTGCGGTCGAGCGCGTCCACCTGGATCGTCACCACGAACGAGGTGGGCTTCCCCTCCGCCCACGACACCTCGATCAGCCGCTCGGGCTCCCGGGCCAGGGCCCGGGCGTTCGGGCAGTCGGTCCGGTGCACCGACACCCCCTGCCCGCGGGTCACGAACCCCAGGATCTCGTCGCCGGGCACCGGGGTGCAGCACCGGGCGAGCTTCACCCACACGTCCGCGATCCCCCGGACCACCACGCCCTTGGAGACGTCGGGGCGGCCGATCCGCACCGGCCGGGCCAGGGGGACGTCGGTGACGTCCTCCTCCGGCGCCCCCGCCACGATCCGCTCCAGGCGGGCCACGACCGACTGCGGCGAGACCCGCCCCTCGCCGATCGCCACGTAGAGCGCGTCCAGGTTCGGGTACCGGAGGTCCTCCACGACCTGGGCCATGGCCTCGTCGGTGGCCAGGCGCTTGAACGGCAGACCCTGCTTCCGCATCGCCCGCTGGAGAAGCTCCCGACCCTGCTCGAGCGCGTCCTCCCGCCGCTCCCTCGAGAACCACTGCCGGATCTTGGTCCGGGCCCGGGGCGTCCGGACGAACCGGAGCCAGTCCCGGGAGGGGCCGGCGTCCTGGGCCTTGGACGTGAGGATCTCGACCGTCTCCCCCGTACGGAGCTCGTAGTCGAGGGGCACGAGCTTCCCGTTCACCTTGGCCCCGATCGTGCGGTGACCGACCTCGGTGTGGATCGCGTACGCGAAGTCCACCGGCGTGGCCCCGGCGGGGAGGTTCACGACGTCGCCCTTGGGGGTGAAGACGAAGACCTGCCCCCCGTACAGGTCGATCTTGAGGCCTTCCATGAACTCCCGGGGGTCCGTGGCGTCCTTCAGCCACTCGAGCATCTGCCCGAGCCAGGCGAGGTCCGCCTGGTCCCGTCCCTTCCGCCCGCCGCCCTCCTTGTACCGCCAGTGCGCGGCGATCCCGTACTCCGCGGTCCGGTGCATCTCGTGGGTGCGGATCTGGACCTCGATCGGCCGGCCCCCGGTCCCCACGACCGTCGTGTGGAGCGACTGGTACATGTTGGACTTGGGCATCGCGATGTAGTCCTTGAAGCGCCCCGGGACCGGCTTCCACAGCGCGTGGATCGCGCCGAGCGCCGCGTAGCAGTCGCGGACCGAGTCCACGATGATCCGCAGGCCGAGGAGGTCGTAGATCTCGTTGAACTCCTTCCCGCGGAGCACCATCTTCTCGTAGATCGAGTAGAGGTGCTTCGGGCGGCCCTCGACCTGGGCCCGCACCCCCACCTCCCGGAGCTTCGCCTGGGCCTGCTCGATCACCTCCTCGAGGAGCCTCTGCCGCTCGCCCCGGCGGGCCTCCACGAGGTTCGCGATCTCGCGGTAGGGGCCGGGGTGGAGGGTCTTGAACGCGAGGTCCTCCAGCTCCCACTTGACCTGCTGGACCCCGAGGCGGTGGGCGAGCGGCGCGTAGATCTCGAGGGTCTCGGTGGCGTTCTCCCGCCGCTTCGCGGGCGGCAGCGGCGCCAGGGTCCGCATGTTGTGGAGGCGGTCGGCGAGCTTGATCAGGAGCACCCGGACGTCCCGGGCCATCGCCACGATCATCTTCCGGACGTTCTCGGCCTGCTGCTGCTCGCGGCTGCGGAACCGGATCCGCTCGAGCTTCGTGACCCCGTCCACCAGCCCCGCGATCTCGTCCCCGAACTCCCGCCGCAGCTCGTCGAGCGTGAGCGGGGTGTCCTCGACCACGTCGTGGAGGAGCGCGGCGGCGATCGTGACCGCGTCGAGGTGGAGGTCGGCCAGGACGTGGGCGACCGCCAGGGGGTGCTCGATGAAGGGCTCCCCGGAGAGCCGCCGCTGGCCCCGGTGGGCGGCCGCGGCCACCTCGTAGGCCCGCTGGATCAGCCGGAGGTCGGCCTTGGGGTGGTAGCCCTTGACCTTGCGGAGGAGCCCCTCGATCCCGTCGCCCCGGCGCGGTGGCTCACCGGGCCGCAGGCGGGCCAGGAGGCCCTCCCTCCGCTCCACCCGTACCGGCTCCGGGACCTCCACGCGCGCCTCCTCGGACGAAGTGTAGCCGGGGGAAGCGCGGTCCAGGGCGCGGGGCCGCGCGACCCGGTCCATGGCCGGGCCGCCCCGGGATCAGTAGGTGAGCAGCGTGAACAGCTCGTAGTCCCGGAGCCGCTCGCGTCCCCCGAGGAACGTGAGCTCGATCAGGCAGGCGATCCCCACGACCTTCCCGCCCACCCGCTCGACGAGCGACGCGGTGGCCCTGGCCGTCCCCCCCGTGGCGAGCACGTCGTCCACCACGAGCACCCGCTCGCCGGGCCGGATCGCGTCCTTGTGGATCTCGAGGGCCGCGGTCCCGTACTCGAGCTCGTACTCCTCGGTGATGGTCTCCCAGGGGAGCTTGTCCTTCTTGCGCACCGGGACGAACCCCGCCCCGAAGTGGTAGGCGACGGGCGAGGCCAGGATGAACCCCCGGGCCTCTATCCCCACCACCTTGTCCACGTTCCCCCGGCCGAAGTGCACGACGATCAGGTCGATCACGGTGGAGAACGCGATCTCGTCGGCGAGGAGGGGGGTGATGTCCTTGAAGACGACGCCGGGCTGGGGGAAGTCCGGCACGTCCCGCACCAGCGCCTTCAGGTCCTCGATGTTCATCCTCTACCTCCGCTTCCGCTTGGCGGGGGCCCGCCGCTTGGGCCTGGGGCGGCTCCGCGCGGGCGTGCCCGCGCCCCGCGCCGCCCCCCCGGCCGCGGGCTGGGTCGCCGGGGCCTCCGTCGCGCCTCCGCCCTCGAGGACCCTGAGCGCCGGACGCCCGGTCCGCGCCCGGAGCTGCCGGAGCCTCGGCTCGCGCTCCTTGAGGAGCGCGAGGATCGGGGCCGCCACGAACACCGACGAGTAGGCGCCGCTCCCCACCCCGACGGCCAGGGCGAACGCGAAGTCCTTCAGGGTCTCGCCGCCGAAGAGCAGGAGCGCGACGATCGGGAGCAGCGTGCTCAGCGAGGTGTTCACCGACCGCATCAGCACCTGGTTCAGGGAGGTGTTCACGACGCCCGCGTAGGTGTCCCGGGCGACGAGCGCCACCGAGGCCGTGTTCTCCCGCACCTTGTCGTAGATCACCACGGTGTCGTAGAGCGAGTACCCGAGGATCGTGAGGATCGCGATCACCGTCGCCGGGGTCACCTCCCGTCCCACGAGCGCGTAGATCCCGGCCGTGATCAGCAGATCGTGGAACAGGGCCGCCTGCGCCCCGACCGCCATCTTCCACTCGAACCGCAGCGAGATGAAGGCGGTCACCGCGATCAGGAAGATCACGAGGCCCTGGAGCGCCTTCCGCGAGATCTCCGAGCCCCACGTCGGCCCCACGTCCTGCCGGCTGATCTCCTCCACCCTGGTCCCGGCTTGGCGCGCCAGGGCCTCGAGGAGCTCGGCCCGGGTCCGGTCGTCCATCCCCGAGAGCGACCGCGTCCGGACCGAGAGCTCGTCGCCGTTCACGATCTGGACCTCGGCGTCTCCCAGGCCGAACCGGGGGTCGCCGAGGAGCCGCCGGACCTCCTCCACGGACACGCCGGTGCGGTCCGGGTAGCGGAGGAGCGCGCCCCCCTCGAACTCCAGGGAGAAGTTCAGGCCCCGCCAGAGGAGCCCGACGAGCGAGAGCGCGAGCAGGATCCCGGAGAGCGCGAACCAGGTCCGGGAGCGGGCGATGATGGGGAGGTTCGGCACCCGGTGGCCCCGGAACGTATCGAGGGCCTCGCGGAGGTTCACACCGACCCCCCTCCCGCCGGCGCCGGCTCCGCCGCCACGCCGCTCACCAGGCCGAAGCCGCGGAGCTCCGTGAGCCGGCGGCTCCGGGCGATCAGGAACACGAGCGGCCGCTTGAGGAAGTAGACCACGAAGACGTCGAGCACGGTCGAAAGCCCGAGGGTGAGCGCGAACCCGCGGACCGACGACACCGCCACGAGGTACAGGATCACGGCGGCGAGGAGCGTCACGAAGTCCGCCGTGAGGATGGTGCGGAACGAACGGGCGAAGGCCGGGACCACCGCCGCCCGCGTGCTCCTGCCGTGGCGGACCTCGTCCTTGAGGCGCTCGTAGAACACGATGTAGGAGTCGGCGGTGATCCCCAGGGACACCACGAGCCCGGCGACCCCGGCGAGCGTCAGGCTGTAGCCAGCGGTCCGGCCGAGCACCGACACCAGGGCCAGCGCGAGGACGGCCCACGCGCTCATCCCGATCCAGGTCACCACCCCGAGCAGCCGGTAGTAGAACGCGAGGTAGACCGCGAGCAGCACCAGCCCGCCCATCCCGGCGACCAGGCCCTGGTGGAGCGACTCCCGCCCGAGCGTCGGGCTCACCGTGACCACCTGCTGCCTGGTGAGCTCCACCGGGAGGGCGCCGGCGTTGAGCACGGTCGCCAGGTCCTTCGCCTCCCGCTCGGTGAAGCTCCCGGTGATCTGCCCCACGCCTCCCGTGATCGCGGACTGGACCCGCGGGGCCGAGATCACCACGCGGTCGAGCACGATCGCGAGTTGGTTCTTGGGCGGGGGCTCGGACACGAGCCGGCTCGTGACGTCGGCGAACACCCGGGAGCCCTCGCCGGTGAGCTCGAAGTCCACCCGCCACCCGGCCTCGAGGTTGGTCTGGGTGGCGGTGGCGAAGACCGCCGTCGCCCGCTTGATCGCGTCCCCCGTCACCAGGACCGGCCCGAGCACGTACTTCGTCCGCCCGTCCTTGCCGAGGTAGACGACCTGCTGGTCGCGGAGGGCCCGGAACGAGCAGGCAGGCTGCTCCCGCTCGACCTCCGTGGGACAGGTGACCGGCGTCGTGTCGTACCTCGGGCTCCCAGGGGTCAGGATGTCCAGCACCTGGCGCTGTTCGAGGCGCGCGGTGGTCCCGATCAGTTGGAGCAGCCGCTCCTGCCCGGTGGCCTGCTCGAGGGCGCGGGCCTCGTCCCGGGTGAGCCGGCAGCCGAGCTCCTTCCCAGCCGAGCTCACCACGCAGAACCCCTGCGTGAACCGCTCGATGCGCAAGGACGAGAGCGCCGCCTCCGCGGCCTCCCGGCTGTTCGCGCAGGGCAGCGGCTCGGCCCCGTAGCGGGAAGAGAGCCGGGGCACGGCGGGGGTCGCCGTGGGCGACGGACCGGGGCCCGGCGTGGGCGACGGACCGGGGCCCGGCGTGGGCGACGCCTCGGCCCCCCCGGTCCGCTCCACGATGCAGAACCGCTCCCGGACGACCCGGACCGAGACCCCGTCCAAGGCCGCCCGGGCCTCCCTCCTGGTGTCGAAGCAGCGGTAGACCTTGCCGAGCGAGCCGACCAGGCAAGCCTTCCCCGAAGGGGTCGGGGAGGCGCCGGGGCTCGGGGCCACGGGCGAGGGCGCCGGCCCCACCGAGATCCCGTCCAGCGCGGCCCGCGCGGCGTCCGGCGAGCCGAAGCAGTCGAGGCGTTCGCCCTCGGCGGTCTCCAGGCACACCTCGGCCGGCTGGGCCTGGACCGCGAGGGCCGCGAGGGCCGCCCGAGCCTCCGCCTCGGAGGGCGCGCAGCCATGGTTCGCGCCGCCGTCCATCAGGCACCACTGGTCCGTGGGACGTTCCTCGATCCGACCCCGGGCCAGCCCGGGGAGCTGCACCTCGATGTTGGTCCCGGTCACGAAGATCTGGGGCTCGGCAACCCCGAAGGCGTCGACCCGCTCCCGGATGTTCTCGAGGGCCCGCTCCATCACGTCCCGCGGCGTCCCGGCAGGCGCGGAGAGGATCACCGAGACGCCACCCTCGAGGTCCAGCCCGAGGACCGGACGGACCCCGGCGGCGAAGCCGACGACGCCGGCGCCCACGAGCGCCAGCACGAACAGGAGCGAGAGCCAGAGGCCCCGCGTCCCCCTCACGCCAGCTCCGCCCCGTTGATCACGAGCTTGAACCGGGCGTCGAGGGCCTCCGCGGCGTGCCGGCAGAGCTGCATGCGGCCCAGGAAGATCTCGAAGTACTCCATCACCTTGCTGATGGCGGTGTCGATCGTGAGCTCGAGGGTCACCGTGCGGGCCGCCGAGTCCACCCGGAGGAAGGACTGCTCGGCCGCGTAGTTCACGCGGTCGTGGATGTCGAACTCGATGTTGTCGGACTTCCGGACCCGGCTGCGGTGGACGTCGGACTTGTCCGCCAGGATCACCGCGGCGGCGATCGGCGAGACCAGGTAGCCGTTCTCCTCCTCGTGGTTCGCGATCGCCGCCACCACCGCCGCCAGGTCGTTCCCCGGCGCCCGGCCCCGGAGGGCCTGGTAGACGAGGACCGCGCCGGTCTGGCCGTGGAACTCCCGGGACACCATGTTCCCCACGTCGTGGAGGTAGCCGGCGACGCAGCCGAGGGTGGCGATCCGCTCCTCGTAGCCCAGTCGCGACAGGACCTGGAACGCGATCCTCGCGGTGAGGTTCGCGTGCCGGAACCCGTGCTCGGTGTAGCCGAGACCCTCCATCACGCGGTCGGCGGCCGCGATGAACCGGGAGAGCTCCTCGTCCTGCTGGACCCGCTCGAGCGTGAGGAGCTCGGATCCGCCCGCGGCCGCCGGGACCGTCCCGGCGTCCGGCTCCGCCTCCGGGGCGGGGTCCGCACCCACCGGTCGCGGTTCCGGGTCCGCACCCACCGGTCGCGCGCCCGCGGGCCCCCGCCCCGGCGCCCGCTCCGCCGATCCGCTCACGGCTGCCGCCCGGCCTCCTCGTCGCCCTCCCGCTCGGTGAGCCGCCGGGCGATCGCCTGGCGGAGCATCCGGACGCTCGTGCCCGGCGAGATCTCCAGGGTCACGGTGTCGGAGTCCGGATCGATGTGGCGCACGGTCCCGAACATCCCGCCCGCGGTCATCACCTCGTCCCCCACCCGCAGGCTCTCGATCAGCTGCCGCTGCTGGCGCACCCGCCGCTGCTGCGGGCGGATCAGCATGAAGTAGAAGATCCCGCCCATCAGCACGAGCGGCAGGAGCAGCCCGATGGTCCCCCCGCCGGGTCGGGCCTCCTGGGCGAGCATCGCGAAGATCGTCAACTGAAGTACCCTCCTCGAGCACGAGCTCCGCAGGATACAGGCTAGCGCGCCGCGGCCCGCCGCGGGCGCCTCAGAGCGGCAGGGGGCCCGGGACGCTCGCCCCCAGGTGGCGGTAGGCGAGCTCGGTGGCCGTACGCCCGCGCGGGGTCCGGCGGAGGAACCCGAGCTGGAGCAGGTAGGGTTCGTAGACGTCCTCGATCGTGTCGGCCTCCTCCCCCACCGCGGCGGCGAGCGTGGAGAGCCCGACCGGCCCCCCACCGAACTTCCCGACCAGGGCTTGGAGGATCGCCAGGTCCACCTTGTCCAGGCCCCGCTCGTCGACCTCGAACAGCTCGAGCCCGGTCCGCGCGACCTCCCCGGTGATCGCCCCGTCGTGGCGGACCTCGGCGAAGTCCCGCACCCGGCGGAGGAGCCGGTTCGCGATCCGGGGGGTCCCCCGCGACCGCCGCGCGACCTCGAGCGCCCCCTCCCGGTCGATCCGGACCCCGAGGATCCCGGCGGAGCGGTGGACGATCCGGGCCAGGTCCTCGACCGGGTAGTGGTCGAGGCGCGGGGAGAACCCGAACCGCTCGCGCAGGGCCAGCGTGATCCGCCCCGGCCGGGTCGTGGCCCCGATCAACGTGAACCGCGGCAGGTCCAGCCGGATGCTCCGGGCCGACGGCCCCTTCCCCAGGACGACGTCGAGCTCGTAGTCCTCGAGCGCGGGGTAGAGCACCTCCTCGACCGCCCGCGGCATCCGGTGGATCTCGTCCACGAACAGGACGTCGCCCTCCTCGAGGTTCGTGAGGATCGCCGCGAGGTCGCCCGGCCGCTCCAGGGCTGGGCCCGACGTCGGGCGGAACCCGGCCCCCATCTCGTTCGCCACGATGGCCGCGAGCGTGGTCTTCCCCAGGCCCGGGGGCCCTGAGAACAGCACGTGGTCCACGGGCTCGCCCCGGGCCCGGGCCCCCTCGACGAGGAGCGCGAGCTGCTCCTTCACCCGCTCCTGGCCGACGAACTCCTCGAGCGTGCGGGGGCGGAGGGCGGCGTCGAAGCGCCGTTCCTCCTCGTCCAGCTCCTCGGCCCGCACCACCCGCGGCTCGTCCGCCGCCACGTTCACCCCCTGCGCGAGCCCCGGCCCGGGCGCCCCGCCCGCCGGAGCGCCTCGCGGAGCAAGTCTTCCACGGACCGGCCCCCGTCGGTGGGAAGACCGGCCATCGCCTCCGTCGCCTCCTGGGGCGAGAGCCCGAGGGCGAGGAGGGCCTCCCGGACCTCGGCGAGCGGCCCCGCGGCCGGCGTCGCCTCGTTCCCCAGGCGGTCCCGCAGGTCCAGCACCACGCGCTGGGCGAGCTTCCTCCCCACGCCGGGCACGACGGTGAGGGCGGCGGCATCGCCCGCCGCCACGGCCCGCCGGAACGCGTCCGGCCGGAGCGCCGAGAGGAACGCCAGCGCCACCTTCGGCCCCACGCCGTTCACCCCGATCAGGAGGTCGAACACCGCCCGCTCGTCGGCCGTGGCGAAGCCGTAGAGCGTCATCCCGTCCTCGCGGACCTGGAGCCGGGTGAGGAGCCGGGCGGTCCGGCCCACCGGCGGGAGGGACGCCGCGGTCGAGGTCGGGACCAGGACCTCGTAGCCGACCCCGCCAACGTCGAGGACCACCCGGGCCCCGGCCCGCTCCACGACCTCCCCCCGGAGGAACCCGATCACCCGCGCCCCCTCACCGCACCGCCCCGCGCAGCCGGACCTGCGAGAGGTGGCACAGGGCGACGGCGACGGCATCGGTGGCGTCGGGTTGGATGGGGACGTCCCGGAGCCCGTGGGCCCGGACCAGGGCCCGTCGCACCTGGGCCTTGTCCGCCGCCCCAGACCCCGTCACCGCCATCTTCACCTCGAGCGGACCGTACTCCTCGACGGGGACGCCGGCCTGGGCGGCCGCGAGGAGCACGACCCCGGTGGCGCGGGAGACCGCCATCGCGCTCGTCACGTTCCGGTTCCACCGGACGGCCTCGAGCGCGACCGCCGCCGGGCGGTGGCGCAAGATCGCGGCCCGCACGGCCTCGTGCAGCCGCCGGAGCCGCTCGGGCTCCGCGAGCCCCGCCGGCGTGCGGACCGTGCTCGACCACACCACCCGGAGGGCCGCCCCGCCCCGCACCACCACGGCCAGGCCGGTGGCGGCCACCCCGGGATCGACGCCGAGGACCGAGGAATCGAACACGCGTTCAGTCTAGGGGACCGCGTTCGCCGACGGAAGGATCACAGCCGTGTGATTCTACGCCGGCGGATCCCGTCGGAGCGCCCCTCGCCGCCCCGTCAGCCGACCTCGGCGAGGACGTCCTCGGGGATGTCGAAGTTCGCGTAGACCGCCTGGACGTCGTCCAGCTCCTCCAGGGCCTCGATCACCTGGAGGACCCGACGGGCCTGCTCTCCCTCGACCCGGACCGTGGCGTTCGGGACCATCGTGATCTCGGCCGAGTAGATGGGGACGCCGGCCGCCTCGAGGGCCTCCCGGACCGCCCGGAACGCCTGCGGCGAGGTCGTGATCTCCCACGAGCCGTCGGAGGCGCGGAGGTCGTCGGCCCCCGCCTCGAGCGCCAGCTCGAGCAGGCGGTCCTCGTCGGGGAAGGCGTTCCTCTCGACCAGGATCACGCCCTTCCTCGCGAACATCCAGGCCGTGGCCCCCGGGTCCGCCAGGGTCCCGCCGGCGCGGGTGAAGGCCCGGCGCACCTCCTGCGCGGTGCGGTTCCGGTTGTCGGTGAGGCAGGCCACCATCACCGCCACCCCGCCGGGGGCGTAGCCCTCGTAGGTCACCTCGTCGTACTTCGCCCCCTCGAGCTCCCCGGTCCCCCGCTTGATCGCGCGCTCGATGTTCTCGATGGGGACGGAGAACTCCCGGGCCTTCTCCACCGCCGAGGCGAGGGTCATGTTCGCCTCGACGTTCCCCCCGCCCTCCCGGGCGGCGACCTCGATGGCCCGCAGCAGCTTGGCGAACAGACGCCCTCGGCGCTGGTCGGTGGCCTCCTTCTTCCGCTTGATCTGCGCCCACTTGGAGTGGCCCGCCACCTGCGCCTCCTCAGGCCGCCTTCTCCAGGAGGTAGGCGTGGAGCCGCCCCTCCCCCACGAGCTCTGGGTGGAAGGAGGCCGCGAGCAGGTTCCCCTGCTCGACGACCACGGGCCGGCCCTCGTGCTCCGCGAGCACCTCGACCTCGGGCCCCACCTCCTCGACCACCGGGGCCCGGATGAATACCGCCCGCACCGGGTGGTCGATCCCCCGGACCTCGAGGTCGGTCTCGAACGAGTCGAGCTGGCGGCCGTAGGCGTTCCGGCGGACCGCGATGTCCAGGAGCGAGAGGAGCGGCTCGCCCCCCTCGACCCGGCGGGCCAGCACGATCATCCCCGCGCAGGTCCCGAGGATCGGCATCCCGGCCCGGGCCCGCTCCCGGATCGGCTCCACGAGGCCCGCCGAGCGCGCGAGCTTCCCGATCGTCGTGGACTCCCCGCCCGGGATGCACAGGCAGTCCACCTCGGCGAGCTGCTCGGGCGTTCGGACCTCGAGCACCGGGACCCCCAGGTCGGCCAGGACCAGCGCGTGCTCGCGGAAGTCGCCCTGGAGCGCGAGGACGCCGGCCTTCACCGGGAACGGCCTCCCCTCACCAGCCGCGGACCTGGAGGAGGCCCCCCTCGCCGAGCTGCTTGATGTCGAGGCCCGGCATCGGCTCGCCGAGGCCGCGGGAGACCTTGGCGATCACGTCGGGGTCGTTGTAGTGGGTGGTGGCCTCCACGATGGCCCGGGCCCGCGCCGCGGGGTCCTCGGACTTGAAGATCCCCGAGCCCACGAACACCCCGTCCACGCCGAGCTGCATCATGAGCGCTGCGTCGGCGGGGGTCGCGACCCCCCCGGCGGCGAAGTTCACGACCGGGAGCTTCCCGGTGCGGGCCACCTCCCGGACCAGCTCCACCGGCGCCCCCAGCTCCTTCGCCGCGGCCACGTGCTGCTCGGGCCGGAGCGTCGTGAGCCACGCGATCTGGCGGAGCATCGTCCGCTGGTGCCGGACGGCCTCCACCACGTTCCCGGTCCCCGCTTCGCCCTTGGTCCGGATCATCGCGGCGCCCTCGGAGATCCGCCGGAGCGCCTCGCCCAGGTCCCGCGCGCCGCAGACGAAGGGCACGGTGAACGCCCACTTGTCGATGTGGTGCTCCTCGTCGGCGGGCGTGAGGACCTCGCTCTCGTCGATGTAGTCGACCCCCAGGGCCTGGAGGACCTGGGCCTCGACGAAGTGGCCGATCCGGCACTTGGCCATCACCGGGATCGAGACCGCGTTCATGATCTCCTCGATCTTGGCGGGATCGGCCATCCGGGCCACGCCGCCCTGGGCCCGGATGTCGGCCGGGACCCGCTCCAGGGCCATCACCGCGCAGGCCCCGGCGTCCTCGGCGATCCTCGCCTGCTCGGCGGTGGTGACGTCCATGATCACGCCGCCCTTGAGCATCTCGGCCAGGCCGGACTTGACGCGGAAGGTACCGGTCTCGCGCTCCACGGTTCTCCCTCCTCGCGGCCCGGACCCCACGCCCCGGGCCAACGCCTCGAGTGTACCGCTCGCGGCGGGGCCCCTCAGCGCGCGGTGCCGACCTCGAGCGACGAGGGGAACAGCTCGACCCAGGTGGCGCCCGGCGCGAGCGGGATCTCCCGGCCCGAGCGGTCGAGGAACCGGGTCCGGTCCCCCTCGCCCTCCCGCACCCAGCGGCCCACCACCATCCGACCGTCGCGGAGGACGTAGACCCGCCCGCGCCCCAGGAGGTCGACCTCCGGGGAGGGGTTCCCCGCGGCGTCCACGATGTCCCCCGGGACCACGTCCACCACCATCACCACGACGTTGGCCGCGGCCACCTGCGACCCGTCGGCGAGCCGGTGCGGCTCGTCCCCGTGCCAGCGGAGCCACGCCCCGGCCTTCCGGCTCCAGGTCCAGCGGACGTCGGAGTAGGAGGAGAACGGGAGGTGGAGCTCGCGGACCTTCCGCGAGGGGAGCTCGAGCTCGGGCGCGCGGGGGAAGACCTCGGGCGGCGGGCCCCCGTGGCGGCCGGCCGCGGCGTACAGGGCCCGGGTGGAGGTGTACAGGTTGTGCGGCATCGGACGGGAGGCCAGGCGCTCGTAGGCCTGGGGCGCGTCGAGGTCCGAGAGCAGCCGGAGCGGCGAGTGCTCGAGGTCGCGCCGGACCTGGGGGGCGCCTCCCGCGTAGGCCAGGATGGGGCGGCCGAACTGCACCAGCACGTCGTCGTCGGTGGTCCGCGCGCTCCGGACCGGCCCAACCTGCCGGGCGTCCCGGCAGTGGAAGATGGCGATGAACCGGGTGATCCCGCCCTCCACCGGCTCCTCGACCACCACATCGGCGCGGTCGAGGCCGGACTGCGGGCGCGCCTCGGGCAGGTTCTCGACCTTGACCGCCAGGGCCGGCCGGTCGGGGACCGCGCCGCCGGGTGCCTCCTCGCCCGTGAGGGGGCAGGTGGGCGGCGGCTCGTTCCCGGTCACCCTGTCGATGGCCCGGCGGATGACGGCCGGGGCGCTGCCGGAGCTCGCGAAGGCGGCCAGGCCGCCCACGGCCACGAGCGCAGCGGCGACGCCGGCCGCGACCTTCCCACGGCGGGTGAGCGTCACGGGCTTCCCTCCATCTCCGATCAGGGGCGCGGGCGGCCCCGGCGGGGCCGGGCGCCGATGCTACCGGCCGGGGCCGGCGGCCTCAACCACCGCCGCGGTGCTCGTCCCGCGGCGTCGACCATGTCCAATCCACATGTCCAAGACGGGCCAGGCACGGGCCGCCCTGGCGCACACGGCCGTCCCGTCCTCCATCAGATCAGAGCTCACATCTCCTCCAGGCGGCGGATCCTGTCCTCGATCGGCGGGTGGGTGGAGAAGAGACGTTCGAGCCACCCGCTCCGCTCGCCCTCGAGCCGCGACGGCTGGGAGATCCACAGGTGGGCGGTGGCCGCGTGGCTCGCCCGCATCGGCACGCCGCGCGCCGCCGCGATCTTCCGGAGCGCCGAGGCGAGCCCCGGCGGGTAGCGGGTGAGGAGCGCGCCCTGGGCGTCGGCCAGGTACTCCCGCTCCCGGGAGATCGCGAACCGGACCACCTGGGCCGCGAGCGGCGCCAGCAGCAGGAACGGGAGGGCCACCGGGACGGCAGCCTCGCCCCCGCGGCGCCGCGAGCCGCCGGCGCCCCACAGGGTGGCGCGCAGCACCAGCTCCGCCGCCAGGACCACCGCCCCCACCAGGGCGGCCACGAGCGTGCCGAGGAGCACGTCGCGGTCGACGACGTGGGCGACCTCGTGCGCGATCACGCCCTCGAGCTCCACCCGGTTCATCGTCTCCAGCAGACCCCGGGTCACGGCGATCGCCGCGTGTTCGGGGTCGCGGCCGGTGGCGAACGCGTTCGGGGCTGCCTCGGGGATCACGTACACCCGGGGCTTGGGGATCCCCGCGGCGATCGCCAGGCCCTCGACGATGTTGTGGAGCCTGGGCTCCTCCTCCGCCGACACCTCCCGGGCCCCGGCCGACGCCAGCACGACCCGATCGCCGTAGCGGAACGCGCCCGCGGCGGCGACCACCGCGACGACGAGCGCGACGATGAACCCCCCGAGCGGCGAGCCCAGCCAGGCCCCGAGCGCCCACCCGACGACCGCCAGCAGGAGCGCCATCCCGACGACCAGGAGCGCCGAACGCCGTCGGTTGGCCGCGACCTGCTCGTACACGGCCCCCTACAGGTCCACGGCCACCGGGCCGCGCACCGGGTCCTCGATGTCGAAGAACTCCTCGGGCCGGAACCCGAACAGGCGCGCGACCAGGCTCGAGGGGAAGGACCCGACGAGCGTGTTCAGCCGCATCACCTGGTCGTTGTAGAACTGCCGGGCGTAGGCGATCTTCGACTCGGTCGCCGTGAGCTCCTCCTGCAGGGCGAGGAACTGCTCGCTCGCGCGGAGCTCGGGGTAGGCCTCGGCCACCGCCAGGAGCCGGCGGAGCCCCCGGGTGATCCCGTCCTCGGCGTCGGCCTGGGGCCGAACGCCCTGGGCCTCGATCGCCCGGGCCCGAGCCTCGGCCACCTTCTCGAACAGCTCGCGCTCATGCGCGGCGTAGCCCCGGACCGTCTCCACGAGGTTGGGGATCAGGTCGTATCGCCGACGGAGCTGGACGTCGATCTGGGACCAGCCGTTCCGGACCCGGTTCCGCAGGGCCACCAGGCGGTTGAACGTGAGGATCCCGTAGAGGAGGACCGCCCCCACCACCCCCGCCGCGATCCACGCCCAGCGCACGCGCGCCATCCTAGCAACCGGCCCCGCCGCGCCCCTCAGGCGGCGGCCCGCCGGTACAGCTCCTCGAGCCTCCCGGCCACCACCGACCAGTCGTAGGCACGGGCCCGGGCCCGCCCGGCCTCGCCCAGCCGCCGGGCGAGCTCGGCGTCCCCGAGCACCCGGAGCAGCGCGTCGGCCAGGGCGCCGGGGTCGCCGGGGGGCACGAGGAGCCCTTCCACGCCGTGGCGGACCACCTCCCGGTAGCCGGGGATGTCGGTGCAGACCACCGGGAGGCCCGCGGCCATCGCCTCGACCAGCACGATCCCGAAGCTCTCCTGGCCGGTCGCCGAGGAGACGAACGCGTCGCAGGCCGCGTGGAAGGGGGGGAGGTCCTCGTGCCGGACGGGGCCCACGGCGAGCACGCGCCGCGCCGCCTCCGGGGGGAGCTCGCGGAGCGCCCCGCGGTCCCGCCCGTCGCCGACCACGACGAACCAGGCGTCGGGGGCCCGGCGGGCGACCTCCTCCCAGGCCCGCACCGCGACCGGGAACCCCTTCTGCCGGTCCAGGCGGCCCACCCAGAGCACCTTCGGCCCGGCCGGGAGGCCCCGGGCCGGCTCCGCGCGGGCGAACCGCTCCACGTCCACCCCGTTCGGGACGACCTCGAGCGGGCCCCGGAAGGGCCCCGCGACGAACCGGACGGCGGCCTGGGAGACGGCGATCCGCACCCGCAGCCGCTCCCAGATCGGCCGGAGGGCCGGGGCCGCGGCGCCGAGCAGCCGCGACCGGGAGAGGAACGCGTGGAAGGTGGCCACCACCGGCGCCCGCGAGGCAAGGGCCGCGAACATCGACGTGCTCGGCGTGAACGGCTCGTGGACGTGGACCACTTCCGGGCCGAAGCGGGCGAGCTCCCCGCGGACCCGGCGGAACGAGCCGGGCCAGGGGCAGATCGGGGCCACGGTCCCCGCGTAGGCCACCCGGATCGGCCGCCCCACCGACCGGACCCATGGCTCGGGCGGCGGGGCCGAGGCGGGCGCCAGCGCGAGGACGTCGTGGCCGCGCCCGCGGAGCACGGCGGCCAGCTCGCGGACGTGGACCTGGACGCCGCCCGGGGCGGCCCAGTCGTAGGGGCAGGCCAGCGCGATCCGCACGGGAGCCGCCGTCAGCCGTCCCAGGCGGGCTGGAACATGTGCCAGTCGGCGGGGCTCGCGGCGATGGCCCGCTCGAAGGCGGCGGCGACGGCCCGCGTGACGGCCTCGGCGTCGGCCCGCTGATCGCCGCTCCGGGGGAGCTCGACCGGCGGGCCGATCACGCACCGCCATCCGTCGGGCTCGGTGTACACCGCGCACGGCAGGAGCGGGGCGCCCGTCGTGAGCGCGAGCGTCGCCGGGCCCGAGGGGAGCCGGCGCCGAGCCCCGAACATCTCGACCTCGATCCCCCGCCCGGTGAGGTCCCGGTCGGCGATCAGCCCCACGATCCGGTTCTCCGCGAGGTATCCCGCCAGCTTCCGCGCGACGCCACCCCCACGTTCCAGCGGGATGATGTCGATCCCGAGCCGTTCGCGGTGGCGGACGAACAGCCGGTAGAGCCGCTCGGGGCGGAGCCGCTCGGCCACCGCAACCGCCCGAAACCCCGATGCGGCGAGCCAAGCGCCGGCCGCGTCCCAGTTCCCCATGTGCGGCACCACGCAGATCGCGCCCCGCCCCCGGGCCCGGGCGGCATCCAGGTGCTCGAGCCCCTCCACCCGGAACCGGGCTCGGACGACCTCCGGCCCCATCGCCGGGAGCCGGAACGTGTCGTGCCAGTACCGCGCGTAGAGGTCGAACGCCTCCCGGGTCGCGGCCCGCACCAGGGGGTCGTCCGGTGGACGCCCAAGGACCTGGGCGAGGTTGCGGGCCACGGTGGCCCGGACCCCGGGGAGCAGGGCGTGCGCCAGGCCGCCGAGGGCCGCGAAGGCCGCCCGCGACCACCGCTCGGGGAGCGCGCGGGCCAGCCGCTCCGCGAGCGCGTAGCCGTGGTAGGCGAGCCGCTCCCGCGGGGTCTCCCGGACGCCCACCGTCGTCACGCGCGCTCCTCCTTGGCCACCTGGCTCGCGCGGACCGCCGCGGCGAGGGCGGACACGGCCGCCACCGCCCACACCGTCCACCGCGTCCACCCGGCCACGAGGCCGCCCGCGACCAGCAGGTAGCGGAGCCCGCGGGTCTTCGCGCTCTCCTCCACGCCGTAGCCGAGCGAGGCCCCCCGCGCCCGGACGTAGGAGCCCAGGAACCCTGCGGCCAGGGCGACGAGGGCCCCGGCGGCGGTCGCGGGGTCCACGGCGCGGGCGCTCCAGGCCACCGCGGCCAGGACCGTCCCGTCGAAGGCCCGGTCGGCGAGGGAGTCGAGGATCCGCTCCAGCGGGCGGCCACGCCGTTCGGCGAGCCTCCCCCCCACGATCAGGAGGGCCCCCGCGGCCCCGGCCAGCGCCCCCGCCGGACGAGGGCGCGCGACCAGCACGAGGCAGGCCGCGGCCCCCGAGAGGGCCATCGCCCCCGCGGCGAACGGGACGGTCCACCCGGTCCCCTGGGGGGTCACCGACATGGCGCCGGCGAGCGTATCACCGGGCCCCGCACCGTCCGGAGGAGGGCGAGAGCACCGCGCTACGATAGGGAACCCCGGGCCGGGGCGCAGCGGCCGGGTCCGCAGCCGAGGGAAGGGGTTCCATGAAAGCCTACGACGCGAAGGACATCCGCAACGTGCTCCTGGTCGGCCACGGCGGGGCCGGCAAGACCACGCTCCTCGAGGCGATGCTCTTCACCGCGGGGGCCATCACCCGCATGGGGAAGGTGGAGGAGGGCAACACCGTCTCCGACCACGACCAGGAGGAGATCCGCCGCGGCATCAGCGTCTCCCTCTCGATGGCCCCGGTCGAGTGGGAAGGCGTGAAGATCAACGTCCTCGACGCACCCGGGTACGCCGACTTCGTGGGCGACGTCCACGCGGCCATCCGCGCCGTGGACGCGGTCCTGCTGGTGGTCTCCGCGGTGGACGGCGTCGAGGTCCAGACCGAGGTGGCCTGGGAGCTCGCCGCGGAGCAGGGCCTGCCCCGGGCGATCCTCGTGAACAAGATGGACCGCGAGCGGGCCTCCTTCGACCGCACGCTCGAGCAGCTCGTACAGGCCTTCGGGACCCAGGTCGCCCCCCTCCAGCTCCCGATCGGCGAGGAGCACGC
>Ga0101943_1001491_pt1 | contig 19831 bp, 15 predicted proteins | sample DewCreD2012metaG_5_FD_75244 | JGI IMG/M metagenome (GOLD analysis project Ga0101943, IMG submission 75244) | Hot spring sediment bacterial and archeal communities from British Columbia, Canada, to study Microbial Dark Matter (Phase II) - Dewar... ... | reverse complement strand
TAAAAATATAAATAAATTAAATAATATTTAAAGTAGTCCCAAACTGTAATAAAAATATTACAAATAGGATAGAGGACTTTGCGGTTAGTCCAGTAAGAAAAAATTCTTACAAACAGGTTTTATATATATTATAAAACTTGAAATCGTAAAACCTGAAAAACCGTTTTTCATAAAATATAAATAAAATAAAAATTATAATATGGCAAAATTAGTTTTGGATTTAAATAAATTTAAAGCAAGCGGGGTATATACTGTAGAATTTGATGCCTCTGAAAGAATAATTGTAAATTCAGATGTAGTTAGATTAATAGTAGGATTTTCAAAAAAAGGTGTTTTTAATACTCCAGTATTTTTATCAAATACATCTGCTGCAAAAAAAGTTTTTGGTGATATTGATAAATCATTAGAAAAGAATGGAAGTTATTTCCATAGGGCAATTGAAACTGCATTACAAACTGGTCCAGTATTTGCTCTTAATTTGATACCATTTAATACTCTTCCTATCCATTTGGGTGGTGATGGGGTTTATTATAAATCTTATTCTACTGCAGTAAATGAAGATAACTATTTAAAAAGAAAAGAATTAATTACATCTTTTTTCAATAAAGAAAAATTCTGGTTTCCAGATACTAAGAATTTTATTGGAATAACAAATTACAATGGTATCAATAGAGGAAGTTTATTTAATCTTGTTAATTTATCTCAAACCCCTGTTTCGGTTATTGTTAAAAAACCTGAAACACCTCCTACTGGATTTGCAATTACCGCAAAAGAATGGTATGGATTAAATAATATTCCTGAATTTATGAATCCCGATGATTTTATTGAAGATTATTTTATTGAAGTTATAATTATAGAAGGCGAATGGACAGATTACACAACTTTATCAAAAGACCCTGAATTTTCTAAATACTTTACACCAACCGGATTACAAATGGATAAATTAGAAAAGTTTTTAAGCAATGAAAATGTTATTTTAAAAGGAAGATTTGTAGGTTCTATAATTCCTAATTTTACAGATAAAGAAGGAAATTTATTGTATATTCAAAGAATTATTAATAACTTTTTTGCTTCTACTGGAATTTTTTGTGCAATAAATGAAGATGCATTTGAAAATTATGCTTTAAGTTTAAAGAAATTAGATTTAATTGGTCACGGATTTATTGGAACATCAAAAGATTCAATTAATATGTTGAGTTATGTTGCGCCATTACAAACAGAAAGAGGATATACTCTTACTGAAACTTATGATATTAATAATCCATCACTTGTATTAAATTCTCAAACAATAACGTATACTCCAAATACTTCAACAGATTTTTATGTTACTGCTTTACCGATAAGCGGAAATTCTGGATTGTTTTATAATGTTTTAACTATTCCTAAACCACCTGTAACAGCAACTACATTTACTTTAAATGATTATAATTATATTAAAGATAATATTAAAGATTATTCTTTGATATTAACACATTATGGAAGTTCTGCACCTAATTTAAATAAAAGAAATTATGTAAAAGTAAAAGAAGTATTTGAGAATGCAAATGGTTTAAATATTATTTTAGAAACACCTGAAAAAGTTTTATCACCTTCTATATCCGGTGAAAGTAAAATATTAGATAAAGTTTCTACAATAACATCTAATGATACTTTAAATTTTACACCATCTTTAACTACAACTATAACCGGTGGTGATATTATTTATGTAAAAGCACCTGGGTATAGTTCATATTTTGAAGTAGCATCTGTTACTGCAACGTCAATTAAAATAAAAACATCTGGTTTAACACTTACATATCCTACATTTGCGACAATGTATTGTCAAACAAGTTTAGCGGAATTACAAACTGCAGTTGCAAATGGATTAATAAACACAAATGATATTGAAGTTTATCATTGGGATGTTACAAAAAAAGATTTAGTTCCATTTATTGATTCAGCAACTGGTGGAATTAAAATACTTTTTGAACCAGATTTAGGAATTTATGATACTACTCCTTCAAATTGGATGGAAATTTATCCAGGAAGTAAAATGTATAAAGATATAGAAAATAAAATTTTAAATAACGGTGATGTTGTATATATTTCAAATACTGGACAAAAATATTATTTAAAATATATAAAAACAAATTATGTTTTAGATAATACATCTCAAATATTTTATGGATTAAATGGTTATAGAATTTATGAATATAATAATCAAGATTTAACAAATATTGTTACACCAATTAATTTTAAACATTTTACACAATTTTATACCTCTTCTGGACTTGCATCTACTAATGATATTTTAGTATATGCTAAATACGGTGAAGATGTTTCACAAAAAGTTCCAATTATTCCTGGAACATTAAATGCTTCTAAAACTAAATTTAGAATAACCGCGTCTAATGCCTCTAAAATTGAAGTTGGGTATTTTTTAAGAAATGATGATCCTTTAAATCCAAAATTAACAAGAGTTATTTCTAAGATTAAAAAAATAAATCCATTTACAGGAATTACAGAGTATGAAATTGAAACAACCAGTGCAGTTTATACTACATCTGTTCCTGAAGTAGAAGTATACAAACCATTAAATAAATTTGTTAAAACATTGAATTTTGAATTTTTTGATGGGTTTAAATTAACATCTTATCATTTACCAGATGGTTCTAATGCGCAATTAGAAAAGATTTTGGGTGTATTGGAAAACACAAAAATAGGAGAAACATTATTAGATAAAAATGTTATTGATTTTAGATATATTGTAGATACATTTGATACTCCAATTGCTCCTATGATGGGTGCAAAAGCAATTTTAGGACGTTTAGCAAAACAAAAAAGTAAATGTTTAGCAATACTTAATGCACCATCTATTAAGAATTTTATGAGTTCAACTGACCCACTGTTTACTGAAATTCCAGATCCAATGGCAGGAAATCCTACACCATTATTAAATACCGATTATATTAAAGATGGTGGAAATTTATCTGCTGGACCAAGTTTTAGATTTACATTACCAGATGAAGAAAATGGAGCAAAACATATTGGGGTGTATTCTCCGTTCTTAATTTATAGAGATGGAAATGTAAATACATTAGTTCCACCTGCCGCAGATGTTTCTAATAATTTTATTAGAAAATTCTTAAATGGAAATCCTTATGCACTGGTAATGGGAGTAAAAACTGGAACATTAAGTAATCCTAAATTAGTTGGATTAGAATATGCATATACACAACACGATAGAGAAAACTTAGAAACAATCGGAATTAACCCAATAATCTTTTTGAAAAACTTTGGATTTGTAATTTTTGCGAATAAAACCGCATACCAAAAAACAATCAGTGCATTTAATAACATAAATGTAAGAGATTTGTTAATAACAATTGAAAATGATATTGAGGATATTTTAATTAGATATGTTGGAACATTTAATGATGCAACTAATCGTTTAGAAATTAAAAGTATTGTAGAAAGTTATTTAGAAAGAGTTAAAAATGCAGGTGGAATTTACGATTATATGGTAGTTATGGATTCAACTAATAATACACCTGAAATTATTGACCAATCATTTGGAATAATTGATATTGGAATTGAACCGGTAAGAGGAATGACTAAGATTATTAATAGAATTACAATTCTTAAAACAGGTGCAATTAGTAGTGGAGGATTTTCAGTTGCATAATTAATTTTAGATGTTTTAACTAAATTAGAACCCTTCCATTTTTGGAAGGGTTTTTTATTTTTTAAAAAAATATTTTTATAAATAAAATAAAATACAATTATGCGTTTGTCGGACAAATACAACTATATGAAAGCACTGAAAGATTCTTTTATTCATAAAGCAGAATCTTTCGCAGTAACAGTTGAATATTTTGAATATGATTTTGATACTGGAAAAGAAAATACATCATCTATTGAATTTATCAATATACAAGAATTTTTTACAGATGCAAAAGAAATTCAATTGGACCTTGCAAAAAAATACAATAGTGGGAAATTACAACGCAACGCAGATGGTGTTGCAATACAAATTTGGGCAATTGATGATTTAGAAACATTTAATAAAAATTACCAAAAATATGATTTTAATATTCCATCAGATAAAATAACATCTGTTTTAATATCTGCACGTGGAAAAATAATTGATGAAATTGAATTACGTTTCTAAACAAAAAAAAGTAATAGTATGAACAAAAATATTTTATTTTTAAACAGATTAAAATTAATTTTAAATGAAGGAATAGATTTTAAATCTAATGAAAAATTATCAAAATACAGTTTAAAAGATGTTGTTGATGTTTTAAAACAATATGAAGAAAAAGAATCAGATAAAAAAAGAAAAAAATTAATTGAGTTATTAAATAAAGGTAAAGAAGATGGTTCTATTGTAGACGATAAAATTGATGTATCTGAATTTTATATTAAAGTTAAAGATTTACAACCAACTCAATCTGAAATTGATTTATTAAAATCTATTGGGTTTATCTTAACATCAAAAACAAAAGAAAAGGGGATAAATGTAAAAGAATCTTTAACAAATACTTTAATAGATGGGAAAGCAAAACAATTTTTAGATAATAAAATTTTAGTTGCAAATGGAAAATATATTATAGATGGTCACCATAGATGGTCACAAGTTTTTATATTAAATCCTGATGCTGAAATTCCAGTTATTAATTTTGATTTTAAAACACAAAAAATAACAGATATATTAAAGTATTTTCAAATTGCAACGTTTGCAACATTTAAAAATATAGTAACAAAATCAACTGGTGAAAAAACAAATGTGTTTGAATTATCTGAATCAGAAATAAAAAAGATATTAAATAGAATTTTAGATGATATATCACAAGATGCACTGGGAGTTTTTAAAGAATTTTTTGCCATTGAAGATGAAACTAATTTAAAAAATGAAATATTTTTGTATTTGAAACAAAATATTTTATTATTTAAGAATCTTTATGATAGCAAAGTTGCAAATTTTCCTTCACGAACTTTGATGCCACAACCAACTGATTCTGCAAAAGAACGAGGAATAAAAGAAAAAGATGCACTTGATATGTTAAAAAGTAAATTATCTTCTGGTGAAATTGATTTAAATAACCCATTCTTTAAAAAAGAAAATGAATAAAAACTGTTTGATTAAAGATATAATTTTAAAAAAAGTAATTACAGTTTTTTTCCAGATGATAATGAAAATTTAATTGAAATAGTTAATAAATTAATTGAAAAGTATAGAGATAAGGTAGATTTGAATAATATTGATGTATCTAATGTAACAGAATTTGTAGATGTTTTTGCAAATAAAGATAAATTTAATGGTGATGTTTCTAAATGGAATGTGTCTAATGGATATGATTTTGAAGATATGTTTTATAGTTGTAAAAAATTTACAGGGGACTTATCAAAGTGGGACGTATCTAATGCAGTTTATTTTGATACTTTTTTTACTTTTTGTTATAGATTTAATTCTGATTTATCTAATTAGAATGTTTCTAATGTAGAAATTTTTGTTTCTACTTTTTCAGGGTGTAAAAAATTTAATGCAGATTTGTCCAAGTGGAATGTATCTAATGGAACTGATTTTATAGTTATGTTTTATAGTTGTAAATCTTTTAACGCAAATTTAAGTAATTGGGATGTTTCTAATGCAGCAAGTTGGAAAGATTTTGCAACATATTCTTTATTAGAAAAGTATCCTGAACGAATTCCAGAAAAATTTAAAAAAGATTATTTATAGTAATATTTCTATAAATAAAAAAAATAAACTTATGAAAAAATTAGAAAGATTAAAAAAATTATTAGAAAGAAATTATAATTTTAAAGGAAGTAATTACGAATATTTTCCTAAAACAAATCAAGAATTAAAACAATTAGTTGATGGTTTAATTAAACAATATGGTAATGAAGTGGATTTAAATATTATTAATGTATATGACATAAATGATTTTAATAAAATTTTTTATGATTATAGACGGTTTAATGGTAATGTTTCTTTATGGGATGTTTCTAATGGACGTAAATTTGAAAAAACATTTTCTAATTGTTATAATTTTAATACAGATGTATTTAGTTGGGATGTTTCTAATGGTAAATATTTTAGTTTTATGTTTTATAAATGCAGATATTTTAATTCTGATTTAAGTAACTGGAATGTTTCTAATAGTGAATATTTTCACGCAATGTTTTATGAATGTAAAAAATTTAATGCAGATTTAAGTAAATGGGATGTTTCTAATGGTGAATATTTTCACGTAATGTTTTATGGATGTGAATCTTTTAATGCAGATTTAAGTAAGTGGAATGTATCTAATGCAAAAAATTGGAAAAATTTTGCAGTAGGATCTTTATTGGCAAAATACCCGGAACGAATTCCAGAAAGATTTAGAAGTGATTATTTAAAATAAATAAATAAAAAATAATGTTATGAACCTTTTGCAGATTGAAATACCAGTTTATGTGGTTGAATATTCCGAAGTTATCCAAGGTGATGATAGATTTTGGGATGGGGACGGTGTTAGTTCTTATAATATAGTTTATGTTCCAAAATGGATTAACAGCGCAGAAATTTTAACTAATTTAAATTATAATGAATTCATTGAATATGTAAAAAATGATAAAATAATTGAAATTAAAACTAATGCAACAAAACTTGATTATTATAGTTTACCAAAAGATATTCGTATAAAATATAATTTAAAATTAGAAAAAGATTATTCACCTGCAAATTCAGATGTATTAAAAGTAATTCCAAATAAAGATACTTTTTATATTTTAAAAGACCCAACGGTTAATTATGACAATACACTTCATAATAAAATAAAAGAAATTGATTATAGTATATCTGATTTATACACCGAATATAAAAAAGCAGAACGTCAAAAGAAAGAACTCTTAAAAGCATCTGAAATAAAATCAAATGAAAAAGAATTTTTTGAAAAAATAAAAAATAGAATTCTATTAAAAAAAGAATTATTTTTTAAAGAAGTAAAAGAAAAATACTCGGTTTTCTTTGAATTTATAAAAATAGATTTTGATATAAATGTAAAGAAAACTAATGAATATTATTTAGAGTTTGTTTTTTCAAATGGTCAAGATTCTGTTACTTTTAATTTTTATTATGAAGACATCCGAAATACTGCAAACAAAATAAAAGAATTTATTGAAGAAACTATTAAGTATTTTTCCAAAGAATTTTTTGAAAAATTAAAATATAAACTTTTATGGGAAATAAAGGAAATATTGGACGATTTGAAAATACAAGAAAATAATTCTGTGTATGATAATATTGATTATGACATTATAATTAAGCAAGTAAACGATTCTTATAAATTATCTATTTTATTTTTTGATACTGCAAAAGAGAAATTTGAATCAGTATTAGTTTTAGATTTGATTCAATCCCAAAATTATAAAACTGAAATAATTAATTTTTTAAAAGAATTTGTTTATAAAAAATTTGGAAATTATGCAGAAGATTTTAAAAGAGAATATATTGATGATATAGAAAAAATTTTAAGTGAACTTAAAGAATATAATATAAATTATGAAATAAATTTTAAATCCAAAGGTTCTTTTGAATTACGGATTAAAATTATTACAGAATTTGATGAAGAAAATTTATATTATTCCCAATCGGAAATTGAATCTTATAAAGCAGAAAAAGAAATCCAAAGAAGAGTTGAATACATCATTAAAACTACTTTGGAAAAAAGAAAACACGAAAGAGAAATTAAAAATGCACAAGAAACTGTATTAAAAACTGGAAATCTTGTTACAGTATATTTTGATAAAAAACGGCAAAATCCAATTGAATACAAGTTAGAAGGAAATACAATTAGAGTTCCAGAAAAAGCAATTCCACATCTAATTGGAAAAGGTGGACGAGAAATTAAAAGAGTTCAAGAGAAATTAGGAAGAAGAATAAATGTAATTTCAAATGGAGATAAAGAATATGTGTATTTTGCCGAGTGGAATATTTAAAAAATAAATGTAAATAAAATATAAATAAATAAAAAAATATATTAATATGGCCCAACTTGATTTAAATAATGTTTATTTGTTATTTGAAAATTCTAATTATAATTTAAGTTTTACTAAAGACCCTAATGGTAGTATTGTCTTAGAAGGTGTTTTTGCTGAATTTGGTGTTGAAAATAATAATGAAAGAATTTATGAAGAAAATGAATATTTACCACATTTAGAATATTTAAACAAATACATTGAGCAAAAAAGATTATTAGGACATTTAGACCACCCAACCGATGATGTTGCGCAAATTTCTTTAAAACATGCATCACATATTATAGAATCATTAAAATATGACCCTCAAAAAAGACAGTTAATAGGTAGAGTAAGATTATTAGATACACCAAATGGAAAAATAGCAAAAAGTTTAATTGAGCAAGGTATTCCACTTTCTATTTCAAGTAGAGCAGTTGGTTCAGTTGACCCAAAAACAAAGAAAGCATCTATAATGCGTATTTTTACTTATGACTTGGTTGCAAATCCTGGATTTGAAAATGCAACGTTAAAACGTGTTAATGAAGATTTGGGAATAAATAGTGAAAAAATTGGTATTTATGAATTAACTGAATCTGCGAAATTATCATTAATTAAATATTTAAATACCGTAAAAGAAAAGAAAAATGAAAATGAAATAAATATAAATAAAAAAAATCAATTTGTTATGAATGAAGAATTGACAAATAAAATTACACTTTTAAATGAAAGTGTAAATGAATTAAAAAGAAAAGTAAACGATGTATCTGAATTAAAAGAAAGAATTCAGAAACAAGAAAATATTTTAAGAGAAATTGTAAATGTGTTAGAAGAATTAGAAGATAAATCTGATGAAAAAGATGATAAAGAAATTGAAAAAGTAAAAGAAGAATTAAGTAATCAAAAAACTGTTTTGAGAGAAATATTAGATAGAGTAGAAGAATTATCTGATAAAAAAGAAAAAGATAAAATTAAAGAAGATGAAGATAATGATAAAGAAAAATCTAAAGAAGTTGTTGAATCTTTAAGAAAAGAGATTACAACGCAAAAAATAGTTTTAAACCAACTTATTGATTATTTAAAAGAAACAGAAGAAATGGAAAAAATTGCCAATGGTTCTAAGATTGATTCTGATGCAAAAATAAAAGATAATCCAAGATTACCTTCTGAAGATTATTTACAAAATCTTGAAGATGTTTTAGAAAAAATGGCATTAAAAATTAATAAAATTGAATCAGTATTAAAAGGATTTAAACCTTCTTTTGATATGGGATTTGTTAAAGGTGATAAAGTTTCAATGTCATATCTTGGTGAAATGGAAGATGTTTTATATCAAATTTTAAATACAATGAAAAATGATATTTCAATTTTGAAAGAAGAAAACGAATTGTTAAAAAGTCAAAATAAAGATTTAATTGATTTCCAAGAATATCTTGTTAGTGCAATTACCAAATTATCTGGTAATATAACAGATGTTTCTTCTGAAAAAGGAACTAAAAAAATAAAACCTTATATTGGTGTTGTTGAAGAAGAAGAAGATGAAGATAAAGAAAAAACCGATAAAGAAATTGAAGAAGCAATGAAAAAGAAATTAAAGAAAGTTAAAGATGTTTTAAGTGAGGAAGAAGATGATGATAAAGATAAAGGTAAATTAAAAGAAGAAGAAGATGAAGAAGAAGATGAAGATAAAGAAAAAGAAAAAATGGATGAAAGCAGCACTTATAATAAAATAATTAATAAAACAGATAAATTAATTGCTTTGATAGAGAAGAAAGAAAACGAAGCAATTAATGAATCTAAAAAATACCCATTTATTGGGTTATTAAATGAAGATACAAAATTAACATTCAAATCATTAGATGAATCTAAAAAGCAAAAAGTTGCAGAGTTGATACAAGAAGCAAAAGTATTCACTGAAGAAGGAATTAAAACAATTATACAAAATGTTTTATCAGAAGATAATAAAGAAGATGTTCCAACTTACTTAAAGTTTGCAAGCAAAGAACATTTGAAATTGTATGAATCATTAAGTGATGCAGAAAAAAATCAAATTGCTCGTCTTGCAAAATTATATGAAGGACGTCTTCAAACCGAATACCAAGTTAAATCATTCTGGGATTCTCAAATTGTTTCAAGATTCAAAAAAGAGCAAAAGAAAAATGAACCTTCAGTTCTTTTAGAATCTAAGAAACAAGATATTGATCCAATTCCAGATTCCGTTCTTAACTTGATTAAAAAACTTTAAAAAAAAATTAAAAAAAAATTAAAAATTATGGAAATTAGATATTTAAACGAGGAAAAATTAATTGAAAAATTTGGTCCTCAACTTGAAAAAACATTTGGAATTACTGACAGAAATAAAAAGAAATGGATGTCAGTGTATATTCAAAATCACCTTTTAAATGAATCTCAGGTGTTTACATTCCCACAAGCAGGATTGTTAAATACTCCTGGAATGGGTAATGTTGCTGCTCCTGCATTTGGCATTGGTCAATCAGGATTTTATAATCCTTCCAATACGGGTTCTGGTGATTTGTTCCCTTCTTTGCTTCCTATTGCAATTAACATTGCTGCTAAAACAGTAGGGTTTGATTTAGTGTCAGTTATTCCTATGCAAGGTCCTGCTGGAATACTTCCTTATATGGAATATGTTTATGCTAATGGTAAAGACCCCTATGGTTCTTATCCAAGACCAAACGGTGGAAATCCTGGAATTAATAAATACCAAGATAATCCATTAGTATTTAAGGTTCCTTATGGCACTTGGCAAGATATTTTGGGAGCAGGGAAAAAATTAATAGTAGGTGGTTTATATGTATTTGCAAACGGCAACCCATCCGTATCAACGTTTGGTCCATCTAATGCGTATGCAGTGGTTAAATTTATTGGGTATTCAAGAATTGATGGTGACCCAATTTTTGAAATTGTTGAAACCGCATACGGACCAAATCCTCCAAGTGCACTTTCCGCCCCAGTAAATCCAAGATTAAGAAATTTTGATGCAATTAATGGAGTTTCTTTAGCGGATATTTGGAATTTAAGTGGTACAAACGATGTATATTTTTGGGATTTTACTACTACTACACCAAAAACAATTCCTGCTGCAAATAAAGCATCTTATAAACCTACATTAGTAACTACATTAGTAGACCATATTGCAGGGTTTACTGGTGCTGGTGCAACAAATCAAGATGCAATGCAAGGTTCTTATTTGAACTTTGAAACTCCACTTGAATCAATGACAAGAGGAACCGGTGAAGAAACTTATGCAAATGCAATTGCATTACAAATGTTCACCAAATCAGTTGAAGCAAAAACTCAAAAAATCACTGCACAAGTTACTATTGAACAATTGCAAGATATGGCAAGACAATATGGTATTGATGCAGTATCTGCTTTACAAAATGGATTGATTAATGAAGTGGTTCAAACAATCAATAAACAAATTATTCAAAGATTGTTTGCTCTTGGTTGGTCAAATCATATCCAAGCAGAAAGAACTATGGGTGTTAATTTGAACTTGCAATTAGAGCAAAACGCTAGTTCATCTTCAACTAAAAACTACTTAACTAAAGATTTGACTCTTGCGTCTATGACTGTTCCTGCTTGGCAAAATTATGGTGGTTTTGAAAATCAAGATACAGTTCATTCAAGATTAGTTGCTAAGATTCTTGCCGCATCTAACTTGATTCAAATAAGAGGTCGTAGAGGTAAAGGAACATTTGTTGTTTTGAATGCACAACTTGCAACTGCACTTCAAAAGAATGCGGGTTATAGTTTTGCACCATATCAAAACACAATTGCGCAAGATGGAACTTCATTGTATCCTATTGGAACATTATTGGGAATGACTGTTTATGTTGATCCAAACATTGCTTGGGATGAAACATTAGTTCTTGTAGGTAGAAAGGGCGAAGATACTGAACCTGGATTGAAATTTATGCCATATATTTTGGCAGAAAAAATCCAAACAATTGCAGAAGGAACTATGACTCCAAAAATTATGTTAGTGTCTCGTTATGCTCTTGTTGATGCCGGTTTCTATCCAGAAACTCAGTATGTAACATTCTATGTTGCAAGTGGTGAAAAAAGCGGTCAAGCACTTCCTGCAAACATTGTATAAAAGTATCCACAATAGGTATCCAAATAGATTGCTTAAATCCCCACATTTTGATGTGGGGATTTTTATTTTATGACAATTTGTCCTAAAAAATACTTTGGCACTTTATTTGAGTTATTATAAATAAAAAAAACTTAAACCTATGAAACGATACTATTTAGACCTAATTAATCAAGTAAAAGAAATTGAGCAAGCAATATTAGATAATATGTTTCCACTTGCTCAAAGAAATGCGTATCAAATCAATTATTTTATGTATAATAAAGATAACACATATTTTGTAGAATTTAAAATTCCAGGGGTTACGGAAAAAGAAATTGAAGTAACTGCAAATGAAGAAACATTGAATGTTAAAATTAAAGATGAAACATTTAGTTTCTATATTCCATCAGATGGAAATTCTGAAAAAATTGAAGCAACATTGAAATACGGCATTTTAACTGTTGCAATTCCTAAGAAAGATGAAATAAAACGAAAAATAGAAATAAAAATAAACGAACCAAAAAAGATTGAAGAACCTGCAAAAGAATAAATTGTAATACTTAAAAAACTTGAATCCCACCTATTTTCGGGTGGGATTTTTTATTATATTTTTTTTAACTTCCAATTTGTTTATACAGTTCTAATCTATCTTTCAAAAAGAAAATTAAAGCATCTACTGTCTTTAAGGATTGATTTAAATAATCAACACAATTTTTTACAGTATCAAGTGCAGAATCAATATCTTTAAGTTTAGATTCAATTAAATCATCTCTTATTTTAAAAGATAATTTAATAGGATTATTTTTATATTCTTCTTCAAAATAAACTTTATAAAACATTTTTCTTATATTTGTTAAATCAATTACTAATCCCTTTTTATCAGATATTATATCAACTATCTCTTGTCTTAATGAAACTAAATAAACCATTGTTTCTGCCATTTTTCTAATTTCAGATGTTTCTTGTGCGAGATGATTTATTTTTGAACTTAATTTTTGTTTTAATTCCATTAATTCATTTTCTGTATGCTTTTTAAGTTGAAGTATTTCATCTAATTCTTCATTATTTATCATAGATTCATTATTTGTTTTATTTGTTTCATTAATTAAATTTTCAAAAGAAATATTTTCCATACCTTATTTATTTTTAATTATATAGAAAAATAGTTTCATTTTATTATTATAAATAAAATAAATATTTCTATAAATAAATAAAAAAATAACAAATAAATTATGGCAACAATTACATTACAAACAATTTTAGGGTCAGATACTTTAAATAATTTGAGAATTACATACAATCAAAATTTTATGACTCTTCAAAATGCAATTAATAATATTGAAAATTATTTAAATACTACTCCAACAAATGGTGATTTAAATATAGGAAACATTTTAATAAAGAAAGGTTCAAATCCAGTAACTGCAATTTTATTTAAAAATGAAGCATCTGGACAAATTGATGGAAATTTAAATGTTCAAGGTAATCTTTCAGTTGTTACAAATTTTAATGTTACAGGGGATAGTATTTTAAATGGTAATTTAACTTTGGGTGGTTTAAATAAATCTTTAAATGTTGGAACCTCAACAAATCCGGTTGCATTTAATTTGGTTTCAGGACCATTTAATGATACTCAATTTGCAACTGTAACATCTGTTACATTAACTGGGTCAAGTCCCCAAACTATTTTGATTAATAAAAATATGCGAGTTTTAATTATTGATATCAATGGAGCAAGTGGAACTTTTGTCGTTAATTTAAATCCCGATACTACTAATCCACCTACACCTGGACAAAGAATTTTTATTAAATTTACTGGAAATATATCTGCATTAACACAATTAGAATTTTCTACTACTGCATCTACTATATTTGATTCTTTTGTTTATTCATTAAATATACAATGTCCACAAGCAGATATTTTAAAACAATTTATTGAAATAGTTAATGTAAGCACCACATCTTCAAAATTCCATATAATAAATGCGCATAAATCAATTATGTTTTAAAAAAATAATATTTAACCTATGGGTAAATTTAAAAAATTATTAGAAGGTGAAAGTATAAAAAGAGGTGAATTAGAAGAAAAAATAGTAAACGATGCACTAAATTATTTACTTATATTCGGAAATAATGGTAAATTATCACCGAATATTACTGTTCCCAAAGATTATTTAATATTATCTAATTTAAATTCTCCGCTTAATATAACATTTGATTTGGATCAAGACGCAGAAAAAGAAATTAAAAAAGCAGTTCTTCAAAATTATAAAGAATTAAAAAATAGTAAAAAAGATATAATAAAAAATGATTTATTAAATATACATACTAAAAAGCATAAAGATAACTTTAAAGATTTTAAAAATGAATTGTCAACTCAAAAAAATAATTTAGAAAAATCTTCATTAAAAAATTTATATTACTGTTATAATACGGGTGAAATTCAGTTAACTAATATTTATAAAAATGTAGATTTAACAAGAAGTAAAACAGATTGTTTTATTGTAAAAAGTAGTAAAATTGATATTTTTTATACAGCAAATGATACCAAAGCATATTTTGGACCCAGTCCATCTGCAATTAAAGATAAATTATTATTATCTTCTGTAAAAAATTATAGTTCTGGATTCCAATTAGAAACATTATCTAAAAATATAGTATCAAACTATGTTTTAAAATATGTTCCATTGACTAATTATAAAAATACTGAATTTAAAAAAATAATAGATACTGAATTTAAAAATTTTTATGTATATCTTGAAGAATTTCGTAAAAAATTTCCAGAAAGTTTAAAAGACCAATCTGTTAGAACTAAATATTTTGAAAAAGTTAAAGAAATTGCATTTAAAAATTATAAAGATACCTTAAAAAAAGATTTAAATAATATTATAAAATTTTTAGAAAATCCAAAAGAAAATAAAACTAATTTTTTAAATAATTTATTTAAATTATCAAATAAATCTTTTGAATCTAAATTAGAGAAAGATTTTATAAATGAAATTTTAGAAAAATTATATAATATTAATAAAAATTTTGATAAAATAACAAATGAAGATTTTATATTTTTATTACTTGTTTTAGAAGCAAAATATGAAAAAGATTACAATAATTTTATAAAAAATTTTAAAAATGAAGATATTTTAACATTGATAGATTCTAAAAAAATAATTGAAGCATATAATTTATTTTTAAAAAATGTATTTAAAAATACAGTTCAAAAAAATAAATTTTTAAAAGAGGTAAAAAAATGTATAGTCAACGAAGCAATGACTGGTATTGCAAGAATAGAAGGATTAAAATTAAATGATATAAATAAATATAATTACATTTATAATGTTAAAGAATTAGAAACATTTGGTAGTCCAACATTTATAATTGAAGTAAAAGGTGAAGGAACTAATAGAACATTAAGCATTAAAAAAATAGATGATAATATTTTAGAAGAATATACAAAATTAGTAGATATAAATATATCTTATTTTAGAAATGCATTTGCAATGCGATTAAATATAGGTAAAAGTAAAATGAATGAATCATACAATTTAAATGTATTAAATGAATCTATTTTTTCAGATATAGTAAATGGAATTGTTGGATTTATAAAAAATGTATACGATATATCCATTGAATTTTTTAATTATATTAAAGATAAATTGGTAGATATAATAAAAAATATTTTTCAAAAAATATATGATTTTTTTGTTTATATTGTTGATAGTATAAAAGATTTTGTTAAAACATTTGAAACTAAATTAACTGGGTCGCAAGATGTACTTGAATTTTTAAATGAATTTTCTAAATACAGTGATTCAAAAATAGAAATAAAGTATAGTATTAATGGCGAGGAAGACAAATTAAAAATAGAAAATACATTAAATGATTTTGCATTTGAAATTAAAACAGATTCTGAATTACAAGAAAACACTTTACCAAATATGCACAGTTATAATATAACACCAACTGGTGATATTGCACAAAGTGGAATTTTTAGTATTGATTTCCCAAGTGTGCAGTATTCATCTACTGATTCAAAAAAAGAAAATAATAAACCTATAAAAAAATTAAATTTTGAAGCAGGATTAAAAATTGGTGATTATGTTGAAGGAATTGAAATAAATTCAGAGAAAAAAAGAAAAGGAAAAATAACATTTATTGGATACAATGATAATAAAACAATTGATTTCGTAATTATTTTAGGAAATGATAATAAAAAATATGTATTAACATCTGGAGAAAAAATAGAAAAAGATGATAACAAATAGATTTGAACCTAAAATAAAAATAGATGAATTTTCTTTCGGAAGCAAAGATGTTTACGGTAAAGATGAAAATGATGTTAAAATAGGTCAATCTGTTGTTAAACAGATTGGTAATGCATTTCCTGCAATTAAAATAAATAATAAATTATTTTATTATAATGAAATTGAATATTTTGAATTAAACTGTGAAGGAAAAATTCCAGAAGTAACATTAATTTTAAGTTTTGTTTTTGATAAAACATTTGCATTTAAAGATGTACCAAAAGATGGTGATGTAATAAATGTTTTTATACGTTCTAATAGTGAAAAACTTAAACCTATACGAAATGATTTTATTATTAAAGATGCGGAATTTATTGGTTCAGACAATCAATCAGTAAGTAGTAAAATGTATGTTAAAATTTATGCTGAACTTTATATTCCAAAATTTTATGAACCTATTTCACAAACAATTGATGACACAAGTTTTAATACACTACAACAAATAGCAAAACAATTAGATTTGGGATTTAATTCAAATATTGAAAATACAAATGATAAACAAAAATGGATTGCACCAAGCACTTCATATTTAGAATTCATTGATTTTATTTGTAATTCTGCATATAAAGATGATAAAAGTTTTTTTACTTGGTTTATTGATATTTATTACAACCTTAATTTTATTGAAGTTAATAAAGAAATATTAGATGCATCTAAAAATAAAATTTATAAACAATTAGTTGAAAATACTACTTTATTTTCTATACATTTTGATGATAAAGAGCACAAAGGTGTAATTGATAAAATTTTATCAAATCATCCTGGAACTGCAAATAGTAATTCATTTGTAAGAGAATACAATTTAGTAAATAATACTAAAAATATTGTAGATTTAATGGGGTATAGATGGTATAATAATTTTTATGAACACGACTCTGGAAAATTTTGGTCAATATTTACAGAACCTTTAATAACAGATGGTGCAGAAAAAGAAAAAATTTTATTAAGAGGGAGACCACATGATGATTCATATAAATTAAATTACAAATATGAATGGATGGGGATTCAATATTCATTACCAAATCATAATGTTCACAAAAATTACTTACTCTCTAAAACTATTAACAGAATGAATAATTTAGAACTTGAAAAAATGTATATTTATGTTAAATTAAATAAAATAAATTTAAACTTTATAAAGTATGAAAATATACCCGTTCTTTTATTTGTAACAAAGAATCCTGTAACATCTGATATAGTTAGAACTGAAAAAGAAGAAGAAACAATAAAAAAAGAAAATGTATACCCAAATGATTTTTTAACAATTAATAAATTTTATTCTGGAAATTATATTATGACCGGGTTTAAAATAATTTATGAACAACCGACTAATATAGAATCAAATTCTCAGTATTTTGAGTATGGATTATCAAATGTTTCTGGTTTTACACAAGTTTTTAAATTAGCAAGACGCGAGTGGAATTTATATAAGGCGGAAAAAATTTAATCCCCCTTTAGTAGTTTTGATGCCCTCTTACATTACGAAAAAAATAATATTCTTCATCTTCAAACATTATTGAATCAAATTCAGTTCCTCTATTGTAAATATAATTGATAATTTTTCTTTCATCTTTCATGCTTTTAATTAATCGCCAAACTGCATATTCCGCCTCTTGTCTCTCCCAATCATCTAAATCATCCCCATAATCTTCTTTTATTGTTAATTCTAAGTATTTTCTAAAAAAATAATTAGAATCATCTAAATCATAAACCGTGTCATAATCTAAAATCAAAATATGTTTTTTAAAATGCATATCAAATAAAATACATTCAGCATTATCAAATTCTAAATTTACCTTTTCTATTAAATCATTCATTCTATACCCGTAAGTTAAATAATTATATGTTGCATACATAAGAAGATATGCTTTAACATAATTAATATCACCCAACCCATTTCGTTTAAGTTTAATTTTTCCACGGTCCAATAATAATTTTACAACATCATTCGTAAATGCAGTATATGCTTCATGTTCATCATCAATTTCAGGTAAATAATACATCTCAACTAATTCTCTAATTTTCATTCCTTTATATTTAGGGTCGCTTAAATCTAACTCAAATGAATATTTATTATCTTCTAACAATTTTTTTAATCTTTTTAGTTTTTTCATAAAGTTATTTTTTTTTATTTATTTATATTTTTATTTATTTCTATTTTTATTTATTACAAATAATCACGTCTAAATTTTGCTGGTATTCTTTCTGGAAATTCTGCTAATAAAGAATCTGTTGCAAAGTTGTCCCATGCTTTTGCGCGTCTAACATCCCATTTTGATAAATCTGCTTTAAAACTATAACATTCACGAAACATTTCAGAAAAGTCTGTTCCTTTGGAAACATCCCATCTTGATAAATCAGAATTAAATTCATCACACCCGTAAAACATTGCTGGGAAAAAATATACATTTGAAACATTCCATTTACTTAAATCAGAATTAAATGCAGCACAATTGTAAAATGTTTCTACAAAATTATATGCATTAGAAACATCCCATTTAGATAAATCTTGTGAAAAATTATAACAATTAAGAAACATTCCACTAAAATCTCTTCCATTAGAAACATCCCATTGTGTTACGTCTCCATCAAATTTATCATAATTATAAAAGACATCACTAAAATCTTTTATTTTAGAAACATCAATAATATTTAAATCTACGTATCTTCCATATTGGTTAATTAAATCTTCTACAATTTGTTTTAATTCTTTATTTGTTTTAGGGAAATATTTATATTTAATCCCCTTAAAATTAGATTTTGCTTCTAACAAATTTTTTAATCTTTCTAATTTTTTCATAAGTTTATTTTTTTTTATTTATATTTTTATTTATATTTTTTTTATTTATAAAAATTAATTTAATAAATATTATAATCAAAAATTAAATTATTTTCATCTATACAAATTATTTCTAAAACAGGTTTAAAGTTACGTTGTGAAAAATCATTGTATGTTATAACACCTGCAATAACTCCATATGGACTTCCTTTTTGTGCTTTATCTGAATAATCAGTTAGAACAAAAAAGTTAAAATTACCATTAACATTTGATGCATTTATTCCAAATTGAAAGAACACTTTAAATACTTGACCATTTTTCCATTTTACTCCGTCATCTTTTATATAAAGATACACATCTTTATCTAATAAAAATGGAGATGTAATACTCCCATCTTGTATTTTAATAAAATTATTATATGGTTCTAAATTAAATTCATAACTGTAAAAATTGGGATTATTATTAAAATCAAAAGCAATAAATTTAAAATGGTCATTTGGGTTCTTTTTAATACTGTATTCTTGAACCATATTATCAATAAATATTTTATTATTATCTCTTATTATATTAATTCCATTTAATGGTTGAATAACATCTAAGTTATACGACATTTCAATACTTGTTTTATTATTGTAAATATTTAAAATTTCTTGGTAATTTTTAAGA
>Ga0101943_1001486_pt1 | contig 19877 bp, 18 predicted proteins | sample DewCreD2012metaG_5_FD_75244 | JGI IMG/M metagenome (GOLD analysis project Ga0101943, IMG submission 75244) | Hot spring sediment bacterial and archeal communities from British Columbia, Canada, to study Microbial Dark Matter (Phase II) - Dewar... ... | reverse complement strand
GAGCCGCGCTTCTACCCGGTTCTCATCGACTGGGTCCCGCACGAGCACTTCGACTTCGTGGCCGACACGCACCGGGCCGCGGCCTTCGCGATCCCCTACCGCGGGTTCGGGGAGCTCGCGCGGACCTACGTGAGCGGGGTGATCGCGATGGACGCCGGCGAGGACCTCCCGCCGGGCTTCGGCGAGCGCTACAGCCGGGGCGTCGTCCTCATGCACGAGCTCGGCCACGTGATGGGGCTCGACCACGTCGGCTCGCCGCACGAGCTCATGTGGGCGCCGGACGTCTCCTCCTCGCCCCTGCCCGACCTGCGGCAGACCGACTGGGGTCCGGGGGACCTCGAGGGCCTGCGGCGGCTCGGACGCGAGGCGGGGTGCCTTCGCGCCCGCTAGTCTGACTCAGACTAGTCCGGCACCGATCGCGCTGGGCGGCCGAGGCCGGCGGGTGCCGTCGGGTACGATGGCCGCGCCATGGGCCGCGACGTCTTCTACATCACGACCCCGATCTACTACCCGAACGACGTGCCGCACATCGGCCACGCCTACGACGCCGTCGCGGTCGACTTCATCGCCCGGTACCACCGGCTGCGCGGCGAGCGGGTCTTCCACCTCACCGGCACCGACGAGCACGGGCTGAAGCTCCAGCGGGCCGCAGAAGCGGCCGGCATGACCCCGCAGCAGTGGGTCGACGAGATGGAGCCGAAGTGGCGCGAGGTCTGGGCCCGCCTGGACATCGCCTACGACGACTACATCCGCACGACCGAGCCGCGGCACGAGGCGGCCGTGAAGAAGCTCCTGCAGGCCGTCTACGACAACGGCCGGGGCGACATCTACCTCGGCACGTACGAGGGCTGGTACTGCGTCGCGTGCGAGGCCTACTACACCGAGGGCGACCTCGTGGAGGGCCGCTGCCCGATCCACGACCGCCCCGTCGAGCGCCTGCAGGAGGAGAACTACTTCTTCCGCCTCTCCGCCTACGCGGATCGGCTCCTCGAGCACTACGCCGCGCACCCCGAGGCGGTCCAGCCCGAGACGCGGCGCAACGAGGTCCTCTCGGTGATCCGGGGCGGTCTCCAGGACTTCTCGATCAGCCGGACCTCCTTCTCCTGGGGCATCCCGCTCCCGTGGGACCCGTCGCACGTCTGCTACGTCTGGTTCGACGCGCTCGCCAACTACATCACGGCGGCCGGTTACGCCTCGGATCCCGAGCGCTTCGCCGCGCTCTGGCCGGCCGACATCCACATGATCGGCAAGGACATCCTCCGCTTCCATGCGATCTACTGGCCGGCGATGCTGATGGCGGCCGACCTCGAGCCGCCCAAGCAGGTCTGGGCCCACGGGTTCCTCACGGTCGGCGGGCAGAAGATGTCGAAGACCAACGCCACCGGCATCCACCCGTTCGAGCTCATCGACCACTTCGGGACCGATTCCTACCGCTATTACTTCATGCGCGAGATCCGGTTCGGCGAGGACGGCAGCTTCTCGTGGGAGTCGATGGTGGACCGCCACAACGCCGACCTCGCGAACGGGCTCGGGAACCTCGCGAGCCGGGTCCTCGCCATGCTCGGCTCGTACTTCGAGGGGCGGGTCCCCGAGCCGGAGGTCGAGGGGGCCGAGGACGACCTGCCGGCGGTGATCGTCGATGCCGCCCGCCGCTACGACGAGCACATGCTCGCGGTGCGCCTGCACGAGGGGCTCGCGGCCGTCTGGGACATCGTGGCTCGGGCCAACGGCTACCTCGTCGAGCGCGAGCCGTGGAAGCTGGCGAGGGACCCCGCCCGCCGCGCCGAGCTCGGCTCGGTCCTGTACGCGGCGGCCGAGACGCTCCGCGCGCTCGCCGTCCTCATCTCGCCGATCATGCCGGGCGCGGCCGAGCGGCTGTGGGAGCAGCTCGGGATCGGCGAACCCCTCGCGCACGAGCACGTGCCCGAGGCCGTCACCTGGGGCCGGCTGCGGCCGGGGACGGTCACGACGAAGGGGGGCGCGCTGTTCCCGCGCCTCGAGTCCTGAGTGAAGGTTCCCGGCATCGCGTTTCACGTGAGACTCCCCTGATGGACCGGAAGTTGAGAGCGCCGGGGCGGGCCGCGGGATGAGTCGGGGCAACCGTGAACCGCCGCTGGACGCGGGCGCGGTGGACACCCACTGCCACCTGTTCCTGTGCGAGCGCGAACCTCAACCGCTGCTGGAGGAGGCTCGGGCCGCGGGCGTGGGCACCGTGATCTGCGCCGGCATCGACCCCGAGACGAGCCGCCGCTCGCTCGAGCTCGCCGAGTCCTTCCGCGGCGTGTTCGCGACGGCGGGGATGCATCCGCACACGGCCTCGGCGATGGACCACGCCGCCGGGGCCGCGATCGAGGAGCTCCTCGGCAGCTCGCAGGTCGTGGCGGTGGGGGAGACCGGCCTGGACTTCTACCGGATGCGCTCGCCCCGGGAGGACCAGGAGGCGAACCTCCGGCTGCACATCGCGATGGCGCGCGAGGCCGATCTCCCGCTCGTGGTCCACGTGCGCGACGCGTGGCCCGAGGTCCTTCGACTCCTGGATGAGGGTTCGGCCGAGCGCGTGGTGCTCCACTGCTTCAGCGGCGACGCGGAGATCGCCCGGGAGTGCGCGGCCCGCGGCTACCACCTCTCGTTCGCGGGGAACCTCACGTACCCGAGGAACGCGCACCTGCGCGAGGCGGCCGCGGCGGTGCCCCTCGACCGGCTCCTCGTCGAGACCGACAGCCCGTACCTCGCCCCGCAGCCGCTCCGCGGTCGCGAGAACGCGCCGGCGAACGCGATCCACGTGATCCGTGAGCTCGCGCGCGTCCGCGGCGAGCGCGACGAGGACGTGCGCGCTGCGACGACGGCGAACGCGATGCGCGCGTTCCCGCGGCTGCGCTGACCGCGGGCAACGTCGGAACGCGAGCGAAAGTGCCCAAGATCCGCACGCGAACGCGCGCGGAGGCGCTCGAACGAGTGTTCGCTTTCAAGTTTGCAGTGAGGGTTGAGGCTTTGGTACGGTGCGGGCGCTTCGTGTTCGGAGGCTTCGGTTCGGCCCCACCGCCGCTTCCCCCCGGAGCCTTCTTCCGACAGGAGGAAGGATGCGGGTTCGACCCACCCGGGTCCGCAGGCTGCGGATCCGGAAGGCGATCGGGAACGCGGCGCTCGCGGGAGCGGTGCTGGTCCTCGGGACCGGGTACCTCGCCCTCGAGAAGCAGGTCACGCTCGTGGTGGACGGCCACCCGCAGGCGATCCGGACGCTGAGCACGAACGTGGAGGGACTCCTCGCATCCTCGGGGGTGGACCTCCCGGTGAGTGGTGTGGTGGTGCCCCCGCCGGCGACGCCGCTCGCCGACGGGATGACCGTCGTGGTGGACTCGGACGGGCTCCTCACGGCGGTCGAGCCGGCGCCCACGGACGTGGGGGCCTGGGTGATGGAGGTGGCGGACGGGCCCGCGGCGAAGCTGCGGATCCCGTCCGTGGAGAGCTTGCTCTCCGCGGGTCGGTCGGCCGGGCCGTCCCGGACGGTGGCAGTGCACGTGGTGGTTTTGGGGAAGGACCGCGACGTCGTCACGGATGCCACGACCGTCCGGGAGCTCCTCTCGGCCATGGGGATCCGGCCCGATGCCGACGACCGCGTCCTCCCGTCACCCAGGACCCCACTCTCCTCCGGGATGCGGGTCCGCTACACGCGGATCGAGACCCGCCTGCGCGAGGTCCGCGTCCCGATCCCCTTCACGACCCACACGGTGTACTCGGACGCGCTCGCGCCGGGCGAGGTCCGCATCGCGCGCGCCGGCCGCGACGGGGTCATGCTGGAGCTCTACCGCGTCCGCCTGGTGAACGGCGAGCCGGTCTCGCGGCGGCTGCTCGAGCGACGGGTCCTCGTCGAGGCGATCGCGCAGCGTCGGGTCGTCGGCCGCGACACGACCGTCCATGGCACGCAGGTCGGGGAGGCGAGCTACTACACGTTCGCCCCGGGGGACGGGCTCACCGCCGCGCACCCGTGGCTCCCGTTCGGTACGGTGGTCACCGTCGAGAACCTCGCGAACGGCAAGACCGTCACGGTGGTGATCAACGATCGGGGACCCTTCGGCGGCCGCATCATCGACCTCAGCGTCGAGGCCTTCCGGCGCATCGCGCCCCTCAGCCAGGGCGTCTGTCAGGTCCGCCTCACCTGGTGAGGCGCCGGCCCGCGCGGCCGGGCTCGGTCGCGCGGAGCTCCGGGAGCTCGCGCGTCGTCACGGGATCCGACCGCGGAAGGCGCTCGGGCAGCACTTCCTGGCCGATCCGAACCTCGCGCGCGCGATCGTGGCCGACGCCGGCGTCGGGTCCGGCGACCGCGTCGTCGAGGTCGGCGCCGGGCTCGGATCGCTCACGGTGGCGCTCGCCGAGGCCGGCGCGGCGGTGACCGCGATCGAGCTCGACCGCGCGCTCCTGCCGGCGCTCCGGGAGGTCCTCGCGCCCTGGCCCTCGGTGCGGCTCGTCCACGCGGATGCGCTGCACGTGCGGTGGGCGGAGCTGCTGCCGGGGGCGGGCTGGAAGATGGTCTCGAACCTGCCGTACAACATCGCGGTCCCGCTGCTCGTGCGGATGCTCGAGGGGGCGCCGCAGGTGGTCTCGTTCCTCGTCATGGTGCAGCGGGAGGTGGGCGAGCGCCTCGTCGCTCGCGCCGGCGAGCCGGGGTACGGGGCGCCGAGCGTCCGGGTCGCCTACCACGCGGAGGCGCGGCTCGTGCGTCGGGTGCCGGCGCGCGTGTTCTGGCCGGAGCCGGCGGTCGAGTCGGTCCTCGTGCGGCTCGAGCGGCGGGCGGCGCCGCCGGTGCCGACGCCCCCCGACCGGCTCTCCGCGCTCGTCGAGGCGGGGTTCGGGCAGCGGCGCAAGACGATGCGCGCCGCGCTGCGGCGGCTCGGGCTCTCGCCGGCGGCGGCCGAGGCCGCGCTCGCGGCCTGCGGGCTCCCCGCCGACGTCCGGGCCGAGCGGCTGTCGCTCGAGGCGTTCGCCCGGCTCGCCGACGTGGTGGCGGAGGAGGCGGGATGAAGGGAAGGACCGTGCGGCGGGAGGCGCGCGCGAAGATCAACCTCTTCCTGCGGGTGCTCGGCGCGCGCGAGGACGGGTACCACGACCTCGAGAGCCTCATCGTGCGGATCTCCCTCGCCGACGTCGTCACGGTGCGGCCGGCCGAAGCGCTCCGCGTGGACGTGCGGGGCGCGGCCGAGCTCGCGGGGAAGGTCCCGGCCGGCGGGCTGAACCTCGCGCTCGTCGCGGCGCTCGCGCTCGCGGACGCCTGCCCGCAGGCGCTCGGGGCCGAGATCGTGATCGACAAGCGGATCCCGGTGGCCGGCGGGCTCGGCGGGGGGAGCGCCGACGCGGCCGCCGCGCTCCTCGCTTTGAACGAGCTGTGGGGCTGCGGGCTCGGCCCCGGCGAGCTCGCGGACCTCGCCGAGCGGATCGGCTCGGACGTGCCGGCGATGCTCGCCGAGGGGCCGGTCCTGGTCGCGGGCAGGGGCGAGCTCGTCGCCCCGGCGGCGGTGGCGCCGACGTGGTGGGTCCTCGTGCCCTCGGAGCCGGGGGTCCGCTCGCCCGACGCGTACCGCTGGTGGGACGAGGACGGCGGGCGCACGGGACCCGACCCGGAGCCGCTCCTCGAGGCCGCGGCGGCCGGCGACGTCGAGGCGCTCGGCCCGCTCCTGTACAACGACCTCGAGCCCCCGGTCTTCGCGCGGCGCCCCGACATCGCCGCGGCGAAGGAGCGGGTGCTCGCGGCCGGCGCGCTCGGAGCGGTGATGAGCGGGAGCGGGTCCTCGGTGGTCGGGCTCGCGCGGGACGAGGCCCACGCGCGCGAGCTCGCGGCGGCCGTGCCGAAGGCGACGGCCGTGGCGGGTCCGCCGCCCGAGGGCGCCGGTCGGGGATAATCCAGGGGCGAGCCGCGCAAGCGGCGCGCTCCGGGGTCGTCTAACGGCAAGACGCGGGCCTTTGGAGCCCTCGATGGAGGTTCGAGTCCTCCCCCCGGAACGGCGGCTGAACGGCCGTCTTGCCGACCTCGGGCGCCCCTGGTAGGAAGGGGTGCCGCCGTGAGGAGGACCCGCGTGCCGCAGGCGAAGCCGAAGACCCGTCCCAGGCTCGTGGCGGTCGTGCTCGCCGCCGGCAGGGGCAAGCGGCTCCGTTCCTCGCTGCCCAAGGTGCTGCACCCGGTCTGCGGCCGGCCGCTCCTGTGGCACGCGGTGCGCAACGCGCTCGCGGCGCGCCCCGAGCGGGTCGTCGTGGTGGTCGGGAACGGGGCCGAGCGCGTGCGCGAGGAGGTGACCTCCTGGGGCCTGCCGGTCCCCGTGGTCTTCGTGGACCAGGGCGAGCCGCTCGGCACCGGCCACGCCGTCCTCGTCGCGGAGCGCGCGGTCGGCGCGGCCGACGAGGTGCTCGTCGTCGGCGGCGACTTCGACCCGGTGACGCCGGCCGACGTGCGGCGGCTGCTCGCCGTGCATCGGCGGACGCGCTCGGCGGCGTCGATCCTCACGACGGAGGTCGAGGACCCGAAGGGCTACGCGCGCATCGTGCGCGAGGGCACCCGTCTGCTCGAGATCGTCGAGGGCACCGACGCCCCGCCGGAGCTCCGGCGCGTGCGCGAGGTCTCGACCCTCGTCTTCGCCTTCCGGCGCAAGGACCTCTACGCGGCGCTGCCGCTCGTCGGCCGCGAGAACCGCCAGCGCGAGCACTACCTGAACGAGGTCTTCGGGATCCTCCTCGGCAAGGGCGAGCGGGTCTCGGCCGTGCGGGTGGACACCGGCGGGCTCATGGGGCCGAACTCGCGCGCGGAGCTCGCCGCGCTCGGCGCGCTCCTGCGGCGGCGGATCGCCGAGGCGCACATGGCGGCCGGCGTGACGATCGAGGACCCCGGGACGACCTTCATCGACGTCGACGTGCGGATCGGGCGCGACAGCGTGATCCGGCCGATGACCCTCCTTGAGGGCGAGACCAGGATCGGCGCCGGGTGCGTCGTCGGCCCGAGCACCCGCGTCGTCGACTCGCGCGTCGCGGACGGGGCGGTGGTCGAGCACTCGGTGGTGAAGGGGTCGCGGATCGGCCGCGGGGCGACGGTCGGGCCCTTCGCGCACCTGCGCCCCGGCACGGTGCTCGGGCCGCGCGCGAAGGCCGGCGCGTTCGTCGAGATCAAGGCCTCGAGCGTCGGGGAGGGCTCGAAGGTGCCGCACCTGTCCTACGTCGGCGATGCGACGATCGGCCGGGGGGTGAACGTCGGCGCGGCCACGGTGACGGTGAACTACGACGGCTACCGCAAGCACCGGACCGTCATCGAGGACGAGGCGCGGATCGGCTCGGATACCATGCTCGTGGCGCCGGTGCGGGTGGGCAGGGGCGCCGTGACGGGGGCCGGCTCGGTGATCACCAAGGACGTGCCGGCCGGTGCGCTCGCCGTCGAGCGGGCGGAGCAGAAGATCGTGAAGGGCTACCGGCGACGCAAGGACGCGGAGGCGGCGCGCGCGGCGCGCGGCGGGGAGCGCTGAGGGGGCGGACGGTGGAGATCGTCACGAAGAAGAAGATGATGCTGTTCTCCGGGACGACGCACCCGGAGCTCGCCGAGGAGATCGCGGCGAACCTCGGCATCGCCGTCTCGCCGATGAGGATCTCGCGCTTCGCCTCGGGCGAGATCTACGTCCGCGCGGAGGAGAGCGTGCGGGGCGCCGACGTGTTCGTCGTGCAGACGCACGCCGACCCGGTGAACGAGTCGATCATGGAGCAGCTCATCATGCTCGACGCGATGAAGCGCGCGTCGGCCAAGCGCATCACCGCGGTCGTGCCCTACTACGGGTACTCGCGTCAGGACAAGAAGGCGCTCGCGCGCGAGCCGATCAGCGCCAAGCTCGTCGCCGACCTGCTCTCGGTCGCCGGCGCCGATCGCGTGGTCTCGGTCGACCTGCACAGCGGGCAGATCCAGGGGTACTTCGACTTCCCCTTCGACCACCTCACGGCGCTGCCGATCCTCTCCGAGTACCTCCGGGACGAGCTGGGTCTGTACGGGGACGACCTCGTCGTCGTCGCGCCGGACGCCGGGCGCATCAAGACCGCCGAGAAGCTGCGCGAGGCGCTCCACGCCGACCTCGCCTTCCTCTACAAGCGCCGCTCTCGGCGCGAGGCCCACAAGATCGAGGAGATGGCCGTCGTCGGCGAGGTCGAGGGCCGGCCGTGCGTGCTCGTGGACGACATGATCGATACGGCCGGAACGGTGACCAAGGGCGCGGCTGCGCTCGCGGCGATGGGCGCCGGCCCGATCTACGTGGGCGCGACCCACCCGGTGCTCTCGGGCAAGGCCGTGCAGCTGCTCGAGGAGGCGCCGATCGAGCAGGTCGTCGTCACGAACACGATGCCGATCCCCGAGGAGAAGCGCTTCTCGAAGCTGCGGGTGCTGTCGATCGCGCCCCTCATCGCCTCGGCCCTCCGCGCGGTCTTCGAGGACACGAGCGTCTCCGAGATCTTCCGCGGCGAAAACCAGGTCTAGGTTCGCCGGGCCGTACTCGGAGCGTCGTGGGTTTCGGGCTCGGGGCCGGCCCCGAGCCGGGGCCGTCAGGAGGGGGAGCTCACCGGCAGGCCGAGGAGGCGGACGGCTCGGGGGGTCTCCGCCCGGAGCAGGGCGAAAGAGACGCGACGGCCTCCCCGCGGTGCCAGGTGACGCCGGAGCGCTGCGGGCCCGGGCTCGGCCACGACCGCTTCCACGAACGCCGAGCCGTCCAGAGACACGGTCGTCGCCTTACGGCGGCGGGATCACGAGCAGGCCTCGTTGGAGGAAGTCCCGATCGAAGGTGAAGGCCTCGTCGACCCCCTCCCGGCGCATCAGCGCGAAGGAAGTCGCATCGACGTAGCTCCACGCCTTGTCGGCGTGGGACTCGAGGATGGACCAGGCCTCCTCCTCCACCTCCTCGTCTACCCGGACGAGCTCCACGGCCTCGCCCGCACGGAAGGCCCTTCCCCATCGGATGGCCTCGTCCCGGCCCACCCGGACGAGCAGGGCGGTGTAGGTCTCGGAGAAGACGAAGTTCGAGGTGAGGAGCGAGACGCGTTCCGATAGGAGCTCCCGGAACACCCGCCGGGCCGCCGCGTGCTCCCGCTCCGAGCGGTTGCGCAGCGCGACGAAGGCGCTGGTGTCGACGAAGACCTTCCTCACGCGCCGTAGAGGTCCCGGTCCAGGGTCTCGACGGAGGACCGCCGCTTCCCCCTCGCTGGGGGCTCCTCCAGCAGGTACCGGACCAGGGGATCCCTGCCGAGATCGCGGGGACGGTTCCGCGCGCGTTCGATGAGATCCCGCACCACCGAGGCGATGCTCCCCTTGGGGCCGGCCTGCTGCTTCAGCCAGCGGTACTGGTCCTCTTCGAGGTAGAGCTGGGTCCGACGACGCATAGCGTCTTACAGCATACACCAGGGTTTCCCGGTGCGGGGGGCGGGTGGCGACCAGCGCGCCGACGTCGGAGGGGACCGGCAAGGGCTCGGCGGCGGTCGGCGTCGTTCCTCGGGCGACCAGTGCACGGGCGATCTCCAAGGCGAGGAAGGGGTTCCCGCCGGAGATCCGGTGAAGCCGGACCGCGGCGAGCCGGGTGAACGCCGGGCCGAAGCGCTCGCGCCGCAGCGGGGCCCCGAGACGGAGCCGACGGCGAGCCCGACGGTGCGGGGATCGGGCGCCTCGCTCGAGGCACCCCCGCGCAGGAGCGCGGCCGCGAGCGGGCTCGCGAGGAAGCCGTCGATCTGCTCGCGTTCCGGATCCGTGCCGACGATCGCCGGCATCCCGCCCCCCCGGGGACCGATCGCGTTGGTAGGATTCCTCGGTCCCGGCGGCCGCCGAGGGTCGGCGCCGGGCGTTCGAGGCCATCCCACGGAAGGTTCGATATGGAGCTGAAGCTGGTCGCCGAGCGGCGCGAGGGGACGGGCAAGGGCGTCGCCCGCAAGCTGCGGGCCGCGGGCCGCGTCCCGGCCATCGTCTACGGCCGGGGCATGGAGCCCATCCCCGTGTCCGTCGACGCGAAGGAGCTGTACCACGTGCTGCACCGCGGTGGGGCGAACGTGCTGCTCGACCTCGTCGTCGACGGCGAGCCGCACCTCGCGCTCGCGCGGGAGGTGCAGCGGGACCACATCCACAACCGGTTCGTGCACGTGGACTTCCTCGCGGTGAGCCGGACCGAGAAGATCACGGTCTCGGTGCCGATCCAGGTCGTCGGCGAGTCGGTCGGCGTGAAGGCCGGTGGGGTGCTCGAGCACCACCTGTGGGAGGTGCAGGCCGAGTGCCTGCCGGGGGACGTGCCGGAGGCGATCGAGGTCGACGTGAGCGCCCTCGCCGTCGGCGACAGCCTGAAGGTGGGGGACCTCGTGGCCCCGGAGGGCGTCGAGATCGTCTCGCCGCCGGACGAGCTCGTGCTCGCGGTCGTGCCGCCGCAGGCGCGCGAGGTCGCGGCCGCCCCGGCCGCCGCCGAGGCCGAGGCCGAGGAGGCTGCCGCGGCCGAGGCCGCCGAGGAGGGCGGCGAGGGCGAGTAGCCCGCCGCCGGCGGCATGACCTGGCTCGTCGCCGGGCTCGGGAACCCCGGGGAGCGGTACGAGCGCACGCGCCACAACCTCGGCCGGATGGTCGTCGCCGAGCTCGCCCGCCGTGCCGGCGAGCGCTTCCGCAAGGTCCGGTTCGTCCCGGCCGAGGTCGCCGAGATCCGCGAGGACCCGGAGCGCCTGCTGCTCGCCCGCTCGCTCCTGTACTACAACGAGTCCGGGCCGGTCTACGCCTCGCTCGCGCGCCGGCACCGGCTGGGGCCCGAGCGCATCGTCGCCGTCCACGACGACCTCGACCTCGCCTTCGGCGCGCTGCGCCTGAAGCGTGGGGGCTCGACGGCGGGCAACCACGGGCTCGACTCGCTCGTCGCCGCGCTCGGGACCCCCGACTTCTACCGCGTGCGCATCGGGATCGGCAGGCCCCCGGGCCGTCAGGACCCCGCCGACTTCGTGCTCGCCCCGATCCCCAAGCGTCTGGAGGCCGAGATCGCGATGCTCGTGGACGACGCCGCCGACGCCGTGCTCCACCTCGTCCGCGAGGGCCTCGGCCCGGCGCAGGAGCGCTTCAACCGCTCCGGCCCTCGTCCCTGAGGCCTCGAGGCCGCGCCTGTCCCCGCATCGGGCGGCACGCGGTGGCGCATCCGACCGAGGACCTAGGCCGTCCGTCGCACCACGCCCCACCGGCCGATGCCCCGAGCGCGGTACAGCGGAGGCGATCTCTCGACCGACGCCGGATGTACCGCCGACGGGGGATACCGATACTCGCCCGTGAGGAGGTGAGCAGATGCGACTGAAGATCCTTCGCATCCTGTACACCGGCGCCGCCCTCGCCACGCTCCTCATGGCGGCCGGCGCGAAGTGGAAGGTCAAGTAGGCGGCCGCTGAGCCGTGGGAAGGAGGTCCGCCATGCGGGTGCGCAAGCTCCTGTACTCGCTGGGGTGGCTGTCCCTGCTGGCCATCGCTCTGTCGGCCGGCTGGAAGGCCAGCTAGCACGCGGGGTCGCTGCCCCCGGCGCGCGGTTCCGGCCGGCGTCGGGGGCAGTTCCGCGTCCGGCCGCTCAGCCCGGGCGGCCGAGCGTCCGAAGCCTCCCGAGGGGACGGCATGACGATCATCCTGGCGACGCTCGCGATCTCGGTCCTGGTGGGGTACCTGCTGGGCGGGCGGCTCGGCGGGCTCGCCCGGCTGCGGCTCCGGTGGGCGCCGCTCGCGGCGGTCGGGCTCGCCTTGCAGCTGGTGCCGGGGTCGGCCGGACCGGTCTCGCTCGTCCTCCTGTACATCTCGTTCGCGCTCCTCGCGATCTTCGCGATCGCGAACGCCCGGGCGGGCGTCCCCGGCGCGTGGCTGATCCTCATCGGGCTGTGGCTGAACTTCACGGTCGTCGCGGTGAACCAGGGCATGCCGGTCTCGTACGAGGCGCTCGTGCGATCCGATCAGCTCGAGACCCTGACCGCCCTCGAGCGGGAGGGCGGCGCGAAGCACCACCTGATGCGTCCGTCCGATCGGCTCCTGTTCCTCGCCGACGTGATCGCGCTCGGCCCACCGGTGCGCCAGGCCCTGAGCCCCGGCGACATCGTCGTGTACGCCGGCGTCGCCTGGATGGTCGTGGTCGGGATGCGAGGGGGACGGCGCGAGCCGGTGCCGCTCGGGGAGGCCCTCGCCGATGCCTGAGCGCCGGCGCGAGGACGCCGAGGCGGCCGCGAGCTCTCGGGTCCCCTGGTCGCTCCGCCTCTACGAGGCGCTCGTCGTCGTCCCCCTGCTCGTCTGGCTCGCCGCGGGGTTCCTGCGTGAGCCCTCGGTGGTGGCCGATCCCCTGCTGCTCGAGTGGGTCGTCGCCATCGCGATCGTCGACCTCCTGCCGGTGCCGACGACGGTGGGGATCCCGTTCAGCCTGAGCTTCCCGCTGCAGCTCTCGGTCGCGCTCATCTACCCGCCGCCGGTGGCCGGCGCGATCGCGCTCCTCGGCAGCACCGACAAGCGCGAGTTCACCGGCGGCGTGCGGCTCGGCACGGCCCTGTGGAACCGCGCCCAGATCGCGCTCTCGGTCGTGGTCGAGGGGTGGATCTTCCACCACCTCGCCTCGCTCGACTCGCGCTGGTACGAGCTCGGGCCGGCCGTGCTCCTCGCCGGCGCCGTCGGGTACACGGTCAACGCGGGGTGCGTGGCCGTCTACATGCACCTCAAGAGCCGCGTCCCGCTCCTGCAGCTCCTGCGCGAGATGCACGTCGGGGTGTTCGGGGAGTTCATCCTGAGCTACCTCGGGCTCGCCCTGTTCAGCGTCGTCGTCGCGACGACCTTCGTGAAGATCGGGCCCTGGTCGATCGCGGTGTTCATCGCTCCGATGGCCTTCGCCCGCCAGATGTTCACGCGCACGCACTCGCTGCAGCAGGCGACGGTGGAGCTCGAGGAAAAGACGCGGGAGAACGAGTGGCAGGCGCTGCACGACTCCCTCACCGGCCTGCCGAACCGCGTGCTGTTCCTGCGCCACCTGCGGGAGGCGATCGAGCGCGCCGCGCCCGGTCACCGGGTGGCGGTCATGATCATGGACCTCGACCGCTTCAAGGAGATCAACGACACGCTCGGCCACCACTTCGGCGATCTCCTGCTCCAGCAGATCGGGCCGCGCCTCGCGCACGTCCTGCGCGAGGGCGACCTCATGGCGCGCCTGGGGGGTGACGAGTTCGGGATCGTGCTCCCGGACCTGCCCGACGAGGCCGTGGCGGTGCGCGTCGCGGAGCGGCTCCTCGAGGAGCTCGAGCGCCCGCTCACGGTCGAGGGGCTCGCCCTCGACGTCACCGGCAGCATCGGGATCGCGATCCACCCCGTCCACAGCGACGACGTGGAGGCCCTGCTGCGGTGCGCGGACGTCGCGATGTACGCGGCCAAGGACGCCGGCGGCGGGCTCGAGGTCTACCGCGCGAGCCTGGACGAGCACAGCCCGCAGCGGCTCACGCTCATCTCGCAGGTCCGTCCGGGGATCGAGAACGGGGAGTTCGTCCTGCACTACCAGCCGAAGGTGCGCCTCGCCGACGGCCGGGCGACCGGCGTCGAGGCGCTCGTGCGCTGGCAGCACCCCGAGCGCGGACTGATCCAGCCCGACGGGTTCATCCCGCTCGTCGAGCAGACCGTGCTGCTGCGGCCGCTCACCTACCACGTGCTCGAGCAGGCGATGCAGCAGTGGCACGCGTGGGCGCGCCGGGGGCTGCAGATCGAGGTCGCGGTGAACCTCTCGGCGCGGAGCCTGCTCGACACCGAGCTGCCCGAGCAGGTGGCCGGCCTGCTCGACCGGTGGGCCATGCCGGCGCGGTTCCTCACGCTCGAGCTGACCGAGAGCTTCCTCATGGCCGACTCGGCACGGTCGATCGGGGTGATGGCCGAGCTCTCGAACGTCGGGGTGCATCTGTCGATCGACGACTTCGGGACCGGCTACTCCTCGCTCAGCTACCTGAAGCGGCTGCCGATCGACGAGATCAAGGTCGACCGTTCCTTCGTCATGAACATGCAGCGGGACGCGAACGACGCGATGATCGTGCGGGCGACGGTCGAGCTCGGCAGGAACCTCGGCCTGCAGGTCGTCGCCGAGGGGGTCGAGGACCCCGACACGCTGCGCGAGCTCACCGAGCTCGGATGCGACCTCGCGCAGGGCTACCTGATCAGCCGGCCGGTGCCGGCCGCGGAGATCACCCGCTGGCTCGAGCTGCACGCACGGAGTCGGCCCTCCTCCGAGGCCTCGCGGCTCCACGCCGTCTGATCCCCCCGCCCGTCCGCTCGCCGAGCCCCGTAGACTCGAGATGGGCCCGTCGCGCCGCGACGAGGCCTCGTCGTGCTGCCCGGTGCAGGGCCCCGGTGCAGGGAGGGATCGTGAGCCTCGAGCGAGCGCTGGACGCGCTGGTCTCCTCGGAGCCGCTGGAGCGGCTCCTGCTCGAGCGCGCCCGTCCGATCCTCGCGCGGGCCGAGGCCGGGGAGGACGCGCTCGTCGCCGCCCTCGCCCGTGTGCTCGAGGCGCCGGTGCTCGCGGTCGCGCCGGGCCCGCGAGAGGCGGAGGCGCTCGCCGCCGGGCTCGAGGCGTACCTCGGCGCCGAGCGCGTGGCGCTCCTGCCCGCCTGGGAGTCGCTGCCCTACGAGGGGATCGGCCCGAGCCCCGAGATCGCCGCGCGCCGGGCGGAGGCCGCGCGCCGGGCTCGGGCGGCGAGCGGCCCGTTCGTCCTCGTCGCGCCGGCGCTCGCGGCGATGCAGGGGCTCGTCCCGACCCTCGGCGAGGTCCCACCGCTCGAGCTCGCCCCCGGGCGCGCCCTCCCCCCGGAGGAGCTCGCGGCGGCCCTGGTCGAGCTCGGATACGTGCGAACCGACGTCGTCGAGCACCGGGGCGAGCTCGCCGTGCGCGGCGGGGTGCTCGACCTGTTCCCCGGCACCGCGCGCCGTCCGGTGCGCCTGGAGTACTGGGGCGACGAGATCGAGTCCATCCGCGAGTTCGTCCCCTCGACGCAGCTGTCCACCGAGCGGGTCGCCCGGGCGCTCGTCCCGCCGGTGCGCGAGCTCGTCGTCGACGAGCGCGTCCGCGCGCGCGCCGCGGCCGAGGCCGGCCGGCACCTCGACCGGTTCCGCGACGGGCTCCAGCGCCTCGCCGACGGCCTGCTCGCCGAGGGCGCCGAGGCGCTCGCGCCGCTCCTGTTCGACCACCTGCCGACCCCCTCGGAGCTCCTGCCCGGCGGGGGTTGGGCCGTGGTCGTCCGCGCCCGTCGCACGTTCGACCGTGCGGCGCAGGCCCACCGGGAGGCCGAGGCGCTCGCCGAGGCGATCGGCTGGCCGGGCCCGCCGGCGCTCCTGCCCCTGGAGGCGGCCCTCGGGGGCCGGGTCCGCCTGCACCTGTCCGAGCTCACCGAGGGGCTCGAGCTCGGGCTCGCCGACTGGGGCACCGCGCAGGGCAACGCCCCGGAGATGGCCGCGCGCCTGGAGGAGCTCGTGCGGCGCGGGTTCACGGTGGTGCTCACCGCCCGCGGCCACGGTCCGCTCGAGCGCATGCGCGAGACGCTCGGCCCGCGCGTGGCGGCGGCGGCCGAGACCGCCCTCGCGCCCCTCGAGCGCGGCTTCGTGTTCGCGCCGGGCCGACTCGCGGTCGCCACCGAGGAGGACGTCTTCGGGGTCCGCCGGCACACGCGCACCGCGCCCCGGATGGTCGCTCGCCGCGCGGAGGCGCTGCTCGACGAGCTGCGCCCCGGCGACTACGCGGTCCACCGCGTCCACGGGGTCGGCCGGTACGTCGGCATGCAGCGGCGCGCGGTCGCCGGCGCCGAGCGCGACTACCTCGTGCTCGAGTACGCCGAGGGCGACCGCCTGTCCGTGCCGAGCGATCAGGTCGGCATGCTCGCCAAGTACCAGGGGGGCGAGCAGCCGCGCCTCTCGCGCCTCGGCACGAACGACTGGGTGCGCACGACCCGCCGCGTGAAGCGCGCGATCCGCGACATGGCGGGGGAGCTCGTGCGCCTGTACGCGGTGCGGATGGCGGTGGAGGGTCACGCCTTCGGCCCCGATACGCCCTGGCAGCGCGAGCTCGAGGACGCCTTCCCGCACGAGGAGACCGGCGACCAGCTGACGGCGATCGAGGAGGTCAAGGCCGACATGGAGCGTCCGCGGCCGATGGACCGCCTGATCTGCGGCGACGTCGGGTTCGGCAAGACCGAGATCGCGGTGCGCGCGGCGTTCAAGGCGGTGATGGACGGTAAGCAGGTCGCCGTGCTCGTGCCGACGACGCTCCTCGCCGAGCAGCACTTCATCACGTTCTCGGAGCGGTTCGCGCCGTTCCCGGTGAAGGTGGCCATGCTCTCGCGCTTCGTGCCCCGCGCCGAGCAGCAGCGCATCCTCGAGGAGCTCGCGAAGGGCGCGATCGACGTCGTGATCGGCACGCACCGGCTGCTCTCGCGCGACGTGACCTTCCACGACCTCGGGCTCGTCGTCGTCGACGAGGAGCAGCGCTTCGGGGTCGCGCACAAGGAGCGCCTGAAGCAGCTGCGGGCGCACGTCGACGTCCTCACGATGACCGCGACGCCGATCCCGCGCACGCTCGAGATGGCGCTCACCGGGATCCGCGACATGTCGACCGTGGACACGCCGCCGGAGGACCGGCAGCCGGTGCTCACCTACGTCGGGCCCTACGACGAGGGGCTCGCGCTCGGCGCCGTGCGGCGCGAGCTCCTGCGCGAGGGTCAGGTCTTCTGGGTCCACAACCGCGTGGCGACGATCGACCGGCAGGCCGCCTGGCTCGCCGAGCGCGTGCCCGAGGCGCGCATCGTCGTCGCCCACGGTCAGCTGGACGAGGACGAGCTCGAGCGGCGCATGATCCGGTTCTGGGACCGGGAGGCCGACATCCTCGTCTCGACCGTGATCGTCGAGTCCGGCCTGGACGTGCCGAGCGCGAACACGCTGATCGTCGATGGCGCCCACCTGCTCGGGCTCTCGCAGATGTACCAGCTGCGCGGTCGCGTCGGGCGCTCGAGCGAGCGCGCGTTCGCCTACTTCTTCTTCCCGCCGCAGCGGGAGCTGACCGAGGAGGCGCACGAGCGCCTCGCGACGATCGCGAAGCACCAGGCGCTCGGCAGCGGCTTCCAGATCGCGCTCCGGGACCTCGAGATCCGCGGCGCCGGGAACCTGCTCGGGGCCGAGCAGCACGGCCACATCGCGGCCGTCGGCTTCGACACGTACTGCCGCCTCCTGCAGGAGTCCGTCGCCGAGCTGCGGGGCACGCCGCTGCCGGAGGAGAAGGAGCTGCGGATCGACCTGCCGGTGCGGGCGTTCGTCCCGCCGGGGTGGGTGGCCCAGGAGTCGCTGCGCCTGGACCTGTACCGGAGGATCGCCACGGCCGCCGACCACGAGACGCTCGAGCGCGTTCGCGCCGAGACCGCCGACCGCTACGGACAGCTGCCGCCGGAGGTCGAGACGCTGTTCGCCGTCGCCTCCCTGCGCGTGACCGCCCGCGCGCTCGGCGTGGAGGAGATCTCGACCTACCGGGACCAGGTCCGGGTGCGGCCGTTGCGGCTCCCCGGCTCGCTCGAGGCGGACCTGCCCGAGCGGGTGCCCGGCGCGAGCTACCACCGGGCGACGGCGACCCTCAACCTCGCGCCGGAGCGCGTGCCGGCCGCCGAGCTGCCGGCCTGGGTGGAGCGCGCCCTCGTCGTCGCCACCGGCGGTGCCCTGTTACCATCGCCGGCGTGATCCCCCGTCCCCTCCGCCTCCTCGCGCTCGGCCTCATCCTGGTCCTCGCCGCGTGCGGCTCGTCGGGTCCCGGGACGGCGGCACGGGTCGACGGGAAGGTCATCACGACCGAGCGGCTCGCCGCCGACGCGAAGATGTTCGCGTTCCTCACCGGCATCTCCGGCTCCCCGTGCGGGCAGCCGGTGGAGGGCGAGACCCAGACCTCGGCCTGCAACCGGCTGACGCTCGCGAACCTGATCCAGGAGGACCTGGTGAAGGCCTACGCGGCCGAGCACGACGTGCGGACCGATCCGAAGGCCGTGACCGACGCGATCTCGCAGGTCGAGGCCGCCGTCGGCGGGCCGCAGGCGCTCGACGCCCAGCTCGCCGGCGCGGGGCTCACGCGCGAGGCCCTCGTCGCGCTCGCGGAGCGCCTCCTGCTCTTCAACGCCGTGCAAGAGGCCATCGCGGCCGAGGCCGTGACCGACGAGCAGGTCCGGCAGATCTACGAGCAGGACCCCGCCTCGTACACGACGATCGAGGTTGCCCACATCCTCGTCGACTCGCGCGCGAAGGCCGAGGAGATCGCCGCCGAGGCCACCCCGAAGGACTTCGCCGACCTCGCCGCGAAGTGGTCCACGGACCAGGCCTCCGCCGCGAACGGGGGGAGCCTCGGGAAGGTGGTCGAGAGCGCGTTCCGGGCGCGGTTCGATCCGACGTTCGTCGAGGCGGCCCTCGCGCTGCAGCCGGGCGAGATCTCCGCGCCCGTGCGGACCGGGTTCGGGTGGCACGTGATCTACTTGGTCTCGCGCGAGCTCGTGCCCCTCGCCGACGTGCGCGACCAGATCGTGGCCCAGGCCGGTGGGCAGGCGTTCTCCGACTGGATGCACGAGCGGCTGCGCACCGCCGAGATCAGCGTGAACCCGCGGTACGGGACGTTCGACGCACAGACCGGCGAGGTGCTGCCGGTGCGGAGCACCAGCACCTCCGGCGCGAGCGGTCCGACCGCCGGCGTGGGGTCCCCGACCGGGCCGTGACCGAGCGGCCGGACGAGCTCGCCCACGTCCCGACGGGCCCCGTCCCCTCCTCGCGCGGCGGCGAGCGCCTGCTCGACCTCGTCCGCGTCATGGCCCGGCTCCGCGGCCCGGACGGCTGTCCCTGGGACCGCGAGCAGACCCACCGCTCGCTCGCTCGGCACCTCCTGGAGGAGACCCACGAGGTCCTCGAGGCGATCGACGCCGACGACCGCGAGCGGCTGCGCGAGGAGCTCGGCGACCTCCTGCTGCAGGTGACCTTCCACGCGCAGATGGCCGCCGACGACGGCGCGTGGGACATCGACGACGTCGCCGAGGGCATCGTGCGCAAGCTGATCCGGCGGCACCCGCACGTCTTCGGCGAGGTCGAGGTCTCCGGCGCCGAGGAGGTCCTCGTCAACTGGGAGCGGATCAAGGCGGAGGAGAAGGGCGAGCGGGGCGGGCTCGAGGAGGACATCCCCGAGACGCTGCCGGCGCTCGCGCGGGCCGCCAAGGTGCTGCGCCGCGCCGCCGGCTGGGGGTTCGCGTGGCGGAGCCGCGAGGCCGCGCTCGCCGCGCTCCGCGAGGAGGTGGAGGAGCTCGCCCGCGCCGAGCCGGACCGGGCCGAGGAGGAGATCGGCGACGTGCTCCTCGCCACGGTCGCCGTGGCACGCACGCTCGGGGTGGATGCCGAGAGCGCGCTGCGGCGCACGCTCCGCACCTTCGCCGAGCGCTACGAGCGGTTCACGGAGCTCGCCCGCGATCGGGGCCTGGATCCGGCGACGGCCCCGGAGGAGGAGCTCCGCCGCCTGTTCCGCCGGGCGCGCGAGCCGTCGCCGCCGGCGCGCGAGCCGTAGCCCCGAGCGCGGCCCAGGCCCCGAGCGCGCACGCGGCGCCGAGCGCGGCCCCGGCGACCACGTCCGAGAGCCAGTGCTCGTCGAGCACGGTGCGCGAGAGCGCCACCCCGGCCACCCACCCGAGCGCGAGCGCCCACGCCGCGGTCCGCCACCGGCGGGGCGCGAGCAGCGCGAGCCCGATCGCCACCTGGGCCGCGGACTTCGCGTGGCCCGAGGGGAAGGCGGTCGCCTCGCTCCCGTCCGGCCGCAGGCGGCCGACCGCCGGCTTCAGCACCGCCGTCGCGAGGTCGGCGACGGCCCAGGC